>Ga0256837_1001059_pt1 | contig 19761 bp, 31 predicted proteins | sample 4562384metaG_FD_185976 | JGI IMG/M metagenome (GOLD analysis project Ga0256837, IMG submission 185976) | Hydrothermal vent microbial communities from Guaymas Basin, Mexico - 4561-384 | ecosystem: Environmental > Aquatic > Marine > Hydrothermal vents | place: Mexico: Guaymas Basin | collected...
TGCTCCGATTAATGCAAAATTTTTCACTCTCAATTCCTCAAAATAAATTTCTTTATAACATTATACAATAAATCTATCTAATATGATATAATTATCAACTAATATACTAAAATGGGGTTTTTATGAGAAAAATATTTATTCTTCTGTCTTTTTTAATTGCAATTTCACAGGCTAAAATGATTAATGCTATTGCTATAGTTGTTGAGGGTGAACCTATAACTACTGCTGAGGTTAAAGCTGTTCAGACTCAAATGGGTGTATCTAAGAGTAAAGCTCAGGATATGCTTATTGATAATCGCCTTCAGAAAGCTTCTATGAGAGGTATTCATATTACTGAAGATGAAATTGATATTAGAATTTCTAAAATTTCTAAAAAAAATAATCTTACTGTTAAAAAGATGCAAAAAGAGTTAAAGAAACAGGGTGTGGCTTGGAATAAATTTAGAGACCAAATTGAGACTAGTTTGAAGAAACAAAAATTCTTTAGACTTAAAATTGCTAAGATTATACCAACTCCTAGTAGTGATGAACTAAAGCTTTATTATAAAAAGCATCCAGAGAGTTTTAAACTTCCTTCAAGTATTACAGCTACGCAATATAGTTCAAAATCTAAAAAATATTTATTATCATTTATCAAAAATGGTTCAAAGAAAAAGTTTCTTAAAGAGGGTGATATAACATATTCAGGTGAAGAGTTAACTCCTCAACTTATGTCAATATTTATGGATGTTCCAATAGGCTCTTATACCTCAATATTTAACAATGGCAGTAGATTTGTTGTGTTTAAAGTAGATGGACATGGTATTGGAGAGGTTAAACCATTTAGTCAAGTTCAATATAAAGTAGCAGGTGCTTGGAGAAGAGAACAGCAAACAAAGACGATTAAAGAGTATTTTAAAAAGATAAGAAGAGATGCATCTATTGAGATTATCCGTCCTTAATTACTCTATCTAATCCCAAAATAATAGTTGTTCCTATGTTTTTTTGGGATTTAATTTTAATCTCTATTCCCATCTCATCACAATATCTTTTAACAATATTTAATCCTATCCCTCTTCCCTCTATATTTTTATTTATCTGATAATATCTTTCAAAAATTTGTACTAGTTTAGATTCATCAATACCTATACCTCTATCTATGATAATTAGGTTGTTATTATCACTTTTTATAATTATATTGGAATTTTTATTGGTATATTTCATTGCATTATTTAATATATTATCTATCATTTGCTCAAAACCAATTATATCAACTTCTAATATTATATTTTTTATATCCAGTTCAAATTTATTTCTTTCAAAAGCCTCTAATATCTCTACTCTCTCTTGAATAATATTTTTTAAATATATTTTTTCCTTTTGAATTACTTGTATTTCTCTATTTATGCTATAAACTAATTCATTATATAATTTTTGTAGACGAATAGATGCAGTATCTATTCTATTTAATCGTTTAATTATTTTTTCATTATCTTTATGGGATTTTTTTATCATTTCTGTATTAGCTTTAATTGTTGATAGAGGTATATTTAGTTCATGTATAATTTCTTTTGTTAGATGTAATAATTTTTTATCCATCTCTTGCTTTGGTGCTAATATATCACTTGATAAGACATATCCCCAACCAAGAGATACTATTAAAACAGCTATAGATGATATTAAAAAGTTTTTTTGGGTAAATCCATTATTTAGCATAAACCAATATACTGCACTTAAAAGTATAAACACAGTGAAAAAATATAGAAAAGAGGCAATAATTATATCTTTTTTTAATTTCATCTAATAAATAAACCTATATCCAACACCTCTTATATTTTCTATATTATTTGGAAAAAGTTTTTTTAATTGTGTAATATATACTCTGATAGAACCATCACTAGACTCTTGACTGGTTGTCCATAGACTCTCTTTTATCTCATCTAATAAAACTATTTGTCTGTTTGCAGATATAAATAGAATTAATAGTTCTATAACTTTTTTAGATGCAGATATTTCTATATTATTTTTATAAATCTTCTTCTCTAAAGTATTAATATTAAAATCAGCTATTTTTATATCTTTGGTTCTAGTTAATCTTCTTAGTATAGCATTAATACGGATAGTTAGCTCATCTAAATCTACAGGCTTCTTAATGAAATCATCACCACCAGATAGAAAACCCTCTTTTAATGAACTTTTATCATCTCTTGATGTTATAAAAATGGTTGGAGTATTATCTCCACTATCTCTTAATTTTTTTAATAAATCAAAGCCACTTTCATAAGGTAAGTTTACATCAAAAAGGTATAAATCAAAATTACAATTATAAGTCAAATCTAAAGCTGTATATGGGTCAAGAGCAGAAGATACTTTATATCCCTCTTCATCTAAAAAATCTTGAAGAGTTTCATTAAATAATTTGTCATCTTCAAGAAGTAAAATTCTAGGAGACATTTACATCAACATCCCACCATTAATTTTAAGAGTTTCACCAGTAATATAACTAGAATGGTCTGATAATAAAAAAGCAACCCCATCAGCAATTTCACTTGGATTTCCAAATCTACCTAATGGAATTCGAGAAGTAAATCCATCTTTTATTTCATCTTTTAATCCATTTGTCATATCTGTGGCTATAAATCCAGGGGTAATTGTATTAAATCTAATACCTCTAATAGCTCCCTCTTGTGCAAATGATTTTGTCATTGCAATAGTTCCACCTTTACTTGCAGAGTAGTTAGTTTGCCCAATATTACCAGTTTGCCCAACAATAGATGCAATGTTCACAACAGAACCAAATCTTTTTTTACTCATTACTTTTAGTGCATCTCTACATCCTATAAATGATGATTTTAGATTAGCTTCTATGACTGCCATAAAATCATCTTCTTTCATGCGAATAGCTAGTTTATCTCTTGTGATTCCTGCATTATTAACTAAATAACTAAGTTCACCATCTGTAGATACTATCTCTTTTATAGCTCCACCAAAAGCTTTTTCATCAGTTACATCAAAACCTATAATTTCTGCGTTTCCACCATTTGATATAATTTCGTCTTTTATAATTTTAGCTTCGCTCTCGCCACTTCTATAATTAATCCAAACCTTAAGACCCATATTTGCCAGACCTTTTGCAACTTCTGCACCAATTCCTCTACTAGCTCCTGTTACTAAAACATTTATACCACTAAATTTCATTTTTATCCTTTTTCTTGCATATAAATAATCTATCTTTTATTTTTTCAAACTCTTCATAATCTCTTAGTGTAATTTTATCAGAATATATAATATGGTTTACCTGTTCTAATATGTGCATTTTACTTAATCGGTCATTGCATAAAGCATCATTAATAATATCTAAATGCTTATCTAAATCGTAATCTTTTTTAATAATATTAGTTAAAAAGTTCTTTGCCTCTTCCTCGCTACACTCAAATGAATTACCCATTAATTTACAAAAAAGAGGAGCTTCTTTTTCTATATCTCTATTGTCAACTTTAATAATATGTGCTAATAAAGTTGCAACAGATTCTTTTATTTTTAGTTCCATAATATACCAACCTCTATTTTTAATAATATTGTATCGTAATTTCTCTAAAATAAATTTAATGATAAATTTGATATAATATTTTTTACTATTAAAAAATCAAGAAACGAGATTAAAAAATATGAAACCCTCTCCAAAGCTACAAAGAATGGTTAATGATATAGATATGAAGTTTCCATTAGAGCCTTATGTACAGAGAGCTTTACTAAGTGTTGAGAGAGATATCTTTGTACCAATAGGATTTGCACCTGTAGCATACAAGTTAGACGCTCTTCCTATGTCTGCGAGTCAATGGATAAGTTCACCTCTTACTGTAGCAAAAATGACTCAATATTTAAAACTAAAAGGTGCTGATAGTGTTTTAGAAATAGGTTGTGGAAGTGGTTATCAAGCAGTTGTATTATCCAGACTTTGTCGCAGAGTGTTTACAATAGAAAGAATTGAGATACTTTTAAGAGAAGCAAAAGTTAGATTCTCTGATTTAAGAATTAATCATATATTTACTAGATTTGATGATGGACAAAGGGGTTGGAAGAATTTTGGGCCTTTTGATAGAATATTATTTTCTGCCACATCCAATTCAATATCTCAATCTATATTTGACCAACTTGCAGAAGATGGTATATTAGTTGCTCCAATTCAAGTAGGTTCAAAAGAGATAATTACAAGATTTACTAAAAAGAATGGTAAAATATTCCAAGAGAATTTAGAGTTTTGTCATTTCGTCCCAGTTTTAAATGGGACAATTTAATTTATAGATATATATGAAGTAACTCTTTTAACTTCTTTTTATCTATTTTTATATCTTTATTTCCATTCTTTTTTGCATATAAATTTCTAACCATCTCTTCAACATCTTTATTGCTATTAATGTGCGGATATAAAATCTTTAAGGCTTCAGAGTGCTTATATGGATTTGATTTAAATCTAAACTTTTTTATTTGATTGAATTTTAAAGTTATTAATGTTACTATTATACCTGTGATAAATGATAGTAATAACATCCATATTTTAGGACTTTTCCCATTACTTATATTTTTATTAGTTGTTGGGTTAATAGTAGAAACAGTTGAATTCGATGATGTAATACTATTCTTATGGACTAATACTTTATTTTGTTGTATAGAACTTCCTTGAACATTAATATCATAACTATCTATATTCATATTATACATTTGATTATTTTTAAAATTGAATACAGAAAATGATTTATTAGGTATTGTGAAGTTGTTGTCACTGATAAATACAAACTTTTTTGTATAATTACTAATTAATCGGTTTTCTCTTAATTGAGTTGTTATTTTTGCATCATCACTATATATAGTTACGCCATCTATTTCATAATTTAAACTATCAAAATCCTCTAAATTTCCTTCTCCTGATATATTAATAGTAATATTAACAGGTTTATTTGCCTTTACTTTATTATTATCTATCTGTTGAGTAAGTTTAAAATCTCCGATGAGGTCACTTTGAGATGGGGAGGCTTTTATATTAATATTTAATGAATTTGATATGATTTGACTCCACTTAGGTTTATCAAATATACTTCCAAAGAAATTATCTCTTGCTTGACTTCTCTCTGCTACTTTTGCAATAATAGGTTCTATTGTCAGGTTTTGTTCTATTGTTGGAGTTAATATATAGTTAAATCTATGAACGATATACTGACCTTTTTTGAAAGTTTGTTCATCTTTTATCTCTTTAGCTATGCACCCTTTAAAGTTCGGTTGTTGAGAACGAAAATCCATTAAATCAACGCTTTTAAGTTCGCTGAAGTCTATTGAAACTAAAAATGGTTCACCAACAAATACCTCTTTTTTATAACTAGTTATTTGAAGTGTAAATTTCTCTGTCCCTGTTGGAATATAAGAATTTACCTTATTTACAGTAATATTAATAGGTTTGGTTGTAAGGTTTTGACCATCTACTTTTATCTCAAAAGATGGAATCGTCATATTTTTATCTGGAGTAAAAGATAATATCCTCTTCTGTGATATTTCTCTTTTTGTATTTCCATTAATAATTTTAATAGATGAGCTACTCATATTAGAGGTACCTTCAATATTATAATTTCCAATAGATTTAATATCTGGGAATTCTATATTTTTACCTATTGCTTTGAGTGTTAATTCAATTTTTGTACCTTTTATGATACTTTCTTGATTTACTTTTGCTGTAACCTCATTTGACCATAATATAGTTATTATAAAACTAATACCGATTACAATAATTTTCATTCTTTTTCCTTTATGTTTAAATTATTATTATACACAAGTTCTTTAAATTTAGATTTTTTAATAGGTTTTGAGAGTACATACCCTTGAATATAATCACAATTTAGAGAATTTAAAAATCCTACATGTTCATGTGTTTCTACTCCTTCTGCTATTACAAAAAAATTAAATTGTTTTGACATACTTAAAATAGTTTTAACAAGAGATGCATCATCATCATTAATTAATACATTTTGTATAAAACTACGATCTATTTTTAAATAATCAAATGGTAAATTCTTCACATAAGATAAAGATGTGTATCCAGTACCAAAATCATCCATTGATAATGCAAAACCATAAGATTTTAGAAAAACCATTTTATGTAGTGTAGATTGAAAATTATCAATAACTACTGATTCTGTTAGTTCAAGTTTAAATGCTTTAGGATTTATATTATATTTTTCTGTCATGTTAATAATATCATCTAGAAAAGTATCTCTATTAAATTGCTTACCACTTATATTAATAGCTATATTATCTACATATTCTTTTAAATCAGCATAATCAATACATGCTCTCTCTATAACCCAATTCCCAATTTGTAAGATTAACCCACTCTCTTCTGCATATGGTATAAAATCATCTGGAAAAACTAATCCTCTAGTTGGATGGTTCCATCTTATTAAAGCTTCGCACGATACTATTTTTAAATTATTAGTATTTGCTATAGGTTGATAATATAGTTCAAATTCATTATTTTTTATTGCATCTCTTAAATCATTATTTAATACAAGTTGTTGTTTAATATTTTGACTCATAGATTTTTCAAAGAAACAGGTTGTATTTCTACCAGATTCTTTTGCCTTATACATTGCAATATCTGCATTTTTTAGAATACTATTAATATCTTTATTTTGTGAATTTATAATATTTATACCTATACTTATAGTTAAATTCAGTATATGTTCTTCTACATTTATTGGTTCTTTAATGATGTTATGTATTCGATTAGCTATCTCATTTGAGCGATGATTAGCTAATAGTTCTTTATCCCCTAAATCTGAGAGTAAAACAACAAATTCATCACCACCAAGTCTGGCTAGAACATCATCTTTAGATATTATGGAAGATAATCTATTTGAAAATATTTTTAGTAATTCATCCCCAATATGATGCCCTAAAGAGTCATTGACAGTTTTAAATCCATCAATATCCATAAACATAATACCTGCAAATCTATTAGTATCGTTTAATATATATATATGCTGTTCCAGAGAGGTGTATAGTGTTATCCTATTTGCTAAGCCTGTTAAGCTATCAGAAAAAGCTTGATTTCTTATTTGTCTTTCTGATTGGACTCTATGTGTAATATCTTCACTTATTCCGAGACCACCTTTAATATTATGGTTTATATCATACATTGGTACAGTTTTCATACTTATCCAAATATCATCTTCTTTAAAAGTATTATGATATATACCTTCATAAAAACCTTGTTCACCTTTTATTGTTTTCTTTAATGCTTCGTAAAAGTAGTTCTCTTTAAATTCTTTCATATCAAAATGAATAAGTTTATCAATTGTTGTGCCTAGATTAGATGCAAAAGCTTGATTTACTTCTTGAATTATTAAATCTTTATCATAGGTAAATATTCCTATTGGAACTTCTTTAAATATAGACACAAAATTTTGTTCAGATAGCTTCAATTCTTTACTTGTCTCTTCTAGGATAATATTCGATATTATAGTTTTTGTAAAATGAGTATTATATTTTTTTGCAAAAATTATTAATGTAACTAGAAAAATTATTAATAATATTGTCATCAGTGTATGTATTTCTGTATGTTGAATATATGTTATATATGTAAATGGTAAAATTAATATTATTATATAGGAATATATCATGCCTGTGTATTGAGATAGACTCATAACAGCACCAGTAGATATACCAGCAACAATAATGGTTAATACTGATTGATAAAATGGAAGATTTTGAGGTATTAACAGAAGAATCCCTATACTTAAGAATATTGCAGATGTTATAGTATATAGTTGGAAATATATTTTTATTGTATCTAATGGAATTTTTAATTTATTATCTAAAAATAATTTTGCTAAAATGGATCTAGATATTAACGATAATAGAATAGAAATAAACCATATTATCAATAGATTTCTATTATTTAAATCCCAAAATGACAAGATAACTATAATCATACTTATAGTTAGTCCTACAGCTGACATAAATGAATTTTTCGATGCTAATATAAGCAACTCTTTCTGAACTTGATGGTGTTTTTTATCTATTTTTATCATTCGATAATTATATATATATTAATCTTAAACTGAGTTAATTTATATTATTTGTAATCATTAATAAATTTCCTTATTAAAAGGATATATTTAGGCAAATTAGTATCTCTATTAAAAGTTAAGTTCGATATAATACTCGACCAACAAATTTATGTTAGGTAAAACTAACGAGTTCTTTATAAGGGTAAAAATGGAAAAAATTAGATTAAAGCTTAAAGCTTATGATCATCGTGTCTTAGACAGGTCAGTTGCTGCTATCGTTGATGCAGTAAAGAGAACGGGTGCAGAAATTAGAGGTCCTATCCCTATGCCTACTAAAATGAAAAGATATACTGTACTTAAATCTCCGCATGTTAATAAAGATGCTAGAGAGCAGTTTGAGATTAGAATTCACGGAAGAATGCTTGACATTGTTTCTGCTACTTCAGATACTATAGATTCACTTATGAAATTGGATTTAGCACCTGAAATCGAAGTAGAAATTCGTTCAATGGATAAATAAGGAGTAAATGATGGAATTTATTATAGAAAAAATTGGTATGAGCAGAACTGTTACAGTACCAAGTGTTCCTGTTACACTTCTTAAAGTTATCAATACTAAGGTATGTGAAGTTCGTGAAGATGGTAAAGCACTTGTAGCTTATAATAGTAGTAAGAAATTAAATAAAAGTATAGAGGGTCAACAAAGTAAGTTTTCTATCTCTACTGAATTTAATAAGTTTATGACTATCGAAGTAGCTGAAGGTACAGAAGCTGGTGATTTAAACTTATCTCTATTAGCTGAAGCTTCATCAGTAAAAACTTCTCTTAATACTAAGGGTAGAGGTTTTACTGGTGGTATGAAAAGACATAACTTTAGTGGTGGACCTGGTTCACATGGTCACAGATTCGGTAGAAGAATCGGTTCAATTGGTAATGCTGAATGGCCTGGTCGTGTTCAAAAAGGTAAAAAAATGCCTGGACAATATGGTAACACAAAAGTAACTGTTAAAAATGATGTAGTATCATTTGATGCCGAAAATGGTATATTAGTATTAAAAGGTTCAATTCCTGGTCACAATGGTGCTAGAGGATTGGTAAGGATTGTTAAATGAGTAAAACAGTAGTAGTAAAAACAGAAGAGCTTCCAAAGTCATTTTTAGAAGTTCACCCTCACAACCTTTACCTTTATTGTAAAGCGTATGCATCAGGTTTAAGAGCTAATACTGCTCAAACTAAAAACCGTTCAGCAGTTAGAGGTGGTGGTAAGAAACCATGGGCTCAAAAAGGTGGCGGTAGAGCTAGAGCAGGTTCTCTTCGTTCTCCAATATTTGTTGGTGGTGGTGTTGCATTTGGTCCTAGTACTGATAAAAACTATAACCAAAAAGTTAACAAAAAACAGAAAAAATTGGCACTTTATCACGCAATTGCAGAAAAAGTAGCTAGTGATAGAGTATTTGTTATAGATAGCGTTGAAATTGAATCTGGAAAAACTAAAGATGCTTCGGCATTTGTAAATTCTTTAGAGCAACGAGATGTATTAATTGTTAAAGAATTAACTGATAACAATACATTTTTAGCATTTAGAAATATTCAAAACGCATATTTAATCGAAGCAAATGAACTAAATGCATACCTTGCAGCTGCATATCACTCAATCGTGATAGAAAAAGCTGTTTGGGAAAAATTGACAAAAGAGAGTTAAGATGGCAGATATTACAGATATTAAATCAATTATGTACACAGAGAAGACTATTGAGCTTCAAGAAGATGGTGTCATCGTAGTTCAAACAACGCCAAGAATGACAAAGAATGCTCTTAAACAAGTTTTCAAAGAATTTTTTGGAATTAATCCATTGCGTGTTAATTCTATGAGAGTAAATGGAAAAGTTAAGAGATTTAAAGGTATCGAAGGAAAAAGACCTGATATGAAGAAATTTTATGTCAAGCTTCCAGAAGATGCAAAAATTGAAAGTTTAGCGGTATAAGGAGAGTAGATGGCAATTAAAACATATAAACCAACCACACCTTCGCGTCGTTATATGACTAACTTGGATAGTAGTGATATTACTGCTAAAGCAAGTGTAAGAAGTCTCCTTAAAAAACTCCCAGCTCACGCAGGTAGAAACTCTAATGGTAGAATTACTTCAAGACATAGACAAGCAGGTGCAAAAAAACTATATAGAATTATAGATTTCAAAAGAAATAAATTTAACGTTGAAGGTACTGTGGCTACTATTGAGTATGACCCATACAGAAACTGTAGAATTTGTTTAGTTAAATATACTGATGGTGACAGAAGATATGTTCTTCAACCAAAAGGTCTTAAAGTAGGCGATAAAATTATCTCTGCAGAAGCTGGTCTTGATATCAAAACTGGTAATGCAATGAAATTGAAGTCTATACCTGTTGGTACACTAGTTCATAATATTGAACTTAATCCAGGTCAAGGTGGTAAATTTGCCCGTTCAGCTGGTGGATATGCTCAGATTATGGGTAGAGATGGCAAATATGTATCTCTCAGAATGCCTTCTAGTGAAATGAGATATATCTTAGGTGAATGTCTTGCAACTATCGGTACTGTTGGTAATGAAGACTTTGCTAACATCGTTATTGGTAAAGCTGGTAGAAGTAGACATCTTGGAAAAAGACCACAAACTAGAGGTTCTGCAATGAACCCTATTGATCACCCACACGGTGGTGGTGAAGGTAAAACTAACTCTGGTCGACATCCTGTATCTCCATGGGGTATGCCAACTAAAGGTTATAAAACTCGTAAGAAAAAAGCAAGTGATAGACTTATTATCACTAAGCGTAAGAAATAAGGGGCTAAGATGGCTAGATCGACGAAAAAAGGTCCATTTATTGATGGTCACTTAATGAAAAAAGTGTTAACAGCAAAAGAAGAGGGTTCTACTAAACCTATCAAAACTTGGTCAAGACGCTCTGTGATTTTTCCAGAGTTTATTGGGTTAACAATCAATGTACATAATGGTAGACAATTTATACCAGTATTTGTAACTGAAAATCATGTAGGTTATAAATTAGGTGAATTTGCACCAACTAGAACATTTAAGGGTCATAAAGGCTCAGTTCAAAAGAAAATAGGTTAAGGGTGAATGATGAGTAAAGCATTATTAAAATTCGTAAGAGTATCACCTAACAAGGCTAGATTGATAGCTAGAGAAGTACAAGGAATGAACGCTGAACTTGCACTTGCTAGTCTTGAATTTATGCCGAATAAAGCAGCAGGAATTATTTCTAAAGTTATAGCTTCGGCTGTAGCTAACGGTGACTTTGAACCTGAAGAAGTTGTAATTACAAGTTGTAGAGTTGATAAAGCAGCAGTAATGAAAAGATGGAGACCAAGAGCTAGAGGAACTGCTAGTAGAATTCTTAAACCTACTGCTCATATCTTGGTAGAAGTAGCAGAACCTACTAATGAAGAACAAACTACTAAGAAGGGTGCATAACTATGGGTCAAAAAGTTAATCCAATAGGTCTTAGACTAGGAATCAATAGAAACTGGGAATCAAGATGGTTTCCAGCTAAAGATAGAACAGCAGCATTTATTGCTGAAGACTATAAAATTAGAAAATTTCTTAAAAAAGAACTTTTTTATGCTGGTGTATCTAACATCATCATTGAAAGAACAGTTAAGAAATTAAGAATTAATATTGTAACAGCTAGACCTGGTATTATTATTGGTAAAAAAGGTGCAGATATTGAAAAATTAAAAGCAACTTTAATCAAAATGCTTGGTAAAGATGTTAATATCAATATTAAAGAAGAGAAACGACCACAAGCTTCTGCTCAATTAGCTGCTGAAAATGTTGCAACTCAACTTGAGAGAAGAACAGCATTCAGAAGAGCTATGAAAAAAGTTATTCAAGGTGCATTAAAGTCTGGAGCAAAAGGTATTAAAATATCTGTTGCTGGTAGACTTGGTGGTGCTGAAATGGCTAGAACAGAGTGGTATCTTGAGGGAAGAGTTCCTTTACATACACTTAGAGCAAAAATTGATTATGGTTTCGCAGAAGCTCATACTACTTATGGAATTGTAGGTATTAAAGTATGGATCTTTAAAGGCGAAGTTCTTCAAAAAGGTATTCAAGCAGAACCAAAAGAAGAGAAAAAAGAACGAGGTGGAAGAAAACCATCAAGAAGAAGAGGTGAATAGTTATGTTGATGCCTAAGAGAACAAAATGGCGAAAGCAGATGAAAGGTCGTAATAGAGGTAAATCTTTTAGAGGTAATAAAATTGAATTTGGTGATATTGCACTAAAGGCAACTGAAGCTGGAAGAATTGACTCAAGACAAATTGAAGCTTCAAGAGTTTCTATGACTAGAAAGATTAATCGAACAGGTAAAACTTGGATTAGAGTTTTCCCAGATAAGCCTCTTACTGCTAAACCACTTGAAACAAGAATGGGTAAAGGTAAAGGTGCTGTTGATAGATGGGTTATGAATATTAAGCCTGGTAGAATTATTTTTGAAATGGCTGGTGTTGATGAAGATTTAGCTAGAGAAGCATTGACACTTGCTAAACATAAATTGCCTTTTAAAACAAAAATTATAACTGCAAAGGATAGTAATGAATTATACTGATATTGCAAGTAAGACAGAAGCTGAACTTATTGAATTATTAAAAGAAAAAAAGATAGGGCTTTTTACACTTAAAGCAAAACAAAAGACTATGCAACTAACTAACACTAACGAGTTAAGAGTTGCCAAAAAAGATATCGCAAGAATTCAAACAGTATTAACTGCTGTTCGTTCTAAGTAAAGGGTTAATATGCCAAAAAGACAAATAACTGGTACAGTAGTTACAAAATCTGGTGATAAAACAGCAACTGTTTTAGTGGAGAGAAGAGTTCTTCACCCAAGATATCACAAAACTGTAAGAAGATTTAAAAAATATCTTATCCACGATGAAAAAAATGATATTCTTGTAGGTGATACAGTGACAGCTATTGAGTGTAGACCTCTATCTAAAACAAAAAACTTTAGACTTCTTGAGATTGTAAAAAGAGGAGAGGTGTAATGATACAAAGTTTTACAAGATTAACTGTTGCAGATAATAGTGGTGCAAAAGAGATTATGTGTATTAAAGTTCTTGGTGGTTCTAAGAGAAGATACGCATCAGTAGGTGATGTTATCGTTGCTTCTGTAAAAAAAGCTCTTCCTAATGGTAAAGTTAAAAAGGGAAAAGTTATTAAAGCAGTTGTTGTTAGAACAAGAAAAGAACTTCAGAGAGAAAATGGTTCATTAATTCGTTTTGATGATAATGCAGCTGTTATTATAGACGACAAAAAAGAGCCTATAGGTACTCGTATCTTTGGTCCTGTAAGTCGTGAAACAAGATATGCAGGTTTTATGAAAATTGTATCACTTGCGCCGGAGGTATGGTAATGGCAATAAAGATGAAAATCAAGAAAGGCGATAAAGTTCAAGTTATCGCTGGTGATGATAAAGGTACAACAGCAGAAGTTCTTAGAGTTATTACAAAAAAACAAGCTGTAATTGTTGCAGGTTGTAAAATAGCAAAGAAAGCTGTTAAACCAAGTGAAGAAAATAAAGAGGGTGGATTTGATTCTAAAGAGATGCCTATCCATATCTCAAATGTTAAAAAAGTAGAGGACTAATCTTATGAGCAGAATGAAGCAAAAGTATTTAGACATAGTTCCTGCACTTAGAGAAGATTGTGCTATTGCTAATGCAATGCAAACTCCTAAGTTAGAGAAAATAGTTATTAGTGTTGGTATTGGTGAAGAGGGTAAGGATAATAAACTTACTCAAAATATGACTGATACTATCTCTCTAATTGCTGGACAAAAAGCTGTTATCGTTATGGCTAAAAAATCTGTTGCTGGTTTTAAAGCAAGAGAGGGAGCTCCAAGTGGTATTAAAGTAACTCTTAGAGGTGAAAATATGTATAACTTCTTTGATAAACTTGTATCAATTGCACTTCCTAGAGTAAAAGACTTTAGAGGTGTTCCACGAAAAGGTTTTGATGGTAGAGGAAGTTATAACTTTGGTCTTCAAGAGCAGTTAATGTTCCCAGAAGTTGTTTATGACAAAATTATCAAGACACATGGTATGAACATTACTGTTGTAACAAGTGTACAAGATGACAAACAGGCATTTACTCTTTTAGAAAAGTTGGGTATGCCTTTCGCTAAAGGGAGAAAATAATGGCTAAGAAGTCAATGATTAACAAACAACAGCGAAAACCTAAATTTGCTGTTAGAGCTTATACAAGATGTTCAATTTGTGGTAGACCACATTCAGTTTACAGAGATTTCGGTATTTGCCGTATCTGTTTAAGAAAAATGGCCAATGAAGGTCTTATTCCAGGCATGCGAAAAGCAAGCTGGTAGTTGAAGGATTAACAGATGATGACAGATATGATTGCAGACTCTCTTACTCGAATAAGAAATGCTGCACAACGAAGATTGGATGTAACAACACTTTTACACTCAAAAAGTATTGAAGCAATTGTTTCTATTCTTGTGGAGAAGGGTTACCTTGAGAGTTTCAAAGTAAAAGAAGATGGTGTTAAAAAGACAATTAAAGTTGTTTTAAAATATGATGATAATGGTTCTAGTGTAATTAATGAGATGAAAAAAATCTCTAAGCCAGGTAGACGAGTTCACCAAGCTAAAGATGCTATTAGAACATTTAAAAATGGTTATGGAACACTAGTTGTTTCTACAAGTCAAGGTGTACTTCCTAATGATGAAGCGTTTAAGCGTGGAATCGGTGGTGAAGTTATCTGTAGTATCTGGTAAGGAGGTAGTTTATGTCTAGAGTAGGAAAACGACCTGTTACAGTAGCAAATGGAATTGAAGTATCAGTAGATGGTACTGTAGTTGTTGCTAAAAAAGGAAACTTAGAAAAAAGATTAGAGACTCATGGAAGAGTTAGTATTTCTGTTGATGGTGCTGAAGTAACATTTACTAGAAATGGTGAAGATAAAGAGAGTTCAGCATATTGGGGAACTTATAGAGCTTTATTTAATAATATCATTATTGGACTTGACAAAGGTTTTGAAAAATCTTTAGAAATCAATGGTGTTGGTTATAGAGCATCTGTTTCAGGTAAAGTTTTGAATCTTCAATTGGGTCACTCTCATGATATTAATTTTGATATTCCAGAGGGTCTTGATGTTACTGTTGTTAAAAATATTATTACAATTAAAGGTAGTGATAAACAAGTAGTAGGTCAAGCAGCAGCAGAGATTAGAGACTTTAGACCACCAGAGCCATACAAAGGTAAGGGTGTTAAGTATACTGATGAAGTTATTATCAGAAAAGCTGGTAAAGCAGCTGGGAAGTAGGGGTAGTATATGTTAAAAAGTATTCAAAAAAGAAAAAATAGACTTCGTTCTCAAAGAAAAGCTAGAATTAGAGCTAATATCTTTGGTACGGTTGATACTCCAAGATTAACTATCTTTAAATCAAACAAGCATATTTATGCTCAAATTGTTAATGATACAGAAGGTACTACTCTTGCATCAGTTGATGGAAGAAAATTAGGTCTTAAAGCTAATCGTGAAGATGCAAAAGCTGTAGCTAGAGAGTTTGCTAAAGAGTTATCTTCTAAAAATATTGAAAATGTTATTTTTGATAGAAATGGTTATCTTTATCACGGTGTTGTTGCATCTTTTGCAGATGCTCTTAGAGAATCTGGCATTAAGTTTTAAGGACACATGAATGGAAAATATTAATAGAGAAGATTTTGAAGAAGCAATTGTAAACATTGGTAGAGTTACTAAGGTTGTAAAGGGTGGTAGAAGATTTAGATTTACTGCTCTGGTTGTTATTGGTGATAAAAATGGTACAGTTGGTTACGGATTTGGTAAGTCTAAAGAAGTTCCAGATGCTATTAAAAAAGCAGTTGATGATGCATTTAAAAACCTTGTAACAATTAATATCAAAGGTACAACTATTGCTCATGATATTGAACATAAGTTTAATGCAAGTCGTGTTGTACTTAGACCAGCATCAGAAGGTACTGGTGTTATTGCTGGTGGTGCTGCTAGACCTGTTATAGAATTAGCTGGTATCAAAGATATTTTAACTAAATCTATTGGTTCAAACAACCCAAATAACTTAGTAAGAGCTACAATTCAAGCCCTTACAAGAATTAAAGCGTAAGGAGTAGGTATGTCATTACATAACTTACAACCAGCACCAGGTTCAACTCGTAATAGAAAAAGAGTAGGTCGTGGTCAAGGTTCAGGAACTGGTAAAACAGCAGGTCGTGGTAACAAAGGTCAAAAATCAAGAACAGGGTATAGTCGAAAAAGAGGTTTTGAAGGTGGGCAAATGCCACTTTATAAAAGACTTCCTAAAATCGGTTTTACATCTAAAGTTGAGAAACCTTATGTTATTAATGTAGAAAAAATTAAAGCCATAGCAGAGCTCGATGAGATTACTTTAGAGAGTATTAAATCGATTCATAAGCTTGGCAAAACAGTAACTAGAGTCAAATTGATAGGTGCTAGTGCAAAAGATTTAGCATCTAAAATTAAAGACGAAGCTGTTACAACAAGCGGAAAATAAGATGGGTAATGCTTTAACTCAAAAGATTCTAGTAACTCTAGGATTTCTTTTTGCTTATAGAGTTTTAGCTTATATCCCAACACCAGGTGTTGATATGGCAGTTATCAAAGAATTCTTTGATAGCAACTCCAACAATGCCTTGGGATTAGCCAATATGTTCAGTGGAAATGCTATAGAAAGACTTAGTATTATTTCCTTAGGTATTATGCCTTATATTACAGCCTCAATCGTTATGGAACTTCTTGCAGCTACTTTTCCAACTCTTGGTCAAATGAAAAAAGAGAGAGATGGTATGCAAAAATATATGCAAATCATTCGTTATTTCACTATTTTTATTACTGTAGTACAAGCTATTGGTGTATCTATGGGACTTCAGAGTATGACAGGTAGAAGTGGGCAGAGTGCTATAATGATTGATCCTACTACATTTACTATATTAGCTACATTCTCTATGCTTGCAGGAACAATGCTTCTTATGTGGATTGGTGAACAGATTACTCAAAAAGGTATAGGTAATGGTATATCATTAATTATCTTTGCTGGTATTGTATCTGGAATTCCATCAGCTATATCAAATACGATTAGAGCTGTAAATGCTGGAGAGATGAACTTTATATTAGTCTTAGCAATTTTAGCAATTATGCTTTTAACTATATTTGTAATTATATATATTGAATTAGGCGAGAGAAGAGTACCTATTTCATATTCGAGAAAAACAATAATGCAAAATCAGAATAAAAGAGTAATGAACTATATTCCTGTAAAGATTAACCTTTCAGGTGTTATTCCTCCTATTTTTGCTTCTGCTGTTTTGATGTTTCCGTTAACTATGTTACAATCAAGTACAAATCCAATTATGACGGCTATTGCTGATACTTTAGCTCCTGGTGGAATCACTTTCAATGTAGTTACATTTATTATGGTTGTATTTTTTGCATTTTTCTATGCATCAATTGCATTTAATGCTAAAGATATTTCAGATAATTTAAAACGACAAGGTGGGTTTATTCCTGGTGTAAGACCTGGAGAACACACTAAAGAGTTTTTAAATGAAGTAGCTAGTAGATTAACCACTTCAGGTTCTTTATATCTGGCAATAATATCAACTGTACCATTTATATTTATTAATAGTCTTGGAGCTTCGTTCTATTTTGGTGGAACAGCTGTTTTAATTGTTGTTCAAGTTGCTCTTGATACAATGCGTAAGATAGAGGCACAAAGAACTATGAATCAATATGAAACCTTAGGGAATGTAGGTCTTTAATGGCTATTGCACTTCGTAAACCTGACGAAATCACCAAGCTTAGAAAAGCTGGTGAGATTGTTGGGAAAACATTAAATTATCTTAAAAACAGTGTTAAAAGTGGTATGACTCTTAAAGAGGTTGATGCTATGGGTGAAGCTTATATTAGAGATTTAGGGGCTATACCATCATTCAAAGGGTTATATGGCTTTCCAGCTTCAGTTTGTACCTCTCTTAATGAAGTTGTTATCCATGGAGTTCCAACAGATTATCGTTTAGTAGACGGTGATGTTTTGGGACTTGATATTGGTACTAAATTAGATGGTTATTTCGGTGATGCTGCGATTACTATGGGAATTGGAAATATTTCTCCAGAAGATGAAGCAGTTATTAACTGCTCTAGAGATGTTCTTTATGAAGCAATAGGCTCAATTAGAGTAGGTATGCGATTTAAAGAGTTATCTAAAATTCTTGAAGATGGTATTACAAGTAGAGGATTTGTACCTCTACGAGACTATTGTGGTCACGGAATAGGTACAAAACCACATGATGAACCCAATATCCCAAACTACTTAGATGGCAAAGCTAATCAAGGTCCAAAGATAAAGAATGGAATGGTTTTTTGTCTTGAACCTATGGTTTGTCAAAAGAGTAGTAATCCTGTTTTGCTAGATGACAAGTGGTCAGTTTTGAGTGAAGATAATCTTAGAACTAGTCATTATGAACATCAAGTTGCAGTGGTAGATGGAAAAGCAATAATTTTAACAAAAGTATAAAGATAAAAGGAAATAAATGGCTAAAGATGATGTTATAGAGATTGATGGTAAAGTAGTAGAGGCATTGCCAAATGCTACATTTAGAGTAGAATTAGAGAATAAACATATAGTTTTATGTCATATTGCAGGGAAAATGAGAATGCATTATATTAAAATTCTTCCAGGTGATAAAGTAAAAGTTGAGTTGACTCCGTATAGTTTAGATAAAGGTAGAATTACTTTTAGATATAAATAGGTCATTCAGAGTTTGTATTTTACAAACTCTAATATTAACTATTTAGTGCAGATTGAGCAGCTAAAACAATTGGATATGTTGTTGGTGCTGATGTTAAAAGTGGCTGAGTCGCAATTTGTAAAGATATAAGAGAATGTAATGTTATCTTAGATTCAATAGCCAATCCAATAATATTTATTATTTCTCCTGCTTCCTTATCCCCAATAACTTGACCACCAATAATCTCTCCACTATCTCTCATAGCTATGAGCTTTACAAACTGTTTTGAAGCATCTGGTATTGTTTTAGGATGTCTATTTATGCCATTAGAAATACCTGATATATAATCTATATTTTCTTCATTAGCTCTTTTCTCAGTAACTCCAGCACTGGCAAAAACACGATTACCTATCATTGTCGAAAATATTGCAATAGTTCCATTAAAATCTTTCATATGCTTAATTTTATATAATGACCTACCAGCTATTCTAGCTTCTGCTGCAGATGTTGAAGCCAACATTACTTTAGAAGGTTCTTTTGTAATAAAATCTCTTCTTCCACAACAATCTCCCACAGCAAAAATATCTTTGTTTCTAGTTCTCATAAATTCATTAACCCAAATACCATTATATCTTGCTAGTTTAACTCCAGCTTCTTTTGCCAATGCTGTATTTGGTTGATAACCAGTCGCTAGGATGATAACTTCTGCATTTAAAATAGTTCCATCATCTAATTCAATACCTGTTGCTATATTGTTGTTTTCTGTAATATGTTTTGCATGTTGTCCTAGCTCCATTTTAACGCCTGACTTAATCATAATTTCTTCAGCTTCTATTGCCATATTCTCATCGAATGAAGCCCCCAAAATATGACGACCACCTACAATAGTTACATCTTTACCATCACTATTAAGCTCCATAGCCAT
>Ga0256837_1001060_pt1 | contig 19754 bp, 19 predicted proteins | sample 4562384metaG_FD_185976 | JGI IMG/M metagenome (GOLD analysis project Ga0256837, IMG submission 185976) | Hydrothermal vent microbial communities from Guaymas Basin, Mexico - 4561-384 | ecosystem: Environmental > Aquatic > Marine > Hydrothermal vents | place: Mexico: Guaymas Basin | collected...
GAAAATTCTTGGGAATTAGCAAAAGAAGCTAGAGGTGATGCTAGTGAACTTATAGTTGAAGAATTTATTAATTTTGATTATGAGATAACTATATTAACTGTTAGAAATGATACAGGTACAACATTTTGTGAACCTATTGGTCATATTCAAAAAGATGGAGATTATGTATTTTCATGGCAACCAATGGAGATGTCTGATATTGCAAAAGAGAGGTCAATAGAGATAGCAAAAAAGATCACTGATGGATTAGGGGGTAGAGGACTTTTTGGTGTTGAACTATTTATAAAAGGTGATGAAGTTTACTTTAGTGAAGTAAGTCCACGACCACACGATACAGGTATGGTTACGATGATAACACAATCACAAACTCAATTTGCACTGCATGTTAGAGCTATTTTAGGACTTCCTCTTGATTTTATAACATATGGAGCGGGAGCTAGTGCAGCCTATAAATCTACAACTGATACTTTTACTCCGATATTAGAAATAGATTCTTCTGTATTTAGTGAGAACTCTTTTGTAAGAGTATTTGGTAAACCTCAGTCTCACATAGGAAGAAGACTAGCTGTTGCACTTACTTATGATAAAAATAGTAGTGAAGTAGCACTTGATAAAGCCAAAGAGCTTATATCAAAAATTAAAGAATAAAATTATGTTAAACGATAACAATTTTATAAATATTGCAACTGAAATTGCACTAGCTAGTAAATGTGTTTCAAAACAAGTTGGTGCTGTTATCGTAAAAGATGGTAGAATATTAAGTACGGGGTATAATGGCACCCCTCCTGGATATAAAAACTGCTGCGATTATTGGGATGGGAAATATACAAAAGAACATCATGAATGGTCAAAAACATATGAGATTCATGCAGAGATGAATGCTATAATATGGGCAGCAAGAAAAGGGATAAGTATAGAGGGAGCAACCATTTATGTTACTCTTGAACCATGTAGTGAATGTAGTAAAAACTTAATAGCAAGTGGAATAGTAAGAATAGTATATAAAAATAGCTATGAGCATACTAATTCAGATATCGTAACTGGCTTTTTAGAAGCTAATAATGTTATTATTGAACAATTAAATTAATCAGTAGATGACAAACAAAGAATTTTATCATAATTCTATAAAGGAGTTTGGTATATCTGCTCAAGGGGTACACTGGAATAGTAAATATACTCAATATAAAAGATTTGAAATACTAACAAAACTAATAAAGAAACATATTAAGTCTTCATCCATTATTGATGTTGGATGTGGTTTTGGAGAGTACTATAACTATCTTTTGAATAATAATAGATTGCCAAATAAATATATAGGTATTGATTGTGAAGAAGATATGGTAACCATATCAAAAAAAAGATTTCCTAGTCAAGAATTTATAGTTCAAAATATTTTAGAAGATAAGCTACTAACTGCAGATTATTACATAGCTAGCGGTACTTTGAATATCCTAACTTATGAACAAATTGATATGTTTATTAAAAACTGTTTTGAAAATTCAAATAAAGGCTTTTTATTTAATTTTTTAAAAAACTTAACCTTCAACAAAATAAAAAAATATGAAATTATAGATATATGTAAAAAGTACACAAATAACATAATCACAAAAGAAAACTATTTAGAGAATGATTTTACCATCTTTATGGTAAAATAGTTTTTTTAATTAAGGATGGAAAATGAAAAAATATATACTAAGTTTATTAGTAACTACAACATTATCATATGCAGGTTTAATAAATGCCATTGCTCTGATAATTAATGATACACCAGTTACATTATATGATATTGATGTAAAAATGAAAAATAATAATATAACAAAACAAGAAGCTGTAAATAGACTAATTGATGAAGCACTATATAATCAAGAGTTAAAAAACAATAATATAAATGTAGATATATTTGATATAGACAATCATATAAAAAAACTTGCTGCAAAAAATAAAATGAATATATTAGATTTTAAATCACTTGTAAGACAACAACGAAACTATGAAATATTTACACAACAAATTAAACAAACTTTATTACATAAAAAACTAGTTGCAAAAATATCTAGAGGTAAAATAAAATTAGCTAGTGAAGATGATATGAAAATATATTATGAAAATAATAAAGCAAAATACAAAATAGCTGATACAATTGATACAATCGCCTATATTTCAAAAGATAAAAACTTATTAAATAAAATAAAAAATAATCCAATGATGAAAAGTGATAAAGTTATGATGCAAAATTTAACTTTTAAACAATCAGAATTAACACCACAAGTTAAATATATTTTAAACTCAACAAATGAAAAAGATTTTAGTGTAATTTTTGCACAAAATAAAAATTATAATATGTTTTTTGTTATAGATAAAAAAGATATAAAAGTTTTAAAATATGATGATGTAAAAGATCAGATATTTAGTACATTGATGAAACAAAGAGAGCAAAACTATCTTAAAGAGTATTTTGAAACTTTAAAGATAACTGCAAATATTCAAATACTAAAATAGTATAAATAATAATTATAGATAATAAAGGAAATATAACATATGTTTGAAGTAGTAATAGGATTAGAGATTCATGTACAGTTAAATACAAATAGTAAACTTTGGTGTAATTGTGCTACAAGTTTTGGTGCAGTTGCAAATACCCATGTATGTCCAACATGTCTAGGATTGCCAGGAGCACTACCAGTACTTAATAAAGAAGCTGTACATAAAGCAATTCAATTAGGAACTGCTTTAGATGCAAAAATAAATCAAAAATCAGTATTTAATAGAAAAAATTACTTTTATCCTGATTTGCCTACAGGTTATCAAATATCACAATTTGAAGTACCTGTTGTAGGATTTGGAGAAGTTGTTATTGATTTCCCTGATGGAAAAAGTAAAATAATAGGCGTAACAAGAGCACACCTAGAAAATGATGCGGGTAAAAATACTCACGCAGGAGATCACTCAAAAGTTGATTTAAATAGAGCAGGAACTCCGCTATTAGAGATTGTGTCTGAACCAGATATGAGAAGTAGCGAAGAGGCAATTTTATATCTTAAAAAAATCCACTCAATTGTAAGATATATTGATATCTCAAATGCAAATATGCAAGAGGGTAGTTTTAGAGCAGATGTAAATATTTCGATCAGACCAAAAGGTGATGAAAAACTTTATACAAGATGTGAAATAAAAAATATGAATAGTTTTAAACATATTGAAAAAGCTATTGCATATGAAGTGCAAAGACAAACTGAAGCATGGGAAGATGGAGTTTATGATCAAGAAGTTGTTCAAGAAACTAGACTTTTTGATGTAGAAAAGAATGAAACTAGAAGTATGAGAGGAAAAGAGGATGCTGCTGATTATAGATATTTCCCTGATCCAGATCTTCTTCCTTTAATTATTACAGATGATATGATTGAAAAATATTCACAAATACCTGAACTTCCAGATGCAAAAAAAGCTAGATTTGTAAAAGATTTTGGATTAAAAGTATATGATGCAGGTGTTATATGTAGCACAAAAGAGATGGCACAATATTTTGAAGATATGCTTTCATGTGGAATAAGTGGTAAAATGGCTACTACATGGCTTACTGTAGAGTTACAAGGTAGATTTAGTGATGGAATGAATGTAACAACTTCTCCTGTAGATGCTCTAAAACTAGGATCTTTAATAAAAGCTATTGAAGCTGGTGATATATCAGGAAAAGCAGGTAAAGAAGTTCTTGACTATTTAATGGGAAATGATGATTCTGTTGAAAATGTAATTGAAAAGTTAGGATTAAAACAAGTAAGTGATGATGGTGCAATTCTAGTAATGATTGATGAAATTTTAAACAATAATCAAGATAAAGTTGAACAATACAAAGCTGGTAAAGAAAAACTATTTGCGTTCTTTGTTGGTCAAACTATGAAAGCTAGTAAGGGTACAGCAAATCCACAAACTGTAAATAAACTTCTAAAAGAAAGATTAGCTTAAAAATGAATTCTATTTGTGTAATTGGTGCAGGAAAATGGGGACAAGCATTACACTATGCTTTAAACCAAAATCAAAAATGCCTTATCACAAATAGAACACCTAAAGATATAGAAAATTTTGTATCTTTAGATGAAGCACTACAATGTAAATATTTAATAATAGCTATCCCTTCTCAATTTATTAGAGAATGGTTAACAAAAAATTTTAAATATAATGGTCAAAGAATTTTAGTAGCAGCAAAGGGAATTGAAGCAAATACTGGATCTTTTTTACAAGAGATATATGAACAATTTATTCCAAAAGAAAATCTTGGATTTATATCTGGACCATCATTTGCAAGTGAAGTTATAGATGGACTACCTACTGCTTTAGTATTAAATTCTATTTCTAAAAATTATTATGATTCATTTTACATATTCTTTCCATCATTTATAAAAACATACTATAGTGATGATGTGATAGGAGCAGAGATTGCGGGTGCATATAAAAATGTTTTGGCAATTGCAAGTGGTATATGTGACGGACTAAGTTTAGGACAAAATGCAAGAGCTAGTTTAATATCAAGAGGACTTGTAGAGATGGAAAGATTTGGTAACCACTATGGTGCTAATAAAGATACATTTTTGGGTCTAAGCGGTGCAGGTGATCTTTTTTTAACAGCATCAAGTACTTTAAGTCGTAATTTTCGTGTAGGTCTGGGATTAGCTCAAAATAAATCATTGGATGATATATTAAAAGATTTAGGGGAAGTAGCAGAGGGTGTAAAAACTAGTGAAGCTATATATAAACTATCTTTAGAAAATAATATTTATACACCAATTGCAAATGAAGTTAAACATATACTAAATGGTAAAGATCCTAAAGAGAGCCTAAGAGATCTTCTTAAAAAGTAATTTATTTATAAATAAATTACTTTTTAGTTTTATTCTTCTATTCTTATCATTGAAGGTGTACTATTAACAACACCTAAAGTTTTTAACTCTTCAAGAGCTTTTTTGATATCTAACTCTTTACAAGTATGAGTAGAAAGCAATAAATTTGCTTTATTCTCAATAGATGTTTTTTGTACCATTGTTTTTATAGAGATATTTTTATCTCCTAAAATTGTAGCTACTTTTGCTAAAACACCGCTTTTATCTTCAACTTCCATTCTAATATAATATTTTGTTTGAATATTATCACAAGATGCAAGAGTAAGCCCTGTTTCAAGTGGTTTTTTAAATCCAAGCATAGGTGTAGACTTTCCACTTCTTGCTATATCAATTATATTTGCTATTACTGCACTTGCAGTTGCATCACCACCTGCACCTGGTCCATAATACATAGTTTCACCAACTTTATCACCTATAACAGAAACACCATTCATAACGCCATCAACTTTAGCTATCATTTGAGAATTTGGAATAAGTACAGGGTGAACTCTAAGTTCAACTTCATTTTTATTCTTTTTAGCAATTGCTAAAAGTTTTAGACTATAGTCAAACTCTTTTGCAAAAGCGATATCTTCAGCAGAGATATCTTGAATACCTTCTATTAAAATATCTTCAGGTTTAGCATCAATTCCATAAGCAATAGATGCTAAAATAAGAAGCTTATGTGCTGCATCAAAACCACCTACATCAAAAGTAGGATCAGATTCTGCATAACCCAACTCTTGAGATCTCTTTAAAATATCTTCATACTCAACACCATTGTTAATCATCTCTGTTAACATATAGTTACAAGTACCATTCATAATACCTTTAATAGATTCAATATGATTTGCACTTAAACCATCTCTTAAAGCATTAATGATAGGAATTCCTCCAGCAACTGCTGCTTCAAATTCAAATGCAGTATCACCTGCTATCTCTTGCAAGTCATATCTATGATAAGCTAAAAGTGCCTTATTTGCAGTAACCACTGACTTCCCATTTTCCAATGCCTTCTTTACCACATCATAAGGTTTTTCAACACCACCCATAAGTTCAACAACAATATCAATTGAATCATCATTTAAAATATCATCTGGATTATCTGTTATTTTTATAGATACATCTCTTTTCTTAGAAAGATTATTTACAACACCACTTACTACTTTTAACTCTACACCTGCTCTTGCTGTAATAATATCTTTGTTATCTTCTAGTATTTGACATACACTAGTACCTACAGTTCCTACACCTATTATTCCAACTTTTAACATCTATTTAACCCCATCTTCATACTGTTTTAAAAACTTTTTGATACTTTTTGCAGCTTGTCTAATTCTTTTATCATTTTCAATTAATGCAATTCGAACATAACCTTCACCTGTTTTCCCAAAACCAATACCAGGAGCAACTGCAACACCAGCTTCTACTAATAGTTTTTTTGCAAATTCAAATGAACCCATATGTTCCACACATTTTGGTAAAGCTGCCCATACAAACATACTTGCTTTATTTCTTTTGATATCCCATCCTGAGTTTTTAAATGCAGATATAAGAACATCTTGTCTATGATCATATTTATCTGTAATATCTTGAACACATTTTTGGTCACCATTTAGAGCAACTGTTGCAGCAACTTGAATAGGTGTAAACATTCCATAATCTAGCCATGATTTAATCTTGATCAATGCTCCTATTAGTTTTGTATTTCCTACGAAAAACCCTACTCTCCAACCTGCCATATTATAAGACTTACTAAGAGTAAACGATTCCACAGCTACATCAATTGCCCCTGGTGCTTCTAAAATTGATGGTGTTTTATATCCATCAAAAGTAATATCTCCATATGCAATATCTGATATTACATAAAATCTTTCTCTTTTAGCCATCTCTACTAATCTTACATAAAACTCTGGAGTTACAGTTGCTGTTGATGGATTGTGAGGAAAATTAACTAAAACATATTTTGGTTTTTTACCCTCTGGGCTATTATCGAAGATATCTTGAAGATCATTAAAAAATTTATCTTCATCGATATTATAATGTTCATCAAAAGATATACCAAAATTTTTAACTTCACCACCTGCTAGAATAAAAGCATAGTTATGAATAGGATAAGTGGGATCTGGAACTACTGTAACATCACCAGGATTTGTAATTGCATAAGCTAAATGTGCATATCCCTCTTTACTTCCCATAGTTGCCACACATTGAGTTTGAGGATCAAGATCAACATCATATCTTCTTTTATACCAAGAAGCAATTGCATCTAAAAGTTTAGGTATACCTTTTGATGATGAATAACCATGTGTTTTTGTTTTCTTTGCAGATTCAACAAGTTTTTCTCTTATATGATAAGGTGTGTCACCATCAGGATTTCCCATTGAAAAATCAATTACATCATTACCAGCTCTTCTCTCTTTCATTTTTAAGTCATTTACTTCTGCAAATACGTACTTTGGTAGATTCTCCATTCTTCCAAATTTTATCTCATCAAACATTTTTTTCCTTTCTTAATTCTAACTATCTTACTATGATAGTTAATCCTCGTTTTATATTTATTAAATTATATAGATCTGAAATCTTTATATATTTTGTATTTTCTGGTGCTATTACTTTATATTTTCTATAAATCTTATTTTTTTTAATAACATTTAATATTTTTAAATCTTTATCAAAAAAAGTGATATTTGGGAACCAATTATTTAAACTATGACTTCTTATTTCTAAACTTGATATTTCATCAACTATTAAAAAATATGGATGCAATGGTTTATGAAACTTTACTTTCTCATTCTTTTCAATTTTTCTTGCTTGATTAAGTATCGAATTATCAAAATCAATTTCATAATACCAATAATCAGATGCCCTATTCTCTATATTTAAAACTTTACAATGTTTTAACTTTAACTCTTTTAATAAAAAGACCGGGTCAAGCATATATTCTGTTTTAAATATAATTTTCCATGTTAAAATATCATCTTTTTTATTTAAACTTTTAGTAAAAAAGTGTCTATATCCTAAAGATTTCATTGTATCTGTTAAAGTTTTGTATGCTTTTAAACTTTGACTTAACGATTTAAACTCTATAGTTATATCTTTTGGTTTATTAAATCTTAATTTTAATAAACCATTTGCTTTTAACTCTTTTACCAAACTATAATAATTTATATTATCATTTATGATATATCTATTTTCGTTTTTAAAAATTAGACCTATCAAGTTTTGATGTATCTTATACTCTCTATTCCCAATTATATTTTCTATCTTTTCTTTTAAAATTGAACCACTCAAAGTGGTCATAAATAAAATTAACGATAAAAAAATATACTTAAGCATTTATAAGAAACCTTATTTTAACTCATATATCAATATACCTGCGGCTACAGATACATTTAAACTATCAAAATTGTTCTTCATATCAATAGAAACTTTTAAATCAAGTTTTTTCTTTAATTTATTTGATAAACCTTGTGATTCATTTCCTAAAAATAAAGCTATTTTTTGGTTTTCTTGACGCTCAATTGTTTTAACTTCATAGCCTTCCATATCAGCTCCAACCAAACTAAAACCAACTTGCTTAAGTTCATTTGCCAAATCATAACTATTATAAGAAACTGCAACAGTCATATCTAACATAGCTCCACTACTTGTTCTTATTACAGGAGAAGGATTAAAATTCTTTAATCCACAAACAACTACTGCATCAACTCCCATGGCATAACAACTTCTTACAATCGCACCAATATTGCCGACATCGCTTAATCCATCAAGTACAACTATAAATTCACTTTTCTTTACATCTTTAATATCTGTAAATTCAAAAGCGTCTATATCAAGTAAAAAACCTTGATGATTTCCACCTTTTGCCATTGATTGGGCTTTCATATTGTCAGGTCTTACAACTTTTGCACCAACATCCATAAACTTTTTAAAAAGTTTCTTATCTATATCTTTTGTTAAAAATATTTGCTTTATTATTTTAGGGTGATTCTCTAAAATATAAAATACTGTTTGTTTTCCATATACTATCATGCTTTAAGTATACCTAAATTTTACTTATTTTTTAAATATCTTATGTTTGCTTAACAAAATGTAAACTAATCAGTTTCTCTAAAACTTCTAAAACATCATCTTCATCACTCAAAGATTGGACAATTGTATGAATACAAGCATCATACGAATCAAAACCTTTAACTATAAGTTTTGCTGCATATACTAAAAGTCTAGTAGAAACTGCTTCTTGTATATCAGAATCTGTTAAATTTCTTATCTCACTTGCTATTGATACAAGTTTTAAAGCTATACTTTCATCAACACCACTCTCTTTGATAATAATCTCTTTTTCAATATCTGGCTTTGGATAATTAAACTCCAAAGATATAAATCTCTGTTTTGTACTAGGCTTCATACCCTTTAATACATTTTGGTATCCTGGGTTATATGATACAACCAACATAAAATCTGGATGTGCTACTATATTTTCACCTGTTCTATCTATTGGCAAAACTCTTCTATAATCTGCCAATGAATGTAATACAACCGTAGTATCTTTTCTTGCTTCAATTATCTCGTCAAGGTAACAAATTCCACCATTTCGTACCGCTTTAGTAAGTGGACCATCTTGCCAATAGGTACCATTTTCATCTATCAAGTGGCGACCAACTAAATCTGCTGCACTTAGATCATCATGACAAACTACTGTATATACTACTCTATTAAGTTTTTCACCCATATATTCTATAAATCGTGTTTTTCCACATCCTGTAGGACCTTTTATAAGAACTGGTAATTTCATTGAAGCAGATGCTTCAAAAAGTTCTATCTCATTGGATTGTGCTAAATAATATCTATCTGACATAATATATTCCTTTTTTATTTTAGTTAAATTTATCCATAATTACTTGATTTGCAATATCTATAAATGTTAAAATCTTATCAACATCTTCCATTAAAACATTATCATTTTGTAAGATTATTTTATTTGTTTTTAATTCTTTTTTATATAAATTTATTTTATTTTCATCATATTTAACTTTAGAATTTTCTAATATTTTGATATTATTATCTAATAAATTCAATCCCTCAATTGCTCTTTGTCTATTTTGTGCAAGTATAATTTTAAACATATTTATTTGCTGTTATTTGTTTTTAACTTACTTATTACTTGCTGATGTCTTATATCATACCAATTTGTATGTTCAATATTTGGAAATGTTTTCTTCATAATATTTATTGGTCGATAATCCCAATTATTAGTTGTATTAGCAATATTCCAATTCAAGTTTTTTAGTATCACACTAAATATTTGATCTATAATTTTATGTAAATTATCAACTTTTACTTGAGCTTCAATAGCTTGTATAGTTTTACTTTGAGTTTTCACAATATTTTCTAAAGTCTGTAAACTCACTATTAAATCAGCTCTTACATCATCTGGATAGTTCTCTTTAATAAATTGTATATTTAGCTCTTCTGTATCTAATTTCATTTCTTTCCTATCTTATTTTGTTAAATTTATATAAACTTCTGGTATCACTTTTGGTAATTTTTGACCATCTCGTACAACAGCAAATCCATTTCTTCCAAATAGATAACTCAAATATTCTTTAGCATCTAAATCTACAGTAATACAAAAAGGGGTTATCCCTTTTTTTCGTACATCTTCTATCGCTTTTTTGGTATCTTCAATCCCATATCTACCATCATACCTATCTTCATCATTTGGTTTTCCATCACTAATGATAAGTAATAGTTTTGTACTACTTTGCTGTTTATCTAAAATCTTTGCAGACTCTCGTATAGCTGCACCTAATCTTGTATAATAATATGGTTGCATAGCATCAATTCTACCTCTAATTAAGCTATCATATTTATCTTTAAAATTTTTTATAATATTAAAAAATACTTTTTTATTCTGAAGGGAAGAGAAAGAATATATAGCAAACTTATCATTTAATTTTTCCATTGCTTCACTAAATACCATCAATCCATCTTTTATAACATCTATTATTCTTACATCTTGTGTTATACCACCTTCAGTTGAAAGTGATACATCTGCTAATATCAATGTTGATATATCTCTAGTTTTTTTCTCAAATGTAGTATAAAACTTTTGATGATGTGTTGATTTATTTTGATCTCCTTTATAATCTATCCATGTATCGATATTCAATTCATCACCAAAGGCAAGTTTATCATTTTTAATTCTATCAAGTTCTAATAAGTCCAACTCACTTTGAATCTTTTTAACTGTTTTTTTCAGTCTTTTTGGTAGCTCAAGTGGTATTACATTTAATGTTACTTGTGGTTTAATCCTAACATAATTAATAAGATAAGTATCTTTTCTATAATCCCACTCATCAATTAAATGACCTTTTCCTAATGGATATATTTCAGTTTCATCAACTACTAAATCTAAATCCATTTTTATTCTAGAATTTAAATTTGCTTGTTTTTTACCAATTGTTATCTCATCAAGATCTTCAGCATGATATAAAGCATCTTCATCAAAACTATCATCTTCCATTCTATCTACATTTACTTGTTCAAATATTGACATTAATGACTCTGGTAAAAAAACTAAAAATCCATTTGTTTCTTTTTTATCATCTATCTGATTTGCTTTCTTTTTCATCTCAAGATTATCAGTTTTATCTTTATCCTTATTTGATTTTATATCTTCATCACTATCATTAACTAATGATTTATTTCCTGATGATAAAGAAGGATATATCCATAATGGATTTGGATAGTCCTCATTTTTTAACTGATGAAATTGTTCATATAGATATAATATACTTTTTTCATAAAATACCTTAAACCCATCATATCTATTTATAAGATAATTAATAACTCTATTATTTTCATTTATTAAATTTGTACTATTTATATCTACTTTAGTAAGCATTGCAATAAGCCAATAATATAACATCTCATTATCTTTTTTATCTGGGAAATAAGCAAAAGATGCAGGCAAATATATAGATTTATCATCTTGCCATGTAAGATAAAATTCTTTACCTAAAAAGGATATCCTTTCTAAGAGTGTTCGTGAATTTGTTTCAACATCTCTCTTATCTGTTATTTGTAACTCTTTTGCTTTTTCACCACCAAGTAGATGATAAAATATTGTTAAAGAGTGGGAGATATCTTTAAAATAAACTCTCTCCTTTTCATGAAACTTATTTACCTTTTTTGTTACAAATCTATCCCAATTTTTTCCAATAGATTCTTCAAATTCTAAAAAATATTTAAGCATAATTAATTTTTACTATTTTATAGGTAATTCTATAGTAAACAGTGCGCCATTATTACTATTTTCTACATACATTTTACCATGAAGATGTTTTTCTATTATTCTTTTACTCATATGTAAACCCAAACCTGTACCTTGACTTTTATGTTTCGTTGTAAAATATGGATCAAAAATTTTGGATAAAAAGTCATTATCAATACCACCACCATTATCCTCAACTTTAAGTAATATAATATTTTTCTCTTTATATTCCAAATCAACCTTAACCCATGGATTTAATATATCTCTTTGTATCAATATATCTCTTGCATTATTTAATATATTAATAATAACCTGAGATAACTCTCCCACAACAATTCTTATTTCTATAGGTTTTTCTGTAGTTATATTATTTTCTATTTTAATATTTGAATTTTTAAATGATACCTCTACTATGCTAATAGCACTATTTATTCTATCTTGTAATATTACATCTTTTAGCTCAGCTTTTTCCTCTATATAGTTTCTAAATATATCAATTGTTTTAGATAAATACTCTGTATGTTCTATAATACCATCCGTATATTTTTTAAATTTTTCATCATCTAAAACTCCAAAATCTTTCTCTAACTGTAATCCACCTGCAGATGTACTTATCATACTTAAAGGCTGTCTCCATTGATGTGCAATATTCCCAATAATTTCACCCATTTGTGCCATTTTTACTGATTCGTAAAGTTGTTTTTCTCTTTTAGTAGTTTTTTCAACCTCTTCTTTTATCTTTTTTTCTAAATTCTCGTTGATCTCTTTTAGCTCTCGAGTTTTTTCTTCAACCAACAATTTTAGTTCTTTATTTTTATTTTTAATTATTTTTTGTCTATAGACAAGTAATGACATCAACAATATAACAACTAATATAATTTTTAATAATAAAGTATAATCTATAACCTCTTTAACCACACTATTATTTGTCCATTTTTCAATTATATCTTTTTTATCATCCTCAGATATACTATCTAAACCTTTTTGTAAAATACTTTTTAATATTGGTTTATTTTTATTTGATAATAGATATACATCATTTGGTTTAAATGAATTTTGAGAGAAGCCTTTTAGTCCAGTAATTATATTATTTAATATAAAATTTTCTACAACTATTTGACTATCAATCAATGCATCTACTTTGCCATCAAGTACAAAATTTATTGATTGTTCTAAATCTTTTGTTTCTACTATATTTATAGTTGGATATTTATTCTTCACCATCTTTATCATGGCATAATCTTTTATTATAGCTAGTTTTCTACCTTTTAAACTATCAAAATTTTTAATATAGTTATTCGAGTTTTTAATATATAAATATTCAGGAAGACTAAATATTTTACTTGAATAGTTACCAAACTTTTCTCTCTCTTTAGTATAATAAAGTGCAGGTAATAGATCTGTTTTATGATTTTTAAAATCATTTAATGTATCTTTCCAGCTGCCACTTATGATTTTAGTTTTTATATTTAGATTTTTAAATGACACATTAAGAATATCCCCAATAATACCATCTAATTTATCACTTTTTTTATTATGATAAATTATAGGACTCCATTGTTCTGTTCCTATATATAGAGTATTATTTTCTATCCAATGTTTTTCTTTTTGAGTAAGGTTTGTTCCATATAATATTGATATAGCAAGTATTAATAAAAAATTTATTTTTATAAAAAACACATATATCCTTATCTTTGACTTATTATATCAATATTATACTTTGATGAGTAAAGATAAATATAACTTATTTAAGTTATATTTATCTTATAAAATTATTTAGCTTCTTCTTTTACAAAAAAACTTGAGAAGTAAGTTAATAGTCCTGTAAATACCAATAATCCAAATAATGCTCTAATTATATAAATTGTTGCAATTGACTCTTGAGATTCCATAAAACCAATTAAATCAGTACCAACTCTTTGATCTAAAATTTGTACAATACCAGCAGCTGTTAACGCTAATGTTAATCCTAACATACCAATATTCATCATCCAAAAAGATGCTAATTCTCTTTTTTGTGCAGCTCTACAGTTACCATGAGGTCTTCCTCTTAAAATAGGCATTGCATAAGATATAATTGTAAAAATAATCATAATATATGCTCCATAAAAAGATAAATGACCATGTGCAGCAGTTAACTGTGTACCGTGTGTAAACATATTTACAGGTGCTAAAGTATGCATAAATCCCCAAACTCCAGCTCCTAAAAATGCCATTACTGCTGTACCTTTTGCCCAAGTAAGTGCCATCTCATTATCATGAGTTATTTTTCTATCTCTTGCCATTGTAAATGCAAATAAAATCATTAAGAAAAATGGTAAAGGCTCAACGGCAGAAGATATAGATCCAATCCATAGCCAGTACTCAGGTGCTCCCATATAGAAGAAATGATGCCCTGTACCTAATATACCAGATACCATAGTCATAGCAATGATTAAATATAACCATTTATCAATATGCTCTCTATCAACACCTGTAACTTTAATAAGTACAAATGCTAAAATAGCTCCAAGAATAAGTTCCCAAGTAGCTTCAACCCATAAATGTACAGTAAACCACCAGAAAAATTTATCAGCTATTAAGTTATCCGGAACATAAAATGCTATTAGAAAAAATACTGCAAGACCTAAAAGTCCAGTAATTAAAACTGTAGTTATAACAGTTCTTCTACCTTTTAATATTGTCATACCTGTATTTATAATATAAGAAACAACAACTAGTACTATACCTAACTTTGTAGGTAATGGTTGTTCTAAAAACTCTCTACCCATAGTTGGAAGTAAGTTATTAAATGTTAATTCAGTTAATTGAGCATATGGAACAAATAGATAACCTAAAATTGTAGCAACACCTGCTGCTGCAAATACCCAAAATGTTAAAATAGCTAACTTTGGACTCCAAAGTTCTCTTTCAGTTTCTTCAGGAATTAAATAATATGTTGCACCCATAAAACCAAATAAAATCAATACTATTAGTAAGTTTGTATGAACCATTCTTAAAACATTAAAAGGTATTAATGGGAATAAAAAATCTCCATATAAATACTGTATTGCCATAAGCAAACCAAATAAAATCTCCCCTGCAAGAAGAATTAATGCAAAAATAAAATACGGTTTTGCTACCGCTTGTGAACTATATTTCATAATATTCCCTATCCTTCAATTGTTGGTGGCCATTCATTTGTATTAACTTTTGATGTCCAAATTAAAAAGTCTGATAGACTATTAACCTCTTCTTCTGTTAAGTTAAACTGTGGCATTTTTCTTCTATTTGGTGTATTTAGAGGCTGAGCAGCCATCCACCCTTGCATATAACCTTTAAATGCAGCTACATCTGAAGCACCTCTTCTTTGAAATACATTCGCAAGTTCTGGTGCATAATATGCCCCTTCCCCAATTAGTGTATGGCACCCCACACAATCATTCTTTTCCCAAACTTTCTTTCCAGCAACAACAGATTCAGTCATATTAACTTCATTTGATCGTTCTGGTATTTGTTGTACAGTATCAAAAGTAAGCGCTAAAAATATTAATAGGGCGAACATTCCACCACCATAATATATGTTTTTAGCCATACTTTTCGTTATACGTTCTGTCATAAATTACCCCTTTTTTAATTTCTACCTTTATATAGTAATAAGATTATACATTATTTATTGTTAATACTACTTAAACCAAAAAAGCCATCCTTCTAGAGGATGGCTTTTTTTTAGTATTTTAGTAAAACTTAAAAAATTATTATAATTTTTCTGCTTCTTGTACATCATAAAGAATATCATCCATTGGATGTCTATACATAGGCATAGCAAGTCTTTTTTCATCTAAAATATGACCGATAAAACCTAAAGTTCTACCAGCAATAAAGAATGCATTTAATGTTCCAGATGCGATAAATTCATTTATCTCTTCTTCAGAATAACCTAATGCTCTCCACATATCTACCATTAAAATACCAATTGTACCATCAACATTTAAGATTAAATTCTCTTTTTTAGATGTAGTAAGAGCTTCAACAGTTCTTGCATAATCTAAAAGTGGAGTTGATGGAAAATGCTCTGCAGCAAAATTCATAAGTCCAGTAACTCTTAAATCAGGATTTTTTAATGATTTAATTCTATGTCCAATACCAGGAATTGGTATACCTTGTTTTTTCATATGACCTAAGAACTCTTTTGGAGTTAGACCATTATCATCTGCATATTTAAAGTGTTCAGCAGCACCATCAATAGCACCACCAAATCTTGGACCAATTGTTAATAAACCAGTTACAAGTGATTCAACAACTGATTTACCAGCTCTTGCAGTTACTTTACAGTTATGTGCTCCTGAAACCGCAGGACCATGATCTGCAACAGTCTTCATAACTGTTTCAATAAAGTCTGTAGCCCATTTTGGATATTGTTTTTTGAACCATAGAAGTGAAATAACATCACCAATACCTTTACCAGTATCAGGAGTAGCCACAGAAGATATTGGGAAACCAGCATAAGTAGCCTCTTCTCCTCTATCATCAGAAATTGTACAGATAAACTCTTTACTTCTTCGTGATGTTGGACATACATTCATCTCTGGCTCTGGAATTGGATCTAAATTCATCTCTGTAAATACTTTATTAATCATTGCTGGAAGTTCATTGAATGATGTTGGTACATGAATACCTGCATCTCTCATAGCATTATTTTTATATTCTGCTGTTTCCATCTCACCATTTGCAGAAGCTCCTGCATGACCAAATTGAACACCAGAATCATAATACTTAGCAATTGTACCAATACACCATGCAATAACTGGTTTAGTTATCTTACCTGATTTAATAGCTTCAATAACTTTATACTCTTCAGTACCACCAACTTCACCTAATAAAATCATATATTTTACAGCTGGATTTTTTTCCATTCTAAGTAGATTATCAATAAATACAGATCCTACGAATCTATCTCCACCAATAGCAACACCTTCTGCAATACCATCAGCATTTATAGAGATGATATTTGAAAGCTCATTAAATAGTCCACCAGATCTTGTTACTAATCCACATGAACCAGCTCTATGTAATTTAGAGTTAACAATATTTGTAATTGTTCCACCAATATTAGCTACTTTAAATGCACCTGGAGTAATAGCACCAACAGTAGCAGGTCCTATAACAGTAACACCAAGTTGTCTAGCTTTTTCATTCATCCCTCTTGCTAATCTTTCAGGAATACCTTCAGCAGTAATCATCATTGATGAGAAACCACCAATTTCTAAAGCTTCCATAGTAACATCATAAGCTGTTCTAAAAGATGCAAAGTTAAGTAAAACATCTGCTTGAGGTTGAGCAGCTTTTGCTTCAGCAGTTGTTTTAAATAATGGAATCATAACTTCATCTGGTCCAAAGAAAAACTTATCAAATTTATTATTTGATGTAGGTGCTACAATAGCAGCTACTGATGGTGTTTCTCTTTTGATTGTATAATCATAATCTAACATTCTTTGAATAGCAGTTTTATTGTTATTCCAAAAAATTGCTTGTGTGTCTTTTGTATATAATTGTGTCATATCTATTCCTTACTTCTCTAATGCCATTCTAACAATGTCAGTAACATGTGTTTCTGGTCCATATACTTCAATGTATAAACCTAATCTATCTGCAGCTTCTTTGATATCTTTTAAACCTTTTTCATAGTTTGGTCCACCACGTCTAACATAGATTTTTAAATCAACAGCTTTCATTTTTTCTGCATATACTTCAAACGCTTGAATAATACCTGTAAAAGTTTTAGCTACATCAGTAAAGTTTGCAATAGCACCACCAATAATCATAACTTTTCCTCTACCTTGAGCATCAGGCTCTCTAGTCATAAGGTCTAGTAATGTTTCAGCATAAAATTTTGTTTCACCTGTTGTTGGTCCTCCAGAATACTCACCATAATTAGCAAGATCATCAATTCCAGCCATATCAGCAATAGTATCAGCGTATACAACCGATGCACCACCACCTGCTACCATTGTCCATACTCTAGCTTCTGGTTTAAGTAGTGTTAATTTTAGTGAAGCTCCTGTTTTAGCATCTGCTTCTTCTATTGCTTCAACTTCTGGAGATTTCGCTTCCATACCAAATGCAGTTGGGTATTCAACATCACCCCACTCCTCTACCATCATAAATCCAGCAGTATCATCTAATTTTGCAACCATATCAAGTAATTCTATTTTATTACCTTGCATAACAAATGGATTAATTTCTAAATAAGCAAAGTTAAGCTCTCTATACGCTCTAAAGAAACCTATACAAAATTCAGCAAAGTTAGCTTTATCAGCTTCTTTTACATCTGCAGGTACATTTGCTCTAATAGCTTCAGCGATCTCTTCTTCAGTTGCAGTTATTGGAAATGCTACTTCAGTAACTTTTTCATCCCAACCCTCTTCAACTTCCATACCACCTTCAGCTGACATATAAATAACATCATTGTCACCTACACAAGTAGCAGATACATAATATTCTTCTTCTTGCTCATGAGGAGTAAATGGCTCAACAACAAAGTGAGTAAGTCTATCAACAGATGGCTCACCAGTTGGAGTATCACCATCAAATGAGAAATATACTGATTGGTCAGAAGATGATTTTTCATCTATCCAAGAAGCAGCTTTAGCAAGTTTTACATCACCTGGCTTAGCATCTCGAAAAAGAACTAAATCATTCTTTCCTCTTTTACCAAATAACATATCTGGTTTAGCAACTAGTGCTTTTTCATTTAACCAAGATTTCTCTTTTGCTTGTTCTAATAACTCAGAACCATTTTGAACCATAGTTGTTTCATATGCATATGTAAAATCTGGAAAGTATTTATCCCAATGTTTTGCTAAAATAGATTTAGCATCATATTCTCGTATTGCTTTTTGTGCCATACTAGTACCCCTTATTTAAAATTAAATTTTTATATTTTATCTATTGTGAAATTAAGATGAGCAAAAAGTAACACTTATAGTAGACATTAATATTTCTTTGTTAAGTTTAGTAACAAGTTAACATTTGGACTAATCATTTTAAATTTTAATAATATATTATAATCTTTCAATTACTTTTTTAATATCATTATTTTTAATTCCAAGATTGAATTTCTATAATATTACCTTCTATATTGCAAAAATCACTCCCATTCGAACACCATATCACTTTGCATTCGAACACCCTAGCGGTTAACACTTGAACACCGTATCACTTTTTACTTGAACACTTTTAATAAAAAAGTGATACGTAAGTTTTAGTTAAGTTTGGGATATTCTCCATATTAAACTACACTTCTAAAAAACTTTAGAAGTGATTATGAGGAGAGTTTCTATGAAACAAATTAAAGAGGTGCTAAAACTAAAGTATCTTATGGATTTTTCTTTTAGAAGAATAGGTAAAAGTAGGCTTAATGAAACTTTCGGGGGTTTAAAAACTTCATTAAACTTAGGTACAATATAAGTAAACAAAGGATTTTTTATAATGGATTATAAAAAAGTACCAAAAACTGTCCAAAATGCTCTTCTAAAAATATAATTAAAATTGGCAAAAGAAGGGGTATTCAGAGATACTTATGTAAGGATTGTAAGAAGAAATTTCAACACCAAAGAAGA
>Ga0256837_1001062_pt1 | contig 19732 bp, 19 predicted proteins | sample 4562384metaG_FD_185976 | JGI IMG/M metagenome (GOLD analysis project Ga0256837, IMG submission 185976) | Hydrothermal vent microbial communities from Guaymas Basin, Mexico - 4561-384 | ecosystem: Environmental > Aquatic > Marine > Hydrothermal vents | place: Mexico: Guaymas Basin | collected...
CTATAGCATTTATATAATCTATAACTTCATCTTTAGGTACAGAGCCTATAAATTGAAGATTATCAAGACTATTCTCATTTGCTTTTTGTTTTAACATCTCTTTTTGCATACCATCACCAATTAGTACAAATAGTATATTTGCATTGTCTTTAAATTTATTTGCTACTTCTACAACTTGCATTAGGTCATTAGCTACTCCGTGAGCTCCAAAATATGCAAAGACTTTTTTATCTTGCCATTTATATTTTTCTCTAATATTTACTTTATTATTAGCACGATTAACTATACTAAAATCAGCACCATTTGTAATAATCTCTATTTTATCTTTAAATTGTGGAAATCTTTTTTGAATATTTTCTTTAAAAGCTGGTGTTAAAACAACTATTTTTTGACTGTACTTATAAAGTCTATACTCTAAAGAATATAAAATATTTAATAAAAACTTATTATTAAGCACTCCTGTAGCTACTGCTGATTCAGGCCATAAATCTCTTACTTCTAAGATAAATGCTACTCTTTTTAATTTTGATAAGATTATAGCACTAATACCTACAAAAATAGATGGTGAAGTTATCAAAATAATATCAGGCTTTTTTAAAAATAATGATTTAACCAAAGATGAAAAAGTATAAGAAAGATAACCTATCACACGACCTATAAAATTACTATTGTATCCTGAATATGTCCAAGTTCTATATAATGTAACATTATTATCTATCACCTCTTTGTTATCCCAAGTATTTGGAAGTATTTTATTTCCTGTTGCATAGTGAATATTTCCTGCTACTACATCAATCTCAAAATTTTCTTTTTTTGAGAAAAAATTTGTAAATTCATTCCATCTTGAACCACCAGGGTCATTTTTACCTAAAAAATATTGGTGAAAAAGTAATATTTTCATCTATCTAAGTCCATAAAGTTTTTTTACTACAAAATCAAGATATTTATTATCTTCGATAAAAGCTTCTATAAGTTCTGATTTTAAATTAAGTTCCATATCAACAATAAGTTGCAATATTATTATTTCTATTGCGTCTAATTTAACTTGAATAATATCCCAAACTATATCTTGGTCTATCCCGAAATATTCATGAGTAATCTGATTTCTAAAATTAATAATTTTTCTATTTTCAACACCAACCAATTTTTCTCTTAATAAATATTTCATAGCTTCACCTATAATCTCAAATTCTCTAATAACACTGTCCCATTGAGTAAAATCATATAAAAGCTCTTGGACATTACTAAATTTAGAAGATACTTTTTTTATCTTTAAAATTGCAATATAAATATCAAATATAAAGATCTCAGTTTGTCTATCTACATTATTTACATTAAACATAAACAAAATCCTTTTTTATTCTATTTTTTATGAATGTTTTCATACTTCTAAAGGTACCTATATCTACATCTTTTTGCAACTTATCTTGTAAAAATTCTTTAGTATCTATGATAAAAAATGGATCTTTTAAGTCAAATTTTAATATAGCTATATCAATATCACTATCTTTTGTATCTGTTCCTTTTGCAATACTACCAAATACTGCAAACTCTTCAATACCAAATTTTTCTTTCAAAATAGGTTTTAGCTCCTTTAGTTGATTAATTATTATTCTGTTCATCTATTTAAACTCCATTTTTGTTACTATTTTAAAATCTTTTTTTGTATCTTTCTCATATATTATTCTACTACTTTCTACATAAGAATTATAATAATCAGATATATAACTTTTTTCTATCTTATATTTTATATTTGAGCTTATTATACAATTATCTATTTGCAAACTATACTTATCTATTGGTATAACTTTTTCTTTAGTATTCCAGATTTGCTTTATATTTGTTTGTTCTAATATATTTTTTATATCATCAGTTACTACTAAAATATTATCTTCTAATTTTATCTCTCTTTTTTGAGTTATACCAAACTGCTTTTTATATGCATAATTCTCACCTAAAAAATAATTCTTATCAAATTTAAGTGTTTTAGTCTTTGTCCAATTTGAAAAACCAAAGTTAAGAACTTGACCCATTTGGTTAGTATCATTTATCATAATAGTATTGTGTCCAACTACACCTAAAAAATTATCTTTAAATCTTTTATCTGTATTATATGAAAAACTTCCACTATCACAAAAGATATTTACACCTTTGTACCAAATATCAAGATGAAACATATCATTTTGAGCTGGTCTATCTTTGTAAGTATGAGATCGTATAAAACTAAATATATCTTTATTTTTAAGTATATAATATCCACCATCATTAAATTCTATTTGTTTATCTAAAGCTATGTTTTGCTCTTTTGTATCAAAAAAATCTGATTTTCCCATAGCAAAATCTAAACTAACTCTAAAATCTCTATAGTTAGCAGAAGATACAGGAAAAAGATTTGCTCCATCATTTGAGCCATAATTTGAAATCCAACCATCTTTTTGAATAAAAGAGTTTAAAAACTTAGCCATTTTAAAATGTCGCTCTTTTAAAATATTTGCTAATTTATACTCTTTTTTATCTGCTACTAAAAATACAAAACTAAGGACATCTAGTGCTAATCTTTGATAGGTAAAAGAGTGCTGAATATAACTTCCATCATTATAAACTTGATAAGAAGTTTCCTTTAAAAGATACTCTTGCCCTTTTTTTATAAATCTATTTGATTCTTCAAATTGAGAAAATATCAATCCACCTATAAAAAGCCCTGATGCTTCACTAATAGAGTGATTGTTTTTAACTGACTTTGCAGCATAATCGATATTTGCTTCAATTCGTAAAAGTGAAATATATATATTTTCTATAACTTTTTGTAAATCATCTTTTGTAAAAAAGTTATAAAAATACTCTAAAGCATTAATCCAAGCAAATAGTCTAAAACTTATCTCTTGACCACATTTATAATTTACACCTTTTGGATATGGATTATTATCAATCCAATCAGTTATTTGAGTTACACAAGCATTTGCATATTTTTCATCTTTTGTAATACTATAAGCATTTATAAAAAAATAAACTTGTGGAAACCTAGAAACCTCCCAAATAAGCTTAATATCTCCATACTCACCAAAGTCTGGCAAATGATTCCAAGATAAATTACTATTAGCTTCTATTTTTGTTATAGGACTCATCTGCCAATTTATCTTACCATCTTCATTATAATCAAAATATTCATTTGAAAAAGAAAAAATATTACCTTTTATAGCTTCATCTGCTTTTTGTATAAAACTACTATCACCTTCAAAATCTAGATTTATTAAACCTACTTTTTTATATGTAAATAGTTTTTTATCTATACTATTTACTTTTTTTAGTATATCTTTATTTACTTTATCAAAATAATTAATTCTTTTTAATAGTTCATACTTCAATCTAAATACAAACCAATTAAATCCCATTAATGTGACATATTCCAGAATAGATAAGAATTTATTTATTAATTTCATTAAACAGACTTTTCTTTTTTAGCTTTAAAAATGGTTTCTCTACTAAAAAGTAGCTCAACACTCCGCAAATTATTGATAAGAATAAAGCCTGAAATAGGTGTTCTACCCCCCCCCATATAACCTAGTTGAACAAAAATATTTACTATTAGCATATGATAAATATAAATTCCATATGTAAAATCATTGTGTTTTAATAATCTATAAGTTAATGATTTATATGAAAAAATAAATGAAAAAATAAATACTGAGAAAATAAGTTTTAATACCAATAAATAGATAAAATTTTCCATTGAAAAATAACTTAAAATCATATATAAACTAAAATAAATGATAACTTTATCTTCAATATAGGTTAAAATATTATTTTTAAACTTATAAAAAGCAAGACCTATTAAAAAATAAAATAAATGGGGTAGTATGCTTACAGCTATCAATTTCTCATATATAAAAGTTTTTGTATTTATATTTAGATTATAATAGTAAAATATTAAGGATATAAATATAAGAAAAAAGAATTTCTTATAAAAATCTTTCTTTAAAAAGATATAGATAAATGGTAGAATAATATAAAAAGCTAATTCAACTGATATAGTCCATAATGATCCATTTATAACACCTACTCCAAAATCTCTTATAAATTCTGGATTATAAAATTGAAAAAATGTAAGTTGTGCTATACTCCAACTTATTATATTAACGATGCTGACATCTATAAACTGACCAAAATACCATAAAATTCCTATTCCAACAAAAAAGTTTAGATATAAAGCAGGATATATTCTAAGTATTCTATTTTTTGCATATTCTTTAATATTGCTATTTTTATCATAAGACATACTTATTAAATAACCACTTATTAAAAAGAAAATAGGAACACCAGGGAAATAAGACAAGAGATGACTAAATAAAATAATATATTCATTATCTACTTTAAAATGTTCTATAGTATGAATATATACTACTTGTAAAGCAGCAAATAATCTTAACAAGTTAAAATTATTATAATGATTGCTTTTACTAATATTTATTGATTTCACTTATATCCTTTGGTCTAAAAATATCAAGTTCTAACTCTTTGATAATCTTATAATGTTTATCATTAGCAGTAACCAATCTCAATCCAAATGTTGTAGCAGTCGAACCTATTAAAGAATCAGCAAGTTGCATACTGTGGCTTAAAAAATACTCTTCCATATAAAAAAGTGCTTTTGCAGAAATTTCTTCACTTACATATATCACTTTTACATTCCAAGATTTTAAAGTTTTTTGTAAAATCTTTAACTCTTGTTTATCTCTCATACCTTGTATTAATTCCATATAAGTTATACTTGATATACAAAAACCTTCTAAACTATGTATTAAACTATAAGCCTTTTGATTGCCTCGCAAATACCATATCAATACATCAGTATCAAGTAAATTATCATATATCAAAAGTTCTTCCTTGTCTGATTTCTCTTATATGTCTATCTACTTCTATATCTTTATCATTCCATATTCCAAATAACTTATCTTCTTTTTGTTGTTTTTGATTTTCAAAAGATATAAGCTTTGCTTTTGGCTTACCTCTATATGTAATAGTAATATCTTCTTTTTTATCCAATACATCAAAGAGCATAGATATATTAAATCTGAGGTCTTTTGCTGTTGCTATCATTTTAAATCCTTTTAAAGTTTATACTTCAATTATATACTAAAATAGATTAAGACTCAATAAGCTCATTTAGTTCTTTCTCTAATTCACTTATTTCCACTACTTTATTTTCTTCAAGAGATTTTACATGTGCAAAAGTTGCTAAAGTTGTATTTACTAAAGATTCTAAAGATATTAAATTGTCTTTTGAAGATTTAATATTATTTATAAAACTAATCATCTCATCTTTATGACCTTTATCTTGATTAAATTTCTTCATACTGCTCGTTCCGTATCCATTTACTTTCTTATAATTGTCAAGTTCATAAACTTTACCTTCACAAAAAAGTTCCATTTTTTCTTTTGGATAAGATTTATTTCCATTTGATAAATAACTCAATGTTCCAATACTTCCATCTTCAAAAGTCATATTTATAATAGTATTATCATTTTTAATTGCTAACTCTTCATTTTGATTTAAAGCTATACTTGAAACTGATTTTACTTTAGATGTTGTTAAATAACTCATAGTATCTATGAAGTGGCAACCCTCTCCTATGATACGACCACCACCAATTTTTGGATCATGTACCCATAGACTTTTTGGTAAAGCACCTGCATTTATAGTCATATTCATTGCCATTCCACTACTTCTACCTTTAGTTTTATTATAAATATCTTTTATAAATGGTGAAAATCTTCTATTAAATCCTACCATTAAATGTGGCATTTTGTCTTGACTTGCTAATTTGTTGCAAACTTTAACAACATCTGCTAACTGTTCCATATCAATAGCAAGAGGTTTTTCAACAAATACATTTTTTCCAGCTTCTAAAGACTCAACTATAAGTTTTGCATGATTATTATGTCTAGTAGTTATAAATATAGTATTTATATTTTCATCTTTTAAAAGTTCAGTATAATCTGTAGTAGTATAAGAAAATCCAAACTTTTTAGCAGCAATAGAACTTGATAATCCTTTGGCACTACTAATACCAACAAGATTAGCACATGATTCCTTTAAAATTGGAAGCATAACTACTTTTGCAAAATTTCCTGCTCCAATCACTCCTATATTTACTTTATCATTATTTTTTAATTCACTTTTATTTATAACTATCTTTTTATCAACTATTATATCTTTTGAAGTATATTCAAGAACTACTCCTAATGCATCACGATTGTTAAGTATCTCATTGTATGCTTTTGGAGCTTCTGTAAATTTATACTTATGAGTTATAAGATACTCAAAATTTAAACTACCATTTGAAAGTAGTTGTAATATAGCTTGGAAATTTCTATTTTCAGTCCATCTAACATATCCAATAGGATAATCTATTCCATCCACTTCATAACTATTATCATATCTTCCTGCCCCATAAGAACTAGATATATGAAATGAAATCTCTTTTTCATAAAAAGGTGGTCGTGGTATATTCATGCCAATAGCCCCAACAGCTACTATACGACCTTTTCTTCTAGTTATCTCTGCTGCTTGTTCTAATGGTCCATTTGATTTTGTAGCTGCTGTGATAATTACACCATCTACACCTATCTCATCTGTATGATTTGCTACAAAAGATATAGGGTCTTCACCATTTGCAGGATTGAGTGCTATAAAGCCATTTTTCTTTGCTAGTTCAACTTTACCTTGATCTATATCCACACCAATAGCTTCACAACCATTTGCTTTTAAAAATTCCATAGTTATCTGACCTATTAATCCTAATCCAATAACTACAACCTTTTCACCAAGAGTTGGAGTAAATAATCTCACCCCTTGAAGTGCAATAGATGCTATAACTGTAAAAGAAGCTAACTCAAAAGATAAATTATCAGGTATCTTAGCTACAAGATTTTTCCCAACCGCAACAACTTCGCTATGAGCACCATTTGATACAACCCTATCATCTATTTTAAATTCTGTAACATTTGAACCAACTTCTATAACAACACCAGCATTACAATATCCTAAAGGCATAGGCTCACCCAATTTTGCGAATACAGTTTCAAGTGTTGGAACTAAACCATCTGTTTTTATCTTATCTAGTACCATTTTTACTTTATCTGGCTGAGCTCTTGCTTTTTGAATATAAGAAGCCCTTCCAAATTCAAGCAACATTCTTTCAGTTCCTGGAGAGATAAGACTTCTTTCTGTTTTAATTAGAACTTCATTGGCTCCACAACTTGGAAGAGGTATCTCTTCTAATAATATCTCACCTTTTTTAAGGTCTTGTAGTAGTTGTTTCATTTGTTATTTTCCTTTTTTGTTAATTTATTTGATAATAACTATTATCAGGCTCTTGTGTAATTCTATATTTTCTTAAATCATCAATAATATTACTTTTAAAAATTCTATCTTCTTCTTGTTCTATACCGCATATAGTTAAATGCTTAATATTATATTCACTAGCCTTATGAGTATGAGATTTATTTATTACTTTTTCTAATTTAATTAATTTTTTATTTGTAGAATATATTAAAATTCTTTTTGCATTAATACTATCGTTAGAATTTTGTAAAATAATATGCTTATACATATTATCATCAATATTTTCTGGTAAAAAACAACTTTCTAAAATATCCTTACATAAAATTTTTGTATAGTCCTCTAATAATATTGCATCCGTAGTATCATCTGTAATATACTCTTTAAATATATTTTTACAATCTTCACTTTTTTTTGGTGGTTTTTTATTACTTTTTATATTTCGAGTAGAAATTTTTATTTTTTCACCTATTATCAAAGTTGGTTTGATTTTTGTTGCTAATATTTTATCTTGTTTCATTTCTTCAATCTTAATAATTTTTTAATATTACTTTTTGATACACCCAATATATCAGCTAAATCATCATTTGCCATATACTCTATCTCTTCAGGATAAAACTTATTTATCATATCATATAAATATATCAATTTTTTATCCAAATTTTTAGTATTTTCTTTTTTTAAAGACAATATACATGACTCTTCTATTTTATCAAACTCATCTTCATTTATTATATTTTCATCATATTCACACTCAGCTTTATAATAACGATGTATTTTTCTTTGATTTATAAATATACCACACAGAAACTTTTCAACTTCATGGTCAAATGAATATCTATAATCAATATTAAAACTAATTGTAGTATGGATTTCTACTGTATTTATTGAATATTTTTTTTGGTTACTAACCATATTATCAAATCTATTATTAGAATATGTAGATATATTATTAGACAAATACATTTTACTGTTCCTCATTATAGCTTTTTAGTATTAAGTTTTTTGCTTTTTTGAAGTCAAACAGTTCATCGTTATCATTATTATAAGATAATCTATTATTAACTTCTTTTACTATCACCATATTCCAACCAACAAAATTTTCTTTTTTATTTCTTACTAAATCTATAATATTATTTTGTAATGTTTTTAACTCATAAGTCTTAAAAATATTTAACTCATCTACAAAAAATAATTCATCATTAATCTCAATTGATTTTCTTTCTCTTATTTCATCTTGTTCTTGTGATACATTTACTTTTGTAATATCATCATTGTTTTTATAAAGTTTATTTGCAACTACACTTAAACTTTCAAAATTAATATTAAATTTATCAATATTTGATATAAAAAAAGTTTTTATGCTTTTACTAACTTCATTTAAAAAATCTAGCTCACTATCAACTTGTATTAAATTTATATTTACTTTATACTGAATAGATACAGTTATAGAAACTTGAGAAATCAAAATATTGATAGTTTTGTTTTCAAATTCTTTGATAATATGTAACCTAGGATTGTTAGGCTCTATCTCGTCTGAGATCGGAACTACTAGACCTTGGATAGAAAATAAATCTTTATTTTTTAGATAAACTTCAAAGTCATATAGATATTGTCTAATATTTTTAATATATTCAAAATATACTAAATATTTTATCTCATTTAATTGCATTTTTATTTTCCTCTAAAACTTCTTTTACTTTTTTTATCACATAATCTATCTCTATATCATTCATATCTGGATATATTGGTAGAGATAAAGATTCATTAAACACTTTATTTGCTATAGAATATTCTTCATTCTTGTATCCATATGTATTTTTATAATAAGTATGTTTATGTATAGGTATAAAATGAACACTTGTACCTATATCTAATTCTTTTAACTTCTCTATTGTCTCATCTCTATCTTTTATTTTTATAACAAAAAGATGCCATGAAGTAGTCCTATCATCTTTAACAAATGGTAAAATTATATTTTTATTATTTTTAAAAGCTTCAATATATTTTTTTGCTATATATACTCTTTTATCTCTTAATTTATCTTGTTTTTTAAGTTGAACTAAACCAATTGATGCATTTATATCTGTAGTATTATATTTATTACCATTATCTATAATATCATAATACCATGCAACTTTTGTAGCATATCTATCCCAAGCATCCTTACTAATCCCATGAAGCCTATTTACTTTAATATTTTTTGAATAATCACTATTAAAAGTTGTAGCCATACCACCTTCACCAGTACTAAGTGTTTTTGTAGCATAAAAACTAAAACAAGTAATATCACTATTTTTTAAAGCTCCAATTTTAGTTCCTTTATAACTACTAGGAATTGCATGCGCTGCGTCTTCTATCACTTTCAGATTATATTTTTGTGCTATATCATAGATTTCATCCATATCACAAGGCTGACCAGCAAAATGTACAGGAATAATAGCTTTTGTTTTATTTGTAATAAAAGATTCTATTTTAGACACATCAATATTATGAGTATCATACTCAATATCACACAACACTGGTATAGCATCGAAATAGGTTATAACTTCTGCTGTTGCCACAAAGGTATTAGTTGGAACTATAACTTCATCATCTCTTTGTAAGCCAATAGCTTTTAGAGCTAAATGTAAAGCAGCCGTTGCACTATTAACAGCTACTGCTTCAGGTACTTTAATATATTCTTTAAACTTATTTTCAAATTCTAATACTTTTGGACCCATAGTAAGCCAACCTGATTTTATAGCATCTGTTGCTACCTCTATCTCTTCGTCTGTTGTATGTGTTTTATGAAATGGTATTTGCATTTTTTCCCCTTATTGCTTTATAAAAATTTATAAATTTATTTATATTATTTTCTTTTGTAAGATTGGTAATATTATATTTATTATCTATTGTTTCATTAATTTTTTCCGATAAATCATCAGGACAAGAAGTTTTAAATAAAATAGTATTATCTGGTCTAACGGTACAATCACTTACTATCGTAGGTTTATTCATATACAAAGCTTCTTTTATAGATAATGCATCACCATCTGTTATAGTAGGTCTTACAAAAATATCACAAGAATTTATATATTTCCAACCATCAACAATAGTGTCCGAGATCAATATCACCCTTTTCTTTTGTTCTATAGTTAATATTTCTAATAACTTATTATAGTATTTTTTTTCATTATTATCCATAAAAGGAATTAATAAAATTAAAATAGTATTTTTTTTAATATCCACAAAAGATTTTATTAAAGTATCTAATCCATAAACATCCTTGTCATTTGAATTAAATACTAATCTATATGCATTAAATAATATGATTATTTTATCATTATTTTTAAATTTATTAAGCAAAGTATTTTCTTTTTTATTAAAATTATCTGGCATTAAAAAAGGTGAAATTATTACTATATTTTTATCAAAAAAATTATTATCCATAAGTTGATTTTTAATATTTATATTATCAGCTATAATATTATCAATATTTTTTATTGCAAAATTAAATAATTTTTTATTTTTTATTTTATCTATTAAGTACTCACTATGAATACTCCATAGCAATTTAAAACTTGGATGTAGTTTTCTAACAATAGCTAAGATAACTAATCCATAATAATTAGCTCCTTGATAATGAACTATATCTTCTTTAAAGCCAAAGAAAAGCTTTTTGATTATCCATAATGCAAAATTACCACTATATTGTATATTTTCATCTTCTAAACTATGCTTATTTAAAGCTGTTAATGTAACATCAAAATTACTATCTTTTTTAAGCCATTGAAATAGCCTAAGTGTATGTATAGTTACCCCTCCTATTGGTGGTGGTACTTTTCCTATTATATTTATAGATATCTTTTTCATCTAATCTTTCATCCTCATAATATAAGTAAAATCTTTACTCTCATCAAACAGATAATCAAATCCACTTGTTAAAATAATCTCAATCTTATTATCTATGATTAAGTATCTATCATGTAAATTTGAAATTTGTTTATTTGTTGTATCTTCTTTTATAGTCCATTTATATATCTGTTTTATTTTTGAAATATCATTTTGTTTAAGATGATTATCAGTATAAAATATAGTTAAACTTTTTTTAGGTATTAATTCATCAAAAAATCTTTTTGTAGTATTCCAATTATTCATAATATATAAATCGTATATAAAAATATATTTAGCACCACTCAATAATTCTTTTATATATTCTCTTGACTTATTTCTAATTTCTTGTTTTTTATATGTAGATGTTATATTGTTTTCAAGTTTATCTTTTTTTATATTTAGATATGGATACTTATCTTTTACAGTATTTAATATAATTTTAAAAATTGTTATTTTAGATAACTCTTCAAGTGTTTGAGATATTAAATTATTCTGAGATAATGATTGAAATAGAGAACTATCTATAACTCCTATTCTTTTTAATTGTTCAATATTTGTAATATGTATTTTGTAAAAATGCAATAATTTTTCTACAATTTGATTATTGAACTTTTTATTATGTTTAAAATTATAGAACTCTTTTAAAAGTTCATCACTTAAAACTAACATTTTACTATTCATTACATTATCTCCATAAGTTCATCAAGAGTAGAATCAAAAAATCCAGTTGGAAAATTTATCTCGTTAGATTCTTCATTTACAAAATGTCCATTTTGATTTATATTTATAACTTCAAATTTATCTCTAATACTCTTTTTGTAAAAAATTACAGATTTATCTTTTAATATATTATCTTTATATGTATTATATCTAAGTTTATTTATAAAATGTTCGGAATGGGTTTCAACTACTATCTGTATTCCTGCATTAACTAACATAATAAAAAAATCATTTAACCTTGCTTGTGCTTTTGGGTGTAGGTGTATTTCAGGATTTTCAATTATAAAAATATTATTCTTTTTTAAACTAAGCCCCATTATAAGAATTTTTGCAAGATAACTATTTCCTGCACCTAAATTAAAAGGTGAGATATCTTCTAGTCCATCACTATTAAAAGTTACTTTTATATATGTATTTGTTATTTTTGAGGTAACTACTCGCAAATCAATATCTAGGATATAATTTAACCAATAAGAAACTTGTGCATCCAAAGTATGTAAATCATCATATTTAATCAATTTATTAAAAATAACTTTATCTTTATTTTGCTCGAAATATCCAAAGACATATTTACCGTTTGTACCAAATCTTATATTTTCATCATAAGGGGCAATATCTTCTTGACCTATTCTATTTGATGATATATAAAATAAGTTTTTTTCAAATTCTAAAGATTTCCAATCAAGACTATTATGATATTCCATACTCAAACCTGATTCATTTTTTGGAAATATAGTTAATCCAACATCAAAATAATCTTCTTTTATATAAAGTGAAATATTTTTTAAATTTACATATTTATTTCTAACTTCATTAAATGAGGAATATTTTTTTACTAATTCTTGCAAAATACTATTGTTAGAGATAACAGAAGATAAAAGCAATATAGACTGTATAACTGTTGATTTACCAGTAGAATTTAATCCTGTAACAATTGTCAAAGGCTTTAAACCAAATACTTGTTCTTCTATACACTTAAAATTTTTTATATCCAATAGATCTAACATATCTCATCCTTTAATATTATAACTTGTTTAAACCTATATTCAACACTTTTAGAACTATCTACACTATTAGAAAAATAATCACTATTATCAAAATTCTCTTTTAATCTTACTACCTTATCTTTTAAAATATCAGTATCTACATCTTTACACACAATAGCAAATAAATAAGATAAAGACTCAAACAATGGCATATTTATAGGTCTTTTATTTTGATTATATGTATCAAATCTAAAACCATCACCTTTAAATATATCGTAAGATAACTGCATAGATTTTATAAATATATTTTTAAGATAATTTATATCTTTTTCATCTTGTTTATTTAAGTGTTCCATTATAAGTGCTAAAAAATCATCGATATTACTTTTATATGGTATATCTACTTTCTTTTGATACAACAAATAAAACCCTAAAAATCTAAGGATAATATAACTATCTTTCATTCTATCTGATTTTATACTGTTTGATGTCGCTTTTTTAAATATTTCTAATTTAGAGAACTCTTTTAGAAGTTTTGTAGCTTTTCCTTGGTATAGTGCATTTCTCATTTCCTGATTATTTAACTGTGTTCCACCACGATTTACTCTATCAAAAATATCAAATTTAACTCTTTCTGGAGTTGGTGGCTGTATCACATAAGCCATAATTTGATAATCTTCTATTTTTGTTTGAAGCATAGGGTCTAGATCTTTAAAATATTTACTATTCAGATTTGGTAACATTCTTAAATCACCTAGATAAAAATCATCATTCATAAAATCAATAAGAGTAGTTATCCTTTGTCTTCCATCAACTACCTCTTTTTTACCGCTTTTTGTCTCAAAAAGATAAATAATAGGTATAGGTATCCCCATCAAAATAGACTCTATTAACTCAGATTTTTGTTTTTTAGTCTTCCATACTTTTCCTCTTTGAAAATCTGGATCAAGAACTATATCTTGCCTATTTTTACTTTCATATTTTCTTTTTAGTTCAAATACACTATATTGTACCTTAGATATTTTAATAGTAGCATTTGGATATATATCTTTAGTATTTTCAATATTTAATGTTTCTTCACCTTCAAGATTTAGTTCTTGCATTGTTGTTTCCATCCTTGATTATCATTAATTTTAAAGCAATAATTTACAAATATTTTTTTCATATATTATTCCAATCAATTATATTTAAATTAAAATTATAAAGTGTAGGATAAACAATAATAACAATTAAAATTAAAATAATTAGTATAAATGGCAATAATATATTTTTCATCTTAATATTTAAAAATAGAGTTGGTAATAGTATCATAAAAGCAGTATAATCACTAAATCTCGATATTCTCCCTGCTATATGCGAATAATTGATAAAAAGAATATTTACAACCATTCCGAAAAATAAACTAAAACCTAAAAAGAGAATAAAGTTAAACTTATATTTATCTAATATATTATTATGAAATAATTTATCAAAATAATTATGTTTCAAGCTAATTATAAATATTAATGGAAAAATAATAATTGATAATAACGAAGTAACTCTAATGCCTTGTGATTCTATTTGAAAATAATGCAATTTACCCTCTATCATTCCAGCTGATGGTAAAGATGAAATAAAAAAGGATAGTAATGAAAATAACTCAATTGGATATTTTAATACAACAATAAGAATTACAGAAATTATAAATATAAATAAGATTATAGGTTTTCTTTTGTTACTATATTTACTTAAAATACCTTTATTATATAAATTAAGGATATAAAGTATAAACAATATAGGTATAAATTGAGAATGAAATCCAATACTTACAAATGAAAAGAATACTCCTTTGATTGTATCTTCTTTTACATAAAATACAAATGCAAATACAGCAAATACAAAACTTATAGAACTTCTAGGTGAAAAATAAAAAATAGTTGGTACAATAGTTAAAAGAGAAAATAAGAAAAAAACTATAATACTATTGATATTAAATATCTTTTTTAATATAAAAAATAAAAGAGATATACAAATAATATAGTTTAGAGATAAAAAACCATTAAATGGAATATCTGTCACAATTTTTATAAATGATGTATAAAATTTATAAAAAGGTTCAGCATCTAAAGAAAATGATGAGTGAAAATATGGGAATATACTATCTAAATATGAACTATCATAATCTCCTTTATAAAAATAATAGTCTTGTCCTGTTTCTGGTAAAAAAAACAATATAGCTGATACTGAAAACATCATAATAAAAAATAAAAAATATTTTCTATTAAATAGCATTATAAAAAATATTATTACATTATTTAATGAATATAAAATCATAAAAGTAATCCTCTATTATTTTTTATCAAAATAAGAAAAGAAATTATAAATAAAAGAAAATAATTAAATACTATAAAATATACTAAAGAGTTTAATCCATATATTGATAATAAATAATATTCTGTAAATATAGATATAATCATAGTTATAAATACTATTTTTGAAGTAAGTTTTACATTTATTACACTTGAAATTAATGACATTGAAAAACTATTTAGAAATAAAAATGGTATTGCAAAAATTAGTATTGTAAATAATTCTGATGATTGTGAATACTCTTGATTAAAAAACATAGAAATTATAAATGGTGAAAGAAAATACATTAGAACACTTAAAGTAAGTCCTATAACAAAAATAACTAAAGAAAATTTAATATATAGTCGTTTTACTTTTACTATATCATTCTTAATAGGTGTAAAGTATGGTGTGATAAGTTGCATAAAAGGTCCTAGTAAAATTCCAGAATATTTAAGTAAAGTATATGCTATGGAAAATGATATTATCTCATTTGTAGGATAATCAAAATAATTTAACAATAATATTGGAGTTGCTAAACTTATCATACTAAAAATATTTGCCATAAATGCATATCTTGATATTTTTATAATTGATTTTATTTTTTTAAACTTTTTTATAATAAAAATTTTGTATTTTATTGTTAATATCAATAATCCAATAACTTCACCTAATATTAATAAAATAGATAAATTTTGATTTGATTTTATTGATAAAAATATTAACCCAAATAATATAACAAGTACATAAATAACTTTTTGATTTAATCTTATAAATGAGCTTATATTTAACTCTTTTTTTGCTAAATAGTAATTCACACTATTTTGTTTAATAGCATTAAAAAATCCTAAAACCAAAGATACTATAATATAAAGTTCTATATATTGAAAGTTTAATAAAATAAGTGTAAAGCCAAATAATATTAAACTTAAATATAATGTAAAAAGATTTGATTCATATAAATATAGTTTGTTATTTGATTTAGATAACGATGTCATGTATACTACTGCAAACGGTGTTCCAAATCCTAGTAATGTAGTAAATAAAGGTAATACATTTACAATATTTTGATAAAAAAGATATTGTTCTTTTTCTAAAGTAAACGAAAAATAAGAGTTTAATCCAAATTCAATAGTAAAAATTACAAAAAATACAATTGCATATATCAAAATATTCTTTTTATTCACTACAATCCACCTATACCATTATTGACACCACCCTTTGGTGGTAAATATCCTAATAAGACTTTAATGTTCTCAATAAAATTTATAACTTCATTAATTAATGCTACAAACAATAAACTAACCAATAAATAGCTAAATTGAAAATAATCAAACCACCGTATAATGCAACCACTTGATATAGTATAATGCAACGGTGCTAATAATGAAATAATTAAAATAGAAAAATAAATTAGTATTTGATTATAATCATAATAATTTAACATTTTTAAAATATCATTTGAAAATAAAAGTAGAAATATCATATTAATAAACAACATTATTTCTACTGGAGCAAACATTATATTTATCTTTGTACTAAAAAATTGATTCACAACTAATCCAAGCAAGAATCCAAAAATAATAAACACAAGATAAAATTCATTTATAGATTTAAATTTTTCTATTGAATTGTCCAACTGTAACTTTAACTGAAAGATAAAATCTCTATCTTTTGATGTTGATTTATCTTCAAGTAATTTATTTATATCTTGAATCTCATCTATATCTTTATGTAAATATTGAAAAATACTAAACATTTTCATTACCTAAAAAATCTATAGAATAAATCTTATTGTCTTGTATTTCTATATTCTTTCTTTTATAAACAACTAAAGCTTTATTTAGATAAGAAAAATTTTCATCTTTAAAATCAATCCTGAAAGTTCTCTTTATAGTATGCATAGTGTCTATGCTCATATCTATAAAATAGATACCATTTTGTTTATTTTCGATAGCTTTTTCTTTACCTAAAATAATATTTTTATCATTGTATAAAGTTTTAAAAACAAAAGCAGTAACATAACAAAGAGCAATGCCCTCGTCTGTAGATGAATATAGTATTATATCATCTGCACTATTTTGAGAATTTTTAATTTCTTTTGCAAAAGTTTTTCCTATTTGAAAATAGCATTTACTTATAGATAATATTCTTGTAATATCTAGTCTATTATCTACTATAGCTGTTTTTCTAAATTCATCTTTATCTATATCTTTTATGGTATCTAAAAAATCATACCAATCAAAAATATTTGATTTAACATCATTTATAACAATTTTATCTTTATCTATACATAACTTTTTATCTACTATTTTTATATCTACCAAATAATCTAAATTATAATTTTTATCGTCTTTGTTAAAACTTAAAAAATTTGAAAATGTTAATAGTTTATATTTAAAATTTTGATTATTGTACAATCTTAATAGTTTCTTTTTATACATAACAAACAATCTAAATGAAAAACCACTTTTTATTGATTCATCTATAACAACAATCTTATTATTAACCGAATTTGCAGTTCTTGGTAAAATAGACAAATAAGGGTAAGAAGAAAACATATAAATAATTTTATTTAAACCTTTTGATACATTTATCATATGAGCAGATAAAATACCACTTCTTAGCATAGCTACTATATCATAATCATTATATTTTTCATTATCAATACAATCTGATAATCTATCGACCAAATAAGTTATATTATCTATAGAAATATTTTTATCTTCTAGCAGTCTATGAAATTTATATTTTTTATAAACTTCATTATCTATAGTTTTACTCATAATATCTTGAAGTGATTTATCATTATATTTTTTTTGTTTGCCTTCACTAAACTTATTCTCAAGGAAATTTTCTTTATATTCTGGCAATATGTCTTTCATTAAAAATTCTAAAATAGGCTTGTCAAATTCATAAAATAATTCAAATAATTTTAGATTATTAATCTTATTATTATAAAAATCATCTATAACTTCTAAATTTTTTTGCATATAATCTTTAATTTTTATATGAAAATTATCTTTATGCTTTTTATGCTCTTCTTGATTAAGAAATTCTAATGTATTTCTAATCATTCTTGAAAATTTCCATATCTTATATGCTAAATAATAACTAAAAGGTTCTAATGTATAAATTTTATCTTTTTTAGCTAATTCTACTAATGTTTTATAAGGATTATTGCTATTTATATTATAGTATTTTAAAGTATTAATAAGATATTTTTTAATAATATCTCCTCCAAAATCTCTAAATGTACTACAATTAAAACTAAAAATATCCCTATTGCTATTAAATAACTTTTCATCTAGTTTAAATCGTGTAAATATCCCATGATTATTATAATAGATAAAATCATACATTAAAAAAGTTTTAAATATAAATCGTTGAAATTCAATATAAAACATTTTATCATTGCCATTATAAGTTTTTAGTCTTTGGGCAGTAAAAGCAATATCTTCTTTGTATAAAATAGAATAAGTGTCAAGTAATTCTGTTTTTGGTGTTTCTGTAAAAATAGAATGTTTTAATTTAGATATTATTAAATCTAAATAAAAAGACTTCAATCTAACATTTTCTAAATTATTTTTGAACTTGTTTAAAATCAATTCATTACCAAATTTATACAAAGACAATGCTTGTTTTGATAATAATACTTTTTTATCTATCCACTCTTTTGAATATTCATCATTATTGATTAGATACAAATCTTCTAATTTTTTTGAATACTTTAAAAAGTAATTTAAATACAAATCAGAAATCGATTTTTTTTTCATTTAGTTTAATACTCCACAGAAATCTATTTTATTATTTATATCTAATCCTTTAAACTCATCATGCCCTACAAGAAAAGTAATTATATCTGCATTTTTTAATGCTTCTTTATAGTTAACTATTTCAAAATCATCATAACTATCAATATTTGGTTCAACAGCTAAAATATCAAAACCATCTGACATAAGTCTTTTAGTTATATAAAGTGCTGGTGATTCTCTAAGGTCATCTATATCTGGTTTAAAAGCAAGTCCCATACAAGCAACTTTTGCTTTTCTACCATTATTAGCTTCAAACTGTAAGGCTTCATTTTTAATTTTTTCTATTACCCACTCAGTTTTATAAGTATTTACCTCTCTTGCAGTTTTGATTATCTTTGCTTCTATATTTTGCTCTTTTGCAGCATGTACTATAAACCAAGGGTCAACTGCTATACAGTGTCCACCAACACCAGCTCCAGGACTAAGTACATTTACTCTTGGATGTCGATTTGTTAGTTTTATAAGTTCTCTTACATTTATATCAAACTTATCACAAAGCATACTAAGCTCATTGGCGAAGGCTATATTTACATCTCTGAAGCTATTTTCAGTTAGCTTTGCCATCTCAGCTGTTCTTGCATCTGTGCTTAGTACTTCTCCACTTACAAAAGTTTTATAAAATTCTACAGTTTTTTGTGTAGCTTGATCTGTTGTACCACCTACTA
>Ga0256837_1001063_pt1 | contig 19717 bp, 16 predicted proteins | sample 4562384metaG_FD_185976 | JGI IMG/M metagenome (GOLD analysis project Ga0256837, IMG submission 185976) | Hydrothermal vent microbial communities from Guaymas Basin, Mexico - 4561-384 | ecosystem: Environmental > Aquatic > Marine > Hydrothermal vents | place: Mexico: Guaymas Basin | collected...
CGATTCGAGAATGTTGCTTGATTTTTTTGGCTAAGGTGTTGATATATATTGCTTCTATTTTATATCACGAACTCTTGCTTGATATGATTGAGGATGTTTACAGACAGGACAAATCTCTAATGCTTTTTTACCATAGTGAATATGCCCACACACTTCACAAATCCATGCTTCATCTTCTATGTCACTCTCATAAACAGTTCCATTTTTTAAGCGTCCTAACATAAGTAAAAACATCTTCTCATGCTCAATTTCTATCTTTCCTATACTCTTAAAAAGTCTTGCTGCTTCATCATAACCATCTTCTTTAGCAATTTTAGCAAAATTTGGATACATATCTGTATACTCATAATTTTCACCATCTATAGCAGACTGTAAATTTTCCATCGTATTACCAAAGTTATTGCTTGTCTCATTTAACATTCTATTATGCAGTGCAAGTTCAAGTTTTGCATGTGTTTTTTCATTATCGGCAGCTCTTTGAAAATGGGCTGCTATATCTCTATAGCCCTCTTTTTGAGCAACTTTCGCAAAATACTCATACTTATTTCTTGCCTGTGACTCTCCCCCAAATGCTTTCATAAGGTTTACAAGTGTTAAGTTCTCTGTTACCATTTTCATATCTTCACCACAACAGCTAAGTGTACCACCACCTACACTCTGAACCTCCACCACATTACCACATTTACTACATCTATATGTTTCATATTGTCTCATAATCTTTTCCTTTTACAATAAGTATACTCTTCTTTTAAGTCATTATAATATCTTATGATACCTGAAGATTTTAAAAGTAGCCATATATATGAGAAAAAGAGAGTTTTTTAGAGAGAAGAGAGAGAAATTATGTAAATATGGAGAGACCATATTTACATTAAAGAAGTTATTTTAGTAGTTTATTCCAAGCTTTTTCAATTTTTTCTGCAAGCTTTTTAGTAATACCTTTTACTTCAGTAAGAATAGATGGGTTTTGATGAATAACACCAACAACCTCTTCCACATCACCAAAGTGCTCAATAATTTTTTCTACTTTTTTCTTTCCAATACCTTCAATATCCGTTAAGAAGTCAGTAAGCTCTGATTTAGAAATTTTAGTATCTGTTTCAGTGCTTGAAGAGGACTCATCACCTGTAGGATTTGGTGTCTCTTTATGCTCTTTTCCAGATTTTGTTTTTGCAGGATTAAGTGCTAAGTTATCTTGGTAGTTCCATTTTTCACTTGGCCACTCTTCACTCCATCTACGTTTTACATCAAGAACAGGGTACTCTTTATCTAGTTTATGTATATAAACTTTTTTACCGCCATACTCTTTTTTCTTTTTACCAAAGAAAGCACCATCATATGATGGACTAAATTTACCAAACTGAATATGTCTCATAGTTCTAAGTAGTGAAGCATCAATCTTGCCTAACTCTTCCCAGTTAAACATTGGCATATGAGGTTTTCTAAAACGACCTTCAGAGAGACTCCACATAATGTACTGACCAATCCAGTCTCTTATGTAAGGGAATGCAGCAAATGCAGTAGCACACTCTAAAATACGTACTTTTCCATCTTTACCATAAGCAACATCACAAGCCCAGTATTCAGCTTTAGCAGCTTTTGATACTTTAACAGCTAAATCAAGAACATTTTTAGGAACATCCATATAGTCCATACTTCCACCCTGAGAAGTATTAGTCAACCACTCACCTTCTGGAGCACGACGCCAGAATGCACATACTGGTTTATGACCAATAAGCATTACACGGATATCAGCTTCCATAGGAACAAAATCCTGGAAGTATTGTGGGTGGTATTTTTTCTCAGCATAAAGCTCTTTAGCCTCTTGGTATGAGTCAACTTTATGTACGAAGTATCCACCGTAGTTAGATGGTCCATAAGACTTTTTAATAATTTTTGGATACTCAGTTTTTTTGAGGAACTTATTAGCATTCTTATGGTTATAGTAGATGTATGTTTTAGGAATTGGAAGGTCATATTTCCAAGCAAAACGAGTTACATTCTCTTTTGACTTGTTCGAAAACTGAGTATCAAGAGATGGAATAAAACGAACATTTGGAAGTGCACGAGAGATCTCACGAAAAGTCTCATAAGCAGTAGCAGGTACATTACCGATTAAAACATCAATACCCTTACGTTTAACCTCTTTAATAAAACGATCTTTATCATTTTTCCAATGATAAGTTACAGTTTCTATTTTGTTTGGCCAACCTTTAAAGTTAGAGTGATCAAAAAATCTTAATACATAGTCCATGTATAAGAATCCAAGTTTCGGTAGTTGTTTATTGCTTAAGCCCATGTTACTTTTTCTCCATTATGTAGAATTATTTCGGAATTATATCTTATAATCCTTAAGTTTAAGTTCTAATTTATAAATTTACTGTAATTAAAACTCGACTGTTACTTTACCTTACCTAAAAATTCAGAATCAATAGTATTTACTTTTACTAAATCATCTATAAGCACATGGTAAGGTACTTGAATAACTGCACCTGTCTCTAAAGTTGCAGGTTTTTTACTACCACTTGACGTATCACCTTTAAAGTTTGGAGGTGTGTCTGTTACAACAAGTTCCATAAACTCTGGTGCTTGAACAGAAATGGCTTTGTTTTTGAAAAAAATAATTTCAACATTGATTCCATCCTTGAACCATTTAGCCGCTTCATCACACTGTGCATACTCAAGACCAATCTGATCGTATGTTTCATTGTCCATAAACTGGTACATCTCACCATCATCATAAAGATACTGCATAGTTTTGTAATCAATAGTAGGAATTTCAAACTTATCACCAGCATGAACAGTTTTTTCGACTACCTTACCGTTTAAAAAGCTCTTCATTTTCATACGTACAAATGCAGCACCTTTACCTGGTTTTACATGTTGAAACTCAACAATTTTGTATGGTACTTCGCCTACGATCAAACGTACACCTTTTTTGATATCACTCATTGAAACAGTTGCCATTTATACACCTTGAAAAATTATTTTACAAAATGTTACAATAAAAGTGCTTAAATTATAGAAAATGCTATAATGCCAAAATTATTTATCTACTCAGGAACATCAAACTATGAAATTTACTCTAAATGCCACAAGTGGCAAAGCTCGTGCTGCAACTATTGAGACACTCCACTCTACTATAAAAACACCTGTTTTTATGCCTGTTGGGACTATAGGAAGTGTCAAAAGTCTTGATGCTGAAGATGTTGTAAATCTTCTCGGTGCAGAGATCATTCTCGCAAACACATACCATACTTATCTTCGTCCAGGAGACAAAGTTATAGCAAAGATGGGAAAACTTCACGGTTTTACAAAGTATCCTAAAAGTTTTTTAACAGATAGTGGTGGATTTCAAGCATTTAGCCTCTCTGATATCTCTAAACCTATGAAAGATGGTATAGAGTTTCGCTCTCACATAGATGGCTCGAAACACTTTTTTACTCCAAAGAAAGTTATAGATATTCAAACAAACCTTGGCTCAGACATCATGATGATTTTAGATGATTTGGTTGCACTTCCTGCAACTCAAGAGCGAATTAGAGTAAGTATAGAGAGAACAACTGCTTGGGCAGAGGAGTCTATAGAGTACTTCCGTTCACAACAGAAAAAAGGAATTTGTACAGAGCAAAATATTTTTGCTATCATTCAAGGGGGAACAGACAGAGCATTTCGAACGAAAAGTGCTACGGAGTTATGTGCCTTAGATTATGATGGTTTTGCTATTGGTGGACTAAGTGTTGGTGAACTTAATAATGAAATGTATGACACAGTAGAGCATACAACACAGTATATGCCTGAAGATAAACCTCGTTACCTTATGGGTGTTGGAACACCTGAAGACCTTATAGAGAACATTGAACGAGGTATAGATATGTTTGACTGTGTTATGCCAACTCGTAATGCTCGAAACGGTACTCTTTTTACCTCTTTTGGTCGTATAAACATTAAAGGGGCTAAGTTTAAAGAGGATGCAGGTCCCATAGATCCTGAATGTCAATGTCTTACTTGTAAAACATACTCTCGTGCTTACATCAGTCACCTCTTTCGTGCTCGTGAGATTACATACTTTAGACTAGCGACTATTCATAATTTGCACTATTACCTTAACCTGATGAGAGAAGTTCGCCAAGCAATTTTAGAAGATAAATTTGCAGAGTATAAAAAAGAGTTTTATTTAAAAAGAAATGGAGAAAAATAAGAATGATTAAATCACTACGTGGAATGAATGATATTTTAAGTGAGGATTATGAGAGATTTACCTACTTTATAAACTTAGCAACTAACATAGCACAACGATACGGTTTTCATTTTATTGAGACACCACTTTTAGAAGAGACTGCCCTTTTTAAACGCAGTGTTGGAGAGTCTAGCGATATCGTTGGCAAAGAGATGTACCAGTTTACCGACAAAGGTGATAATGATGTATGTCTCCGTCCTGAGGGAACTGCTGGTGTTGTACGTGCATTTGTGCAGCAAAAACTCGACCGTGCAGGTGGAACGCATCGATTTTTTTACCATGGATCTATGTTTCGTTATGAACGTCCACAAAAGGGACGTTTGCGTCAGTTTCACCAGTTTGGGGTTGAGAGCTTTGGAGTGGATAGTGTGTATGAAGATGCGACTATGATTATGATGGTGGCAGATATACTTAAAGCATGTGGCATAGGCTACAGACTACAACTCAACTCTTTAGGCGATCAAAACTGTATGCCTCAGTATCGTGACTCTTTAGTAAGTTTTATAGAGTCTGTTGAAGATGAGATCTGTGAAGATTGTAAACGACGCAAAGAGACAAATCCTATTCGTGTACTTGATTGTAAAAATGCAAAGTGTCAAAGCCTTTATGAGAGTGCCCCAAAACTTATAAATGCTCTATGTGAGAGTTGTGAGAGTGATTTTTCTAAACTTAAAACGATTTTAGATGCTAATGGTATAGCATATGAGATAGATACAAATCTTGTCCGTGGACTAGACTACTACTCTAAAACTGCATTTGAGTTTGTAAGTGACAACATTGGAAGCCAGAGTGCTATTGCTGGTGGTGGACGTTACGATAGACTTGTAGAGTTTTTAGATGGTCGCCCTACTCCTGCTGTTGGTTTTGCTATGGGAATAGAGAGGTTAATGGAACTTATAGTTATGCCAGAGTCTAAACGCGAAGGGTACTACATAGGTGCTATGGATGCAGAGGCTGTGGACTTAGTTGTCAAACTTACACAGAGTAAACGCCAAAGTAAAAAAGTAGCTTGTGATTTTAAAGCGAAAAATCTTAAAAATCACCTCAAAGGGGCAGATAAAGCAAATGCTAGATTTTGTTGTGTTATAGGGAGTGATGAGCTTGAAAATGGTACTATTTGGATAAAAGATCTGCAAAACAAATCGGAAGAGACTATAAATCTTAAAGATTTTTAATAGTTTTTATACTCACACTCTCTATATTAGGATTATCTTTTGAATAACTTTGGTCTCAACATCTGGTCAGACAATAACTTCATCATTCAAGGTGATGAAGTCACCCTTAACTACAAGTCAAACCCCTCTCTTTTAGAGATTACAAATAAGATTAGAGAGAAGGATGTAAGAGGTCCAATCATCCTCCGTTTTCCTCATCTCATCAACAAGCAGATTCAAAGTCTCTATAACTCTTTTAATTTTGCCATACAAGAGAATGAATATAGAGGAAACTTTCAAGCTGTTTTTCCACTCAAGGTAAATCAATTTCCCTATGTTGTCGATGCAGTAACACAAAAGGGAGAAGCATTTCACTATGGGCTCGAAGCAGGGAGTAAGGCAGAACTACTCTTAGCTATGAGTAAAATAAATGCAAATTCTCCCATCACAGTGAATGGTTTTAAAGATAAAGAGATGATAACTTTAGCTTTTATAGCAGCACAAGCGGGTCATAATATTACCATTACTATAGAGGGACTTGGAGAGTTAAAGACCATCATAGAAGTAGCAAAAAATTCCTCTTTAAAAATACCAAATATTGGTATTCGCGTGCGACTCCATAGTACAGGGAGTGGCTCATGGGCAAAAAGTGCAGGCATGGATGCTAAGTTTGGTCTTACAGCAACGGAGATACTCGAAGCGACAAGACTCTTAGATGAAGCGAAACTCTTAAAGAAGTTTAGTATGATTCATTTTCATATTGGCTCACAAATGGACGATATAGCACCTATAAAAAGAGCACTTAGAGAGGCTGGAAATATTTATGCTGAACTTAAGATGCTTGGAGCTGATGCACTCAATAACATAAATATTGGTGGAGGATTAGCCGTACCTTATGAGCAACACTCAGATGTAAAACTCCATAACTACTCCATAGAAGAGTTCTCGAGTAGTGTGGTCTTTTTACTCAAGGAAATTATGAATGCAAAGGGAGTTTCTCATCCTGATATTTTTACAGAATCAGGACGCTTTATAGTTGCTTCTCATGCTGTACTTATTACTCCTGTTTTAGAACTTTTTACACAAGACTACCATGAAAGACTACTGCGTTTAAAAGAGGTTAATCCACCCCTTGTTCAAGAGCTTAGTGAGTTATATAGCTCTATGAGACCTGAAAACTGTATAGAATACCTCCATGATGCACTCGATCATATAGAGTCTCTACTTACACTTTTTGATCTTGGATATATAGACCTACAAGATCGTTCAAATGCTGAGATATTAGTACATAATATTATTAAAAAATCTCTGCATTTAACATCAGATATTCCAAGTAGTGAGATGAAACAACTTCAAGTAAACCTTCAAGAGCGTTATCTTATAAATGCCTCAATATTTCAAAGTCTACCTGACTACTGGGGGCTTAAACAACACTTTCCTGTTATGCCACTGCACCATTTAAATAAAAAAGCACTTCGTAGTGCTTCTATATGGGATATCACTTGTGATAGTGATGGAGAGATAGGTTTCAACCCCGACAAACCACTTCATCTACATGATATAGATTTAGAAAAAGAGGATTACTTTTTAGGATTTTTTAATGTTGGAGCATATCAAGAAGCTTTAGGAATGGGACATAATCTTTTTACACATCCAAATGAGTACACTGTTCACATTACTAATAACTCCTTTGAAATTATAAATGCAGTAGAGTCAAAAAGTACCCTTCAAATTTTAGATAGTATAGGCTACGATACAAAAAAACTTTTAAAAAAACTTAAAGCAGAGTTGCACAAAAGCACTTTTAGCACAGAAAAAGAAAAAAGTGCTACACTTTCAAAACTAGAGACCCTTGTACAACAAAATGGCTATCTAAGAACTACAAGTTAAGGCAGTTTATGGGAATTTACTCAGATATAAAAGAAGACTTTTCTAATGCTTACAAAAACGATCCAGCGCTCAATTCTAAAATTGATTTTCTTTTTAACTATCCTGGTGTTTGGGCTATTGCTTGGCACAGAGTAGCACATAGACTCCATAACTCAAACTTTAAACGTCTTGCTAGAATGATTATGGGACTGACTCAAATTTTTACTCATATTGATATTCACCCTGCCGCCACCATTGGAAAACGTGTTTTTATTGATCATGGAACAGGTGTTGTTATTGGTGAGACTGCAGTTATTGAAGATGATGTTCTTATTTACCAAGGTGTTACACTTGGTGGTGTCTCACTTACACATGGAAAACGTCATCCTACTATAAAAAGAGGTGTTGTTATTGGTGCTGGAGCGAAAGTCCTCGGTAACATTGTAGTTGGTGAATTTTCTAAGATTGGTGCAAACTCTGTTGTAGTAAAAGAGGTTCCGGATTGCTCAACTGCCATTGGTATTCCTGCGCATGTTATAGAAAAAGGTCGTTGTAAAGATCCATTTATGCATAATATGCTGCCTGATATTAATAAAGAGATGTTTGAGTATATGCTTAAACGTGTTGCAATTTTAGAGCATATTTTAGTTGAAGATAACAAAGGTTTACTCGAACAAGATCTTGAACTTGAGCATATTTACGAATCTTTTATCAAATCTATGAAAAATTAGGGCTTATCAACTTATATATATTATTATTTTAGTATAATTTCTTTATTAATTTCACCTAGTCAATAAAGGAAAAAGCATATGCTAACAAACCGAATAAACACACTATCTGAATCGATTACCATAGCTATTACAACTCTTGCACAAGAGTTAAAAGCTGAAGGTAAAGACATACTTAGTTTCTCTGCTGGAGAACCAGACTTTCCAACACCTCAGGTTATTAAAGATGCTGCTATTGATGCCATTAACAATAACTTTACAAAATACACAGCTGTTGATGGAGTTCCAGCTCTTAAAGTTGCAGTTGCAACAAAGCTAAAACGTGATAATGGTTTAGAGTATGCTCCAAACCAAATCATTGTAAACAATGGTGCAAAGCACTCACTTTTTAACCTTTTTTCTGCAACTATAGATGTGGGTGATGAAGTTATCATCCCTGCACCTTACTGGGTTACATATCCTGAGCTTGTAAAATATTGTGGAGGAACTGTAGTAGAGATAGAGACACATGACACTTCTTCTTTTAAAATCACTCCAGAGCAACTTAAAAATGCTCTTACACCTCAAACAAAGATGCTTGTACTTACAACACCATCTAATCCTACTGGAAGTGTTTACTCAAAAAAGGAGCTTACAGCACTTGGAAAAGTTCTTGAAGGAACAAAAGTAATTGTTGCGAGTGATGAGATGTATGAAAAGCTTATCTATGATGGTATTTTTACATCAGCTGCTGCTGTAAGTCAAGATATGTATGAGCGAACAGTAACTATTAACGGTCTTTCAAAATCTGTTGCTATGACAGGATGGCGTTTTGGTTATATGGCTGCACATGATACTGAACTTATACAAGCAACTAAAAAACTACAGTCTCAAAGTACATCAAACATTAACTCTATTACTCAGATGGCAGCTATAGCAGGACTTAATGGTTCTGCTGATGCAGACATAGAGATGATGCGTAAAGAGTTTATGGCTCGCCGTGATGAAGCTGTAGAGCTCTTTAATGCTATAGATGGTCTTTCTGTTTTAAAACCTGATGGTGCTTTTTATCTTTTTGTAAACATAAAAGAGATTAGTAGTGATTCCCTTAAATTTGCTAAAGATCTACTTGCGAAAAAAGAGGTTGCAGTTGTTCCAGGTGTAGGTTTTGGTAGTGAGGGTTACTTTAGATTTAGTTTTGCTACTGATATTGAGAGTATTCGTACTGGTATCAAACGTATTGAAGAGTTTGTGAAAGAAGTTTAAAACTTCTTTTACGACTGTTTTAACTTCTCTAAAGCTTCTATAACTTCATCAAGATTATCCATAGGAATATGAACTTTCCACTCAGGAGATTCCGCATTACCCGTAAGTGAGATACCAATACTTGCTACTGGAGCACTATCTTCACCATATGGTCTCTCTATTTTTGTTACCGAAATAACACCTTTTTTCGTTGAGTTAAGAGGAATTGTTGTCATAACTATAAGTCCTTATATTTTTATTTTATAAGTCTAGCAAGTTTTGACTGAATTTTAAGCCATGCTCTATGATCCATAAATGGGAAACCTGCAAAAGTTTTACCACTCTCTTTGATTGTTTTAGTCACACCTGTTCTAGCTGCAAAAGTATTAAAAGGAGCAATTTCTAAATGACCTGCTGTTCCAGACTGTGCACCAAAAACATTACTTCTTCCTATTATAGTTGATCCAGCAAAACCACATTGTGCAGCTGCTACACTCCCCTCTCCTATCTCACAGTTATGAGCCACTTGGATGAGATTATCTAAACGAGTACCTTTTTTAATGATAGTAGAACCAAATACTGCTCTATCAATAGTTGTATTTGCACCTATCTCTACATCATCCTCAACTATAGCATTACCAATATGATAAATCTTTTTATGTTGCCCTAGGTGATCGGAAGCAAATCCAAAACCATCACTCCCTACAACTGTTCCAGCATGAATAATACAATCACTCCCCACCTTACAATCACGATAGATTACAACATTTGGATAGAGTGTAGTATTATCACCAACTACACAATTTGATCCAACATAGACACCTGCCATAATATTACAGTTGTTACCGATAGTAGCACCATTCGCTAGTTCTGCTTTTACTGAGATAGAACTTCCTTCACCAACAGTAGCATTAGGAGCATCTAAATCTTCAAGTGCAGGAGCAAACTTAGCAGATACAACTGCCATCTGCCAGTATGGTGACTCTACAACTAAGGCTACACAATTTTCAGGTACCATAGATGAATTTTTCTCATCTACAATTATTGCAGCTGCATTTGAAGTAGCAATATATTTTACATACTTAGCATTTGCAACAAAAGACAACTCTGATGAATTTGCCTCACTTAAAGTATTCATCGAAGTGATCTCTTTATCACTTCCCTTAAACTCAGCCCCAATCAGTTTTGCGATTTCACTTAACAACATAGTTCTATCTCTCTAGTGCAACTGCACCACTTCGTACAATCTCTTTTGGATTGTAGCGTTTGATAGCAGATAAAAAGTTTTCAACACGACGAGGCTCATCAGCAACCATAGCGATAATTACAGTGTCCCCAACATTTACAATTTTACCATTGTATGCTTCACAAAGAGTGTTAATATCACTAAGATTCTCTGTAATAGGAAACTTAACAAGTGCCATCTCTTTTTCAACAATATCCTCATGCTCATACACACGAAGTACAGGTATAAGCTTATGAAGCTGTTTTGTGATTTGCTCGATAACACGAACAGAACCAGCTGTTACAATTGTTAAACGAGAGTATTTACTATCAGGGATAGGAGCAACTGTTAAAGATGTGATGTTATAACCACGTCCTGAGAAAAGGTTTGTGATACGAGATAATACACTCGCTTCATTTACAACGATAACTGAAACTACTCTTCTTTCATTACTTTCAATCATTATTTTGTCTCCTTTTTCTCTAGTAACATCATGTTAAACAGACTTCCACCTGCTGGAACCATAGGCATAACATTTTCAAGTCTCTCAACAATTACCTCTATGAAAGCTACTACATTTTTCTCAACTGCATCTTTAAGAGCAGCATCGAACTCCTCTTTAGTCTTAACTCTATACCCTATTCCACCAAAGGCTTCAGCTAGTTTTACAAAGTCGGGCTGAACTGATAAATCTGTTTCAGCATAGCGTTTATCATAAAAGAGTGTCTGCCACTGACGAACCATACCAAGAAAATTATTATTTAAAATAATGTTAATAACTGGTATCTTTTTTTCAACTGCCGTCATAAGCTCTTGAACATTCATAAGAATTGAACCATCACCCGTAAAGTTAATAGAAGTCTTCTCAGGTGCTGCTGCTTTTACACCAATAGCTGCTGGAAAACCGAAGCCCATAGTTCCAAGTCCACCCGAAGAGATAAACTGACGAGGACGGCTAAATGGATAAAACTGTGCAGACCACATCTGATGTTGCCCAACATCTGTAGAGATATTTGCATCATCACCAAGAAGTTGACCAACACGCTCTATTACCCACTGAGGTTTAAGTCTATCAGAATCTTCGTGATACGTAAGAGGATGAAGCTCTGCAAAATTAGAGATACTATCTCTCCAAGACTCATAATTATCAGCATCTATTTTTTCTATCTGTTGTAGCATCTCTGTTACTACATTCTTTAAGTCTCCTACTATTGGGTAGTCAGCATTTACAAGTTTAGAGATAGATGCAGGGTCGATATCAACATGAATAACATCTGCATTTTTAGCAAACTCAGAAAGTTTACCAGTTACACGGTCATCAAATCTAGCTCCAAGACCTATTACTAAATCTGTCTCACTCATCGCCATATTTGCTGCATAAGAGCCGTGCATACCTAACATACCAACAAGTAAATCATCATCAAAACTTAAAACTCCACGAGCCATAAAAGTCTCAACAGCAGGAATCCCACACTTATGAACGAACTCTCTTACTTCATCAGCTGCATTTGAGTTGATGATACCACCACCAAGATAAAAGAGTGGACGCGAAGCATTTGCTATCGCATCCATTGCTTTTTTAATTTGACGAGGATTCCCCTTAACATGAGGCTTATAAGTCTCTAACTCTAATTCAACAGAGTAATCAAACTCAGCTATTTGAGCTGTAACATCTTTTGGAATATCAACATGAACAGGACCTGGACGACCAGTTCTAGCGATGTAAAATGCCTCTTTTAAGATACGAGGTAGATCAGCTGCATCTGTTACAAGGTAGTTATGCTTAGTACATGGACGGCTTATTCCAATAGCATCTATCTCTTGAAAACCATCAGTACCGATAAGACTCATAGGAACTTGACCTGAGACAACAACTAATGGAATAGAGTCCATATATGCATCAGCTAAACCAGTAACGGCATTTGTAAAACCAGGACCAGATGTAATCATAGCTACACCAACTTTTCCACTCGCTTTTGAGTATCCCTCAGCTGCGTGAATTGACGCTTGTTCGTGACGGTTTAAGATATGTTGAAATCCATCTTGTTTGTATATCTCATCATAAACATTCATTATAGCTCCACCAGGGTAGCCAAATACTGTCTCTACACCCTCTGCGATAAAGGCTTCTATAACCATTTGTGCGCCGCTCATTTGCATGAAAAGTCTCCTATATAAAATTAGAATTTTAAAAATTTCGTGATTATACTTAAAAGTAGTTGTGTTTTAGGTTAAAAAAGAGTGGAGTTCTTAGACTAAGATTAGTCTAAGATTGAAGTTACTATCATTGCAGGACGCCACATGCTCATTGAGCCCTGTGTTAAATGTTCAAGTGTTAACTTTGAACTTGGATATTTTTCTTTAAATTGATAATAAAAATTTTCTATTTCATATTGCATTCCAAAATTTAGCATAAAGTTTTTTATACCTTTTTCTATCTCAAATTGTACATCATCTTCTTTTGCTTTATTTTCTAGCTGTATCATATAACACCAAGCAAAAATTGTAGCTATTGCTTGTACTTTAGAATTTATACTCATATAATCTTTAAGTATATTTTTTACACCAATAGCATTACCTTCAACAGCAAACTCATTAGCTTTTTCCTGTGCAATATACCATCTATTTTGAAGTTCTTTTCCATATTCTGTCTCTTCTAGTTCTTCAGAAAGAGCCATCATATCATAAGCAGAAGCAATATCTTCATCCTTAATAGCATTAAAAAATTTCTCTTTTCTTTCTATCTCTAACATTAACTCTTTCACTTCATCTTTAAAGTCCTCAAATACAGAAAGCATTCGTAACATTTTTACTGCTGAATGAGTATTTCCCTTACTAATAAACTCTTGAGATTTAATGTAGAGTGTATCTGCATACTTCATTAAAGTCTCATACTCAGGAATCTCTTTTAAAAATTTATGCTGTTTTATAATTTCAAAACACATCTTAAAATCTTTTTGTCCCATAGCAACTCTAAACCGTCTATAAACATCCACCTGAGTTAATATATCTTGAATAAGCTTTGTCTTCTCGCTAATACCACGATAAGGCATAAAAATATCTTTAGCTTTTGCTCCACCCTTAAGATCTAAAATATATTTTTGAGCCTGAATAAGAACTTTTTTCCATCTGTTTTCTAATGCTAAATAAATTTTAGACTCTTTATAAACAGGGTATGTATTTGCTAAAGAGTAAGCAAGTGCTAATTTTCCCTCTTTTGCAAATTTAGAAAACTTTTCAAACTCTGCATAATCAGCCATCAATCTCTGCATAATTCTATTTTTAGCTGGAACATCTTTAAAAGATTTAAAAAGCAGTATTGCCTTATCTTTATTTCCATGTTGTAGTGCTATTTTTGCTTTTTCTAAAGTAGTTTCCCAAAAATTATTTGACAATCTAAAAACCTCAGTGTATGCTAAGATTGGATTTTTTTCGGCTTCTTTTTGTATCTCAGAAAACTGTTTATTTTTTAGTAGTTTTTTAAGATCATCTTCACCTTCATAAATATCATACATAAATATAGCACCATCTTCTGTCCCAAGAATAAGTCTATTTTTCTCTTCATCAAACTCCATCGCAGTTATTGATGAAGTTATTTTAATATAGCGTGGAGAGAGTAATTCATATGTTTTTAAATCATAAAGGAGAACATAACCAAGAGCTGTCCCTAAAAAGAGAAATTGATCATCTTTAGATGTAGTCATTTGACGAACATCATCATGAATCCCTTGAAGTCTTTCAATGATTTTATGAGTATGTGCATCCCATATTATGGCACTAGAGTTTTTATCTACACTTATCAATCTGCTTTCATTAATAAATCTAAGTTTCATTACAGGAGCAGCATGTGCTTTGAGTTTCTCTTTTTGAGTCATAGTCACAAGAGAAAAGATAGAAACTTTTCTATCATATGAAGCTGTTGCTACCCAGTTGCCATTTTTAGAAAAAGCTATGTCATTTACTGTATCAACATGAACAGGAAGAGTAAAAACGAGTTTACCACTTTTAATATCCATAGCAAAAGTTTTTCCATCATCCCCACATGAGAACATATATCTATTTAAAGGGTCAATACCTACACATGAGACTTCACCTTGATGTCTATCCACTTGTGCGATAAGTTTTTTTGTTTTAGTATTAAAAAGTTTTGATTCATTACGACTACTCGTTATAACACTGAAGAAATTTCCATCATTACTAAATGCAATAACACTATTTTTATAGTATTTATGTTGCATATTGACCTTAAAACCATCTCTTAAAACGAGAGTGTCTTTTTCAAAGAAGCGAATTGTACTAAATTTATCAACAACTAAAAGTCGTTTATCATCTAAAATTTTTAAGAGAATGACAGCTTTATTAACACCCTTACTTTTAATAACTTTCATTTCTAATATGCTCCCTCAAATAGCCCTCTTTTTTGAGCAGACTCTCTATCTTCTCTTGATGCTCTTTACCCTTTGTCTCCATATGAACTGTCACATTTGCATCACCATAATCAAGAGATATTGAAGTTCTATCGTAAGATATATGCACAATATTTGCATTTAACTCTTCGAGTATCTCAGTAAAACGCATCAAAGAGCCTGGTTTATCAATAAGAGTTACTGTTAATTTCATTTTTCTATGAGATTTTAAAAGCCCTTTTTCAATGATAACAGAGAGAAGTGTTACATCCATATTTCCACCACTCAAAACAATGGCAATTTTTTTATCTTTTATGTTCTCTATCTTATGATGAAGAAGTGCTGCAACACCAACAGCACCAGCACCCTCCACTACAAGTTTCTGTTTCTCTAAAAGATAGAGTATAGCACTCGCTATCTCCTCATCATCTACACTAATGATTCTATCTACATTTTTAAGGGCATATTCAAGTGTTATTTTAGAGGTATCACGAACAGCTATTCCATCGGCAATAGTTCTAACACTTAAGCTATCAACAGCCTCTTTTTTCTCATAGGACTCTTTAAAAGCAGGAGCGCCACTAGCACTTACCCCGATAACTTCTATCTTAGGGTTTATGCTTTTAATAGCCTCACTCATTCCGGCGATAAGTCCACCACCACCAATAGGAATGATAATAGCATCAAAATCTGTAGCTTTTTCAAGTATCTCTAAGGCTACTGTCCCCTGTCCTGCGATAACATCTTCATCCTCAAAAGGGTGTATAAAAGTTAAAGAATTTTTATCTGCATACTCTCGTGCATAAGAGTAAGCTTCATCATAGTTAAGACCATGTAAAATGACCTCTGCACCAAAATGCTTCACACCATTTACCTTTGTTAAAGGTGTTGACTCTGGCATCACAATAATGGCTTTTATCTGAAACTTACTTGCAGAGAGTGCCACTCCCTGAGCATGATTTCCAGCACTAGCAGCTATAACACCACAATCACGATCTTGTTGCTTTAAAGAAGCTATACGATTGTAAGCACCACGAATCTTAAATGCACCAGTAACTTGCAAATTCTCTTTTTTTAAATATATAGAGGCATCTGTAAGTTCACTTAGGTAAGGAGCAAACGCCAAAGGTGTTTTTACAACTACATCTTTAATACACTCTTGGGCTTGGTATATTTTTTTTAAATTCAACAAATGCTTCCCTATTTTAAATTTTTATGATCAACCATTGCACATTGATTCTGAACAACTTGAATTCCTGCATTTTTAGCAAGATTAGCTGCTTCATTATTTACTATCCCTTGTTGAGACCAGAAAACTTTTATATCTTTACGCTCAATACAGACCTCTGCAATAGCAATAAGAGCATCAGGTTTTCTAAAAATATCTACCATATCAACATTAAAAGGTATCTCTTTGAGACTTCTATAAACTTTTTCACCTAAAATAGTATCTTCTTTAGGATAAACTGGAACTATCTTATAGCCAACTTCTTGAAGGTATTTAGCAACTCTATGACTCGCTTTTTCTTCATTAGGAGAGAGACCTAAAACAGCAATAGTTTTAACTTTCTCAAATATCTCTTTTACTTCATCCATATTAGAATTAACAGTTGGAAATTCGCACTCCATAATCATCCTTTTTTATATTTTAAGTATTTTCTATGAAAAGATTATATCTAAAAATGATAAAGTAGTCGATAAAAATTTACTTTATTGACATTTTAACGATAATCGTGTAAAATGAAACAAGAGGATTACTCATGACTAAAAAAGAAATAAGCACTATTTTTGATCTTCCACTTAGTACTTTAAATGATTGGGATAAAGAAACCAATAGAAAGCATAAATTATTTCAATTTTTAAGTAATATAGAAGTTAATGATCTGAATAAATTTTCAAAAACTAAACAGAGTCATAGACTACTCCATATACTCAATAGAAATATTGATGAAAATAGACACTTTTCATATGATGAAATTAAAAATGCTTTTAATCGTACAAATTATGAAGAAGCAACTCAAAGAGAAAAAATAATATATTCTAAATTTTTTAAAGAGTGTGATGTAGATGATTTAGAAGATTTAGAAAAAGTTTTTCATGTTTCAAAAAGAGATGTAAAAACTATTTATAAACAGATACCTGAACGTTCATTTAAAGGAGTTTCAGAAGTTTGGGATAAGAGATTTAGATTAAAAGCAGTCGATACTGAAACCTTACAACCTACAAATAATATTCCTTCTGCATTACAGGCAATATTACACAGAAGAACTGCTAATATATGATTTTAATATTCAATTTTTTTCTGTTGAAGATAAGAGTAAAAATCCATATAAAATAGTTGATTTATGGGGGAGAAAAAATACAGATAGAGTCTGTAGAAGAGATTATTGCTAAGAAAATATTTTATCGAGCACATAAAGGTAATGCGAGAGACTTATTTGATATAGCCATCGCCATTCATAAAAAACCCTCATTATTTAGTGAGTTACTAATTCCTATAGTAAAATTTAAAGAGCTATTGTGGGGCATATGATTTTAATATTGAATTGAATTTAGAAGAGTATATTATTATTGAAGAGAATAGTTATCACTCTAGTATTTAACTGAGATGAATTAATAAGTTTAGTTAACTCCCTACACCTTTAAACTTCTCAACTAAATCAGCGATTTTTTGAAAAACATTCTGTTTCTTTGTTAAGTATTGAGGATTGAGTGGACTCATCTTAGGTAATATAGAATTTAATTCTGTACCATTTTCACTAGCATATTCATCTCTTAATGATCTCTTTATGTAGCGTTTAGCTGCTTCTTCATTTAAGCTCTCATCTTCAATCAATGCTTCTATCTCACTTCTCTGTTGCTCTTGTGCAAAACTAAAAAATGCGTCAATTATACTTGCCTTATCAGCTATATCATCTAAGTTAGTTTGGTTTATAAAGTCAACTACCAAACTCTCTTTAGCACGATTTCCAATACTTGCACGGATTAAACGCCGAACCTCTTCTATAAGTCCCTCTTTGTCTTTTAGCTTTGTATTGTGTTCAAAAATAAGTTCTAAAATATAGTCTAAGTTAATCTCTTGTGATTTGAGTAAATCTACCTCAAAAACCACATCATTCCAATCAATGTTAGAACTCTCATCCTCTTTAGCTGACCTCTCTCGGTGTTGCCAATCACGAATGTCATTATATATTGAACGATAATCCTGCACTCTTCTCTCTGATGGCATCTCTATAGTTTTCATAAGTTCTAAATCATCATCACTTAAATAGTGTTTCGATTTAAACTCCTCAACAGCTATCTCATCACTCATATCTAAACTATCTAAGGCTTGTAATCCTACAAACTCATCATAATTTTGTAGTACATTCTCAGCCCTTAAGTATTCGCCAAAGAGTTTAACAAACTCTTTTTTATCGCTCTCTTTTACTATCTCCTCAGGATTAGCAAAATGTTCTTGTAACTCACTCACTACTTCGATAAATCCTCGTCTCTCTTTCCCTGTCACAATGTCACTAAAGCCTTCCATATACTCTTTATAACTCTTTTCTAAGACTACATTTTTAGTACTCTTATCACCAAAGAGAGTGATAGCATCTACAGTAGCTTTTTCCAAATCACGAAATGTGACGATATTACCAAAAGTCTTAGTCGCATCATAAATGCGGTTAGTTCGTGAAAAGGCTTGCATCAGACCGTGGTAACGAAGGTTTTTATCTACAAACAGAGTGTTTAAAGTAGGTGCATCAAATCCTGTTAAGAACATTCCCACAACTATAAGTAGGTCAACTTCTTGACTCTTTACACGCTTAGCAAGGTCACGGTAGTAGTTAGCAAATGCCTTACTATCCACTCCATAGTTAGTTTTAAACATTGCATTGTAGTCATCAATGACACTACTTAAAAACTCTTTAGCACTACTATCCATGGCATTAAGTTCAAAGCTTTCATCTAAAATGTCGCCTACGGCATCCTGCTCTTCATTTGCACTAAAAGAGAAAATAGTAGCTATTTTAAGTGGTTTTGAATCCTCTTTTTGCAAACGGTTTAAAGATTCGTAGTAAAGCTTAGCAGCATCTACACTACTAACAGCGAACATAGCATTAAAGCCTTTGCCTCCTGCTTGTTTTCTATGTGTTTTTAGTTTGAAATTGTTTAAGATATATTGTGAAATCTCATCAATTCGTTCAGGGTGTAAGAGTGCTTGTTTATTCTCAGAAGCAGTTAGTTTTTTCTCATCTTGTTCACTTTCTATATCTCTAAACTGAGGACGAACATCGTTATAATCTACTTTAAATTTCAAAACTTTTTCATCACGAATAGCATCCGTAATCACATAAGAGTGTAGTTCTCTCCCAAAAACAGTTGCCGTAGTCTCTGCACCTAAAGCATTTTCTGCAAATATAGGAGTCCCTGTAAAACCAAACTGATAGAACTTTTTAAACTTCTTCTTTAGATTTTTTTGTGCTTCACCAAACTGACTACGATGAGCCTCATCAAAGATGAAAACTACTTGTTTGCTGTAGATACTTAAATCATTTTCACTCTTCATAAGGTTGTTAAGTTTTTGAATGGTTGTCACGATGATTTTGTTATCATCTTTGTCTAGGTTACGCTTTAGTCCTGCTGTACTCTCTGAGCCATTGACACTATCGGGTGAGAATCGTTGATACTCTTTCATAGTCTGATAATCCAAATCTTTTCTATCGACTACAAAAAAGACTTTATCCACAAACGCCAACTCAGTAGCGAGACGTGCAGCTTTAAAACTAGTAAGTGTTTTACCTGAACCTGTAGTATGCCAAATAAACCCACCACTCTCTAAACTGCTCCATTTTTTCGCCTCAAATGTACTCTTTATCTTCCACATT
>Ga0256837_1001064_pt1 | contig 19688 bp, 13 predicted proteins | sample 4562384metaG_FD_185976 | JGI IMG/M metagenome (GOLD analysis project Ga0256837, IMG submission 185976) | Hydrothermal vent microbial communities from Guaymas Basin, Mexico - 4561-384 | ecosystem: Environmental > Aquatic > Marine > Hydrothermal vents | place: Mexico: Guaymas Basin | collected...
GTTAGATTGTTTTTCTATTATTAAGCAGATATTGTCAAAACGATTTTTCAGAAAGTTAATAAAGGCAAACGTGCTATGCAGGTCTGAATTTGACGAACCCGTCCAAATAGGAGCCTTGCTCCACAGTTGACTTAAAGAGCTTTCTGGGTCTTGTGTGCTCTTAGTATTTGCGGGTAATGCGAGTAATTGTTGAATAGATTATAATATTTAAATAAAAGTAGTTTAAAATGTCATCAACATTAAGCAGAATTTAAGGTGCATGTTCCCTAGAAGATAACGCGGGTTGTCGGGTTGATAATGTTTGCTAAATATTATTATTTTGAGCCCACAGAGCTAACATAGATAGAGCAAATAATTGATAAGAGTTATCAGTGATATTTTGCTTGTGTTGATTTAAAAGGTTATCTAATTCCTTACGATAAAATAAGGTATTTAAAAAATTAGAATCATTTAATAATGTTCGCGTTGGTTTAAACCATTCTTTGCGATACCAGCGTGCTAAAGGCACGCCAAAGCCCATTTTAGGGCGTTTAGTTATATTGTTCGGTAATATTTGTTTACCTATTGCATTTAATACTTTTTTGCGTGTATAACTGGCCGTATAGTGCACAGGTAGGCTTGTTATAAAATCACTTAAATCTCTATCTAAAAATGGTGCGCGTACTTCCAATCCGTATGCCATAGAGGCACGATCAACTTTTACTAAAATATCGTTTAACAAATATGTTTGTAAATCAATTTGCATTAATGCTTGGCGGATAGGTAAATCTTTAGATATGCCCGTTAATGGTTTAAGATTATTGTGAGAGTGTTTTAGCATCATATCTTTATATAGTTTTTGGCGTTGATATGTTTTAAATCTGCTAATTAATTCTAGGTAGCGATTTTTATTGTCTGTTGCGCTAATGTCTAAAAGGCGTTGTATACGTCCAAAAAAAGTACGTTCTTCTTTGCGTTTGGGTAAGATGTTTTTTAGTGTATTAGCAAAATAAAGGCGTGTTTTTAATGGTAATAAATTACATATTTGAGCATAGTGCATCACTTGGTAGCGATAATATCCTCCTGCTAATTCGTCAGCACCGTCACCGCCTAACGCAACACTTACTCGGCTTTTGGCAAATTTACTAAGCAACATTGTCGGCAATAAGGAACTGTCAGCAAAAGGTTCTTCAAATGTTTTGCTGGCATCAATTAAATTATCCCAACTATTTGGGTTTACCTCTAAAAAATGATGTCGACTGCCAATTGCTGTGGCCACTTCTTGAGCGTAAGTGCGCTCATCATATTTGTTTTCGCTAAATCCAATGCTAAAGGTATCGATAGGTTTATGGTTTAATTTGCTTGCCATATATGCTATTAACGAGGAATCTAATCCACCAGATAAAAATATGCCCAGAGGAACATCAGAAACCAATCTTCTTTTAACAGATATTTCTAATAAATTTTTAGTTTGGTTTACAGCTTGTTTAAATGAACCGGTAAAAGTTGTTTTAAGTTTAGGTGTAAAATAATTTGTAATTTGCAATTGACCATCACTAAATACGGCATAACTGCCAGCGGGTAATTTTTTTATATCTTTGTATATGCTATGAGGTTCTGGTAAGTATTGGTATTGTAGGTACCAATTGATGGCTTGGTAATTAATAGCGTTATCAATCCAATTTAATTGGATTAATTGTGCCGGTCCAGAAGCACACGCAAACTGTTTGTTTTTAGTAGAGTAAAATAAAGGTTTTTGTCCAAAGCGATCTCTGGCGATATAAAAAACATTATTCTGTTTAAGATAAATTACTACGCTAAACATACCGTTGACTTGATTAAAAGCTTTGGGGCCTATTTCTTCAAATAGATGTAATAAAACTTCGCTATCACTATTGCTTTGAAATTTATGTCCACGTTTTTCTAAATCAATTTGAAGTTTTTTATAATTATATATTTCACCATTGCAAATAATGGCAATGTCTTTTGTTTCGTTCCAGATAGGTTGTGTGCCACCGTCTATATCAATGATAGATAGGCGTTGATGAGCTAATGTAGTTGCGCCCTGTATGTAAATACCTTGTCCATTTGGACCACGATGACTCATAGTGTTAAGGATTTGTTGTACATCGGATTTTTGCAAAGGTGTTAGGTTGTTATATGATGCAAAAATACCACACATTTAGTTTTTCCTTAAAATAATAAGTATGCCTTGAGCGCATAGCATAGACATAAAAGGTGTAATTGGCATCCTAAATCTAGGATGCGAATCTGGTCCAGTTATAGCTATTAAAATAATGCAAGATGTAAAACATAGCCATTGCATGCTATCACTAAATTTAAATTTAAATTTTATTGCAGTTATGGCAATTAATATATAGGTTGCAAAGGTATATAGAACAAACGGTATTAAAAATAAAATAGGCCATCCTGTTTTTTGAATATAATAAATTATGCCAGCTATTAGACCTTTGCTATTGATGATATTTAATGTACCTATAGAACCAATTTTAAATCCTATTTTATTTAATAAATCGCCCGCAATAGGCATAAATAATACAAAACTTTTTTGCAGGTGTATGCCAAGATATGTAATAGGGTGAGCAAATATTATTTGTTTCCAACTTCTAGCAGCATAGAGAGCTTGAGATTGTGGGTGTTTTTGTAATTGTTTGTTAAACTTGGATTGCACCTGTGAAAATTTTTGATTGTTTATTTTGGCTTCTAATGCGGCAGCATGATATCTATATAGAGTTATATCGCCTACTGTGCCAATCGACCAAGTGCCAGCTATATTATGGGTGCGAATAACCCAAGGCATCAACAGTAAGATGCTTAGCAATAAACCTAATAAATGTTTGTTTTGTTTTTTAATAATACAAAAAATCAAAAATACTCCTAAGACAAATATAGCAATCGGTCTGGTGTAACACATACCTGCCATACATATACCAAGGGCTATAGCACCAAGTTTGGTTTGTGTATTAAGCCAGATAATTGCCGACAGGAATAAACTTAAAAATAAGGTTTCAGATAGTAAGCTCATTGCATACACGCACATAATCGGCGAGGCATAACAAATTATTATAGTGATTAATTTTATATTTTGATTTAATTTAAAAATCGTTGCAATCGTATAAAGTAAAAACAAGTTTAATATTTCTAAAAACAATTGAACCAGTATGATGCTTTTGGCTTTAGTGATATGTATTTTTGCTAATATATATAAAAAGATAGGATAACCAGGAGGTCTAAAAGTATGTGGTTTTAAGTCAATACTATATTGGTTAGTGCTTATTAGGTTGTCGCGTAGATTGATGTATTCAAAAGAATCAGGACGATATAATTTAGATGTATCGGCAGTAAATAAAATAAAAATTCTAGCGCAAAACAATAGGGTAATTATTGATAAAAAAATATATTTCATGTGGGTAATGTTACTGTTAAAGGAGATTTATTAATAGCAATTACTATAATTTATTATGAATAATTATGCTTTTTAAGTGTTCGGGTTTGTTTTGAAATGACTTTATGTGTCGATAATATTGGTATAAGCTTGTATTTTAATTATGGTTTCTTTTAATACTTATTTTAATACTATTGTTGTCCCAAAAAGATAATATGAAAGAATAAATGAATATGAATAATAAATTACGTCAAGAGATAGTTAAATCAATTGTTGCCACATATGAAAACTCACATGGGTTTAATCATATCGAAGGGCCAAATTTACCAGATAAGCAAGCTGTATTAGATATATTACAAGATTTAATCAGTATTGTATTTCCAAGTTTTGATAAGGAGCGCGCTTTACATTGGGATATGGTAGAAGGTGTTATAGGTGATTTGGTGGATAAGGTTTATAAAAATTTAGTCTATCAAGTAAGTCGAGCTATTACTTATTCTGCTTGGACAAAACAAGAAAATATTGCAGATGTAAAAGATAAAGCTATTGCCAGTGTAGAAAATTTATTAAGAAGTATCCCCGATATTAGGAATGCTATAAAAACAGATGTTCAAGCAGCTTATGACGGAGATCCTGCGGCACAAAGTTTTGAAGAGGTGATAATAGCCTATCCCGGTTTATATGCGATAACAGTGCATAGGTTGGCTCATAATTTGTTTAATAGTGATATTCCAATTATACCTAGGATAATGAACGAACATGCGCATTCGAAAACAGGTATTGATTTGCATCCAGGCGCAACCATTGGCAATTATTTTTTTATTGATCATGGTACTGGCGTTGTTATAGGCGAAACAACCACCATTGGTAACTATGTAAAAATTTATCAGGGTGTTACTTTAGGAGCTTTGTCTATACCTAAAAACTCGCAAGAGATTAACGGTGTTAAGCGTCATCCTACTATCGAGGACGATGTTTGTATTTATTCTGGTGCAACTATTTTGGGTGGTAAAACTAAAATAGGTACAGGTTCAGTAATAGGCGGTAATGTTTGGATTACTAAATCTATTAAACCGCATACTAAAGTGTATATTGGTAAACCAGATTTAATTGTGATTCGTGATACATAATGACACGGGTTTATTTTTTAGGATAAACCCGTGCTTATTCTAAATTATTTCTAAATAATCTTTGTTTGGAAGTTTTGGAAATGGTGCAGTAGGTAAGTTTTGATACCAGTATGCAACTGATGATATATCGTCTTGTAAAGGCAAGTATCGACCATCTTTTCTCCATCCAAGAGCTTGCATAGTAACTTTTAGTTTTTCTGTAAACCTAATTGGATCAGTTAAATGCCAACGATACATACTAAAACGTGTATTGGCGTTATATAATCCATCAGGTCTAATTACTAAAGGCACGCCGACATAAGGCGTGTTAAATTCTTGATATTGTTTGATATTGTGATTTTCAAAATTATATGATCCGCAAAAATAATCTTCTGTGCCTGTTCCACATATTGTTGGAAATCCCGTAGAACCAGCCACTTCTTTGCCATCGGAGAGGTTTGGATTGTCATCATCATCTATATAAAATTTGATTTCACCTTCGCCCCACCATTCGTTGTTGTTAAGTCCCCATGCCATATATGTGCCAACATAATGACCATGACCTTCAATGCTATCTAAAATAGTATATACTTCGCCATAGGGCAATGGATTTACCCTGCGAAAGTGCGCGTGAAAATAAGCGGCATCTTCGGCTACTTCATTAAGAGCATAATTAATTTGGTAGTAAATGCGTGAATCTTGCGAGCTTATGTTTTCTAATTCTATACGGATGCGTTTGCGAAATGGCATTGGCCAATAACAGTTAAAAGCGCTACCAGGATTAACACATACAGCTAATGATGTAACTTGAGCAAATTTAATTGACGCATACGCAGCTGCAAAAAAATCACCTATTGGACATTCTACACTTGGGTTTTCTTGATTGTCGTAATATATGCGTAAAATGCTGTGGCGGTGCATGCCAGAAGGAGTCATCCATATTTGTTGTATACAGCCGGGCCCTTCGATGTCGGCTAATACAAATGTTTCGCCAGCTTTAATATCATCAAAAGCGTGGGTTTTCCATCCTAAGCCCATTTCTCTTGAACCACCCCAAGCTTTGCCATTTTCATCCAAAGGTGGCATATCACGCGCACCGCCAGCACGTTGACCAGTACGATTTTCAGAGCATATCGAACGGCTTTGTGCGTTTGATAGCAATGAGATATTTGATAAGCCACATTGTAATCCGTCAAACATAATAGTTCTCCATTTATTTATTTGTTAAATATTTATATTATATTCATTATTTTTAATAAATTTATGGCAAAACTTAGCTTATTTTTGTTAAATCTTAATATATGTCATATTTTTATCGAAAATTATTTATTGATGTGGAACATTATGCAACCTTGCCATTTGCCATACGAGGTTTAGGTATTAATGAAAGCATGTCCGCCGATGAGATTGTTAGGCCAAATGGAACAGAGGATTGGTTTATTTTATTTATGCAAAAAAATAAGGCTAAAATAGAAGGGGCGACTATATATCAAAATAAAATCATAATTTGGCCACCGGGTTGTCCGCATAGGTATGGCGATACGGATAATGATTGGATACATAGTTGGATACATTGTAATGGTTCTAAGCTAGAAAGTATGGTGTCAGATTTAAGTTTACCTCTTAACAAATATTTTTTTGTCGATGATGATTTAATGATGCGGTCATTAATTGAATTATATCAAGAGATTTGTGATGTTAGGGGGGCGGACAAATCTATTTTAGAAAATTTATTTAAGGTTTTTTTATTGCGTTTGCGTAAAAATTATAAAAATTTTCAGCAGTTTCCTGCATTGGTTTATCAAATTCGCTTAGCTATAGAACAAACATTTAATAAGTCAATTAATGTGGAATCTTATGCTAGAGAGTTTAATCTTAGTACTCCATATCTATGTAGTTTATATAAGCAGTATTATGGCACTACTATCAAACAAACTATTATTCGTATGCGTATGGAAATGGCATTGTATCTTTTGCGTAATATTAATTTATCGATTAGTGAAATTGCCAACCAAGTGGGTTACGGTGATGTTTTTCAATTTTCTAAGCAATTTAAACAGTATTTCACACATAGTCCCAAACAATACAGAAAATTGATTTTATAAATTTATGTGGCATTTAATCTGTCTGTTATGGGGGTATTTAAATTGACAACAATTTACCATTGTTTATTGTGTATTTTTTCTTTTTTTAGGTTAATTAATGAAAATACAAAAAAATAGTAGATTAGTGATGATTGGTGATTCTATTACTGATGTTAGTAGAGTTAGACCAGTTGGCAATCCAAGGGGCGAGGGGTTGGGTAAAGGTTATGTTAATTTAGTTAATTCGATGCTTTTAACGGCTTATCCGCAGTTAGAAATAGGTGTTTTTAATACTGGTTGTTCTGGTAATAGAATTATTGATTTAGAGGAGCGCTGGCAAAGTGATGTATTAGATTTAAAACCAGATTGGCTGTCGGTTATGATTGGTATTAATGATGTATGGAGGCATTTTGATAGTCCTCATTCTGATATACAGGTTTCAATAGAAAAATATGAACAGGTTTTAGATGAATTGCTAGCTAAAACTAAGCCTATATTAAGCGGTGGTTTGATTTTGATGAGTCCGTATTTTATTGAGCCAAATAAGCAAGAGCCTATGCGGCAAATGATGGATGCTTATGGGTTAATTGTAAAAAAGATGGCTCAAAAATATGATGCTATTTTTATAGATATTCAAGCGGTGTTTGACGAAGCTACTAAATATCATAATCCAACTTTTATAGCTTGGGATCGTATCCATCCCGCAACACACGGGCACATGCTAATAGCCCGCGCTTTCTTAAATGCTATAGATTTTGATTTTAAAAATTAGTTTTGATATAGAGCCATAATATTACAATCATGGCTCTATAGTTTTAAGATTTCTTTTTACCCCAACTATCGCGCAACCCTATGGTGCTATTAAATATCAGTTTTTCATTGGAGCTATCTTTATCTAAACAGTAATAGCCATTGCGCATAAATTGATAATTGCAGCCAATTTTGGCGTCTTTTAATGATGGTTCAAGTTTGGCGATAGAAGATATTTGTAAACTATTTTTGTTTATCTTTTCTAAAAAGTTTTTACCGTCACTTTCATCGCTTGGATTTGGGGTGCTAAATAGGTGGTCGTAATTGCGAATTTCTGCATTTATGGCGTGTTTTGCACTAACCCAGTGAATTGTACCTTTGACTTTGCGACCGTCAGGACTGTTGCCCCCTTTGGATTGGGGGTCATAGGTACAATGGATGGCTGTTATATTGCCGTCTTCGTCCTTGTCTACACTTTGACAGGTAATAAAGTAAGCGCCTTTAAATCTAACTTCACGACCTATACCAAGGCGAAAGAATTTTTTAGGTGGCTCTTCCATAAAGTCGTTTTTTTCAATATATAATTCTTTGGCAAATGGTACTAAGCGTGTGCCATCGGCGTCATTTTCGGGGTTGTTTTCTGTTTCAAATTCTTCAACTTGATTGTCGGGGTAGTTGTCGATAATCACTTTAATGGGGTTTAATACAGCCATAACTCTTTGGGCTACTTTGTTTAAGTCTTCTCTTACTGAGTAGGTAAATTGATCATAAGTGATCATGGAGTCGACTTTTGAGACGCCTATCATATCGCAAAAATTGCGAATACCCTTGGGTGTGTACCCTCTGCGTCGCATTCCAGCAATGGTTGGCATTCTTGGGTCATCCCAACCATTGACATGGTTTTCTTGCACTAATTGCAAAAGTTTGCGTTTGCTCATTACAGTATATTCAAGATTTAAACGGGCAAATTCAATTTGTTTTGGTTTTTGTTTTTGTATATCTACTGCGTTGACAAACCAGTCGTAAAGTGGGCGGTTTACTTCAAATTCTAGGGTGCAAATAGAATGTGTTATGCCTTCTATGGCATCGCTTAAGCCATGTGCCCAATCGTACATTGGATAGATGCTCCATTTATTTCCAGTGCGATGGTGGGCTATTTTGCGTATGCGATACATCAATGGATCACGCATTTTCATATTGGGATGAGCCATATCAATTTTGGCTCGTAAAGTGTATGTACCGTCTTCAAATTTGCCGTTTTTCATATCTTCTAATAAGCTGAGGGATTCTTCGAATGGGCGTTCACGATCGGGGCTGTTTTTACCGGCTTCTTTGACGGTTCCTCTTGTGGCGCGTATTTCCTCTAGGTTTAAAGAGCATACATAGGCTTTGCCTTCACGGATAAGTTTTTGGGCAAACCCGTATAGTGTTTCAAAGTAATCTGACGAGTGGTAAAGCCTGTCTTGCCAATCAAAGCCTAACCATTTGACATCTGCTTGGATAGAGTTCTCAAATTCTACGTCTTCTTTTTCGGGGTTGGTGTCGTCAAATCGCAAATTGCAGGTAGCCCCTTTGTATAGTTGGCTAATGCCAAAATTTAGGCATATACTTTTGGCGTGACCTATATGCAAATAACCGTTGGGCTCGGGTGGAAATCTAGTTTTGATGGCTGTATAGCCGTTATTGTTTATGTCGTCTTCAATAATTTGACGCACAAAGTTTAAGGATTCTTCAGTTTTGTTGTCTGTACTCATATAATTAGCCTTTTATTATTATCAGAAGCACAGATTTTAGAGAAAATGCCTTATATCTGCACGTTTTTTTGTACTTATTATAATAAAAAAGCCCGCTGATTATAATCAACGGGCTTTATATATTGGCTCCTCCGGTAGGATTCGAACCTACGACCAAGTGGTTAACAGCCACCTACTCTACCACTGAGCTACAGAGGAATATTTCTTTTTGTGAGGCGGAATTTTATCGGTTTAATAGTTTTTTGCAAGTTTTTTTTTGATTTTTTTTAAAATTTAAAAAACAGTTATTTTTTTAACCATATTGATTATTATACGGGTTTATAACTGTTTTTGATTTAGGTACAAAGGTATCCATATTTTAACATAAGAGCATTACATGTGATTTATGCTATTAAAGGAGCTATATGACTATTAGCCAGAAAGAAATTATGCATCATTTTGATGTGCAGGGCGATTTTATTGACGCACAACCTTATGGATCTGGACATATTAATGATACCTATGCAGTGTATTATAGGGTTGGAGGAACTGATTTAAGATATTTGTTACAAAGGGTAAATCATTTAATATTTAAAGATGTACCTGCTTTAATGGAAAATATCGATAGGGTAACTACTTGTGTAATTCAAAATTTAGAGAAAGAAGGTGTCCAAGATATTTCTCGTAAGACATTAACATTAATTAAGACTTTAGATAATCAATCGTATTTTTTAGATGCAGATGGTAATTATTGGCGTTGCTATATTTTTATCGAAAAAGCCACAGGTCATGATATTGTACAATGTGAAAAACAAGCTTATGAAGCTGCTAAGGCCTTTGCAAAGTTTCAAAAAATATTATCTAATTTGCCTGGTAAGCCTTTAAATGAAACCATAGTCGATTTTCATAATGCGGTAAAACGTTTAAAAACTTTAGAAGATGCCATTGCTAAAGATAGTTGTAGCAGGGTTGCTTCTTGCCAAGAAGAAATAGATTTTATTTTAAATCGTCGTGATTTAATTTGTTCATTGGTTAATTTACAAGAAACTAACGAAATACCAACAAGACCCACCCATAATGATTGTAAACTAAATAATGTATTAATTGATGATCAAACAGGTGAGGCAACTTCTGTTATTGATTTAGATACTTTAATGCCTGGTTTATCACTTTATGATTTTGGTGATTTAGTACGCACTTCTACGTCGCCAGTGGCTGAAGACGAAAAAGATTGCTCTAAAGTTACCATGCGTATGAATATGTACAAGGCTTTGGTTGATGGCTTTATGTCTGAGGGTAAGGATTATTTAACTAAAAAAGAAATAGAACTTTTACCTGTTGGCGGGCAAGTGATTACTATAACTATTGGTATTCGTTTTTTAACTGATTATTTAAGTGGTGATACTTATTTTAAAACTAAGTATGACAATCATAATTTAGTGCGAGCTCGCACTCAGATTGCTTTAGTAGCTAGTATGGAAGAACAACTAGAAGCAATGCAAAATTGTACTAAAGATTTTTTATAGGAGATAATATGCAACCTACATTATTAGTTTTAGCAGCGGGTATGGGCTCACGTTATGGTGGCTTAAAACAGATAGATAGCATAGGTCCAAACGGAGAGACCATTATAGATTATTCTGTTTATGATGCGATTAAGGCAGGGTTTGGCAAAGTTGTATTTGTGATTAGAAAAGATATTGAAACAGAATTTAAAGCTGTAGTTGGTTCGCGTTATAGTGATAAAATTAAAGTTGAGTATGCTTTTCAAGACGGTAATGATTTGCCAGAAGGTTTTACTGTGCCTGAAGGCAGAGAAAAACCATGGGGAACAGCCCATGCAGTGAGAGCAGCACGCAAAGTTGTTAAAGAACCTTTTGTAATTATTAATGGTGATGATTTTTATGGGGCTGACGCATATAAAACAGTGGCTAGTTATTTGCAAGATAACGAAAAACAAGCGTGTATGGTTGGTTATAAATTAGGCAAAACATTATCATCAAATGGTTCGGTATCCAGAGGTATTTGTAAAACAGATGAAGATGATTGTTTAATCGAGGCTATTGAGACCCATGGTATTGAAAAAAAATCAGGTGATATAGTAGATGAAGAGGGTAATAAATTAAACAGTGATGATATTGCCTCAATGAATTTTTGGGCAGCCAATCCAGAAATATTTGCTGTTATAGAAGAGATGTTTATTGATTTCTTAAAAGAAAAAGGTCAGGAGATGAAATCAGAATTTTATATACCTTCTATATTTACACATTTAATTAATAATTTAAATCAAAAAGTTAAAGTGTTAAAAAATGATTCTAGTTGGTATGGCGTCACTTATCGTGAGGACAAAGCCGAAGTGCAAGCAGCCATAGCAGATATGGTTAAGGCTGGCGATTATCCTAGCCCACTTTGGGGTTAGTTATGGATGCGGCATTCGAGGGATAAAGAAAAATATTCCCGAGGTTGCCGCAACTTCACTTGCTGGTGAAAGCATCTGATTTACATCTGATATGATGGTTCTGCCTTCTGCAACTGCAGTTACTAATCTAGTTAATACTCGTCTATTTCTTTTGTTGCCAGATAAAATAACTTCAAATCCTGCTGGGTAATTTGCGTTTTTAGGGCCAAATTTAGGTACAGCATGAAGTCTATTTACTGTAGTGTCATTATAGACAACTGAAAAGTTTCCGGAGCTTAACGTGCCAGATAAATTTAAAAGCTCTTTATGTGTTTTAAATGTAATGGATTTAAACATTAAAGGCATTGCCATATAAGGCATAAAGCTAGTCATACGCACAAAGGTATAAAATGGGGTGTTTAAAAATGGGTTAGTGACGGATCGACTCCAAAAAACGGTGATGCCAGCGCCATTTTGTGACACGGGAGTCATCATTGATTTAATAACTTTAGAGCGTTCTGGTTCATCAAGATTATTTACATCATTAAAATCACCATATAGTTCTGATTTAGCTAAAATCAAATTTAAATAGCCGTTTTTAAAGCCTCCGTTTGTATTTGGAAAGCGTTGTTTGCCTTTGATTTCGGATAAATAATACATTATAAATTGAAATCGTTTTAAATTGTAATTTGAATCATCTTTTTCAATGAGTGCTCCATTGAAATTAAACCAATGGTCATAAAAGTTGTGGTTTATATTTGCACCGGTTTTTGTTACAGACATTTTTTTTGCTGGGTGCATAGGGTTATGCCCCCACATATTAAATCCAAATCCAAAATTCCAACTAGGTGTACCATTAGATTTTATAACTAAATTATAAGGTTCTAGCTCTTTTGCCATAAATATCATATTGCCAGCATCATTTGGATTATAATCAGGACTATTAATATCCATAGTGGTGCCTTCGTATGGTAAACGCAAATCTCCATAGGGCATATATTGCTGATTAAAATGAACTAAATTTAAATAGTGATTAGAGTCATTTGGTGCATCTGGGGTAAATATGACGGCAGATTGTGAAACGTCTTGTTTGATTTGATTCATAATATCCATACCGTTTGTTGCAAGGTTATCTTGGATAGACATATTAATAACGGATTCTTTGGTGGAATCAATTAAAAGGGCGGTAATGGCGAATACAGAAGCAATCACAGCAGTTACCATGATTATTTCTAACATTGAAAAGTAGTGTTTGATTTGTTTAGTTTTAGTCATATCAATCTTCTATATTAATGGTCATGATGTGGTGAGAATAATGTGTGTCGTTATAAATACCTGTTACAGGGTCTTTGCGGTGATATTCGACCCTTAAGTAATAAGTACCCTTTGGAAAACCGTTTAGATTCCAAGTCATGGTGTAGTTCCAACGTGTTTTAGGTGCAGGGGCATCTGGTTCTGAACTTAAGAAATAACCTTGTGAAGGCAATCTTGCGGGTGCAGTAATATCAGCAGGTATTTCTAGACCAATATCTTTGGCTTTGCCTTCGGTATATACAGTGTCAGTGTTTAAATATTTCCAAGTTTTACGATTGTCATCAGAGTAGCCTACTTTAAAAAAGCCATCTGCTCCGGGGGTGGTGCTTTTATCGTATGTACCAATTTTTGTATATGTTTCACCGTCCCAGCGTTTCCACTGTAAGTTCCATTGCACACTAATAATGCCTGGTTTTTTTAAAGCGCTCATATCTGTTGGGGTAGTGATTTCAATTAAAGGTATTGGTTTTGTAGGGCATAGAGGATTGTCTGTAGAGCTGGCGCGTAAATGAGAATATAACAAGCTCATAATGGCGTATCTTCCGATAAATACCGATCCGATTGTTGCTGTTTGAGCAATACCATGTATGGCAAAATAGCCTAAACGACTTTTATCATTTGGGTCATAACATTGCATTAAGCCACTGGCAATTCCGCGTACGGGTTTGCCCCCAGAGGTGGCATATCCAGCATCGTGTTCATAAAACACTTGCAATATATTGGTATTAGTTCTTTGTGATACATAAGAAGATATATACCATTCGGCACCACCTCTACCTCCATCATTGATTCTCCATGGTCTATTGGATTGGATAGTTGTTGGCATAACAATATTAAACATAGTTTCAAAATCATCTTTAATGTCTTGGCTGTTATGGGTAGTGGGCAAAATAGTGGCATTAGATGTCCAAAAATCATGGTCAAATGTTTTTCCGTTGGGGTTTTTAGCGTTGTAAAAAGATTTACATCCAGTTGTGCGACAACGCCTACCAGAATAGAATTTTTTTGCAGCCGGCACTGCGCTATCATCTGCTTTACCAACACGGTAGTAATATGGTAGGGCAGATCCACTTTGCCAGATAGAACTGTCGGCATCTTTGTACAATTCACCAATAGATGGAGCGCAAATCCAACCTGTTTTATGGCGTATATAATTTAAGCCATAGCCACCCATTCGTGGATTGCCAGCTCCGCCATTTGTTATGTGTTGTGCCCAACCTTTGCCGGATTTGTTGTAGGGTTTACCATTGACGGGTATCGAGTATTTAAATCCATTGGCACTGTCATAGCCTATTTCGTTACCTATACCTATATAGTAAAAAGAATAACCATTAATGGTGGTAAAAATAGAATTTGAGTTCATTATGGCTTCTCTTATCATTTGCATCATACGTGGGATGTCGTGTTCTATATGATCTGGCCCCCAGCCTTTATAATAAGGTTTAATACCTTCAGAGCTGGTTATGTCTGTGTTGGTAAAGAAACAATTATAATGTTTAGCTTTAAATACATCAGCGCATGGTTGGTATCTAGGATCGCCCATTAGTTGGTATTTATCCGAAAATACCATGTTTTTATCATCGGCAAGTGATATGAATTTACCAGCTTTATATAAATTATGTATCCATGTATGGGTCTGACTAAAATTTTCTGTACGATAGATCCAATTTTGTGGATCTTTAAAGTTTTCACTGCGAACAAATTCGCCATAGCGTGTGCCTGTTACCAACTCGTTAACGTCAATACCATCGTAATCTGTTTTTTTAAGGTTAATATCCCCGATTCTAGTTTCTACTTTTAACGGTGCAAATAAGTTGTTGATTTCATCAGACACTATATTGTCAGGTAAATAGCTTAAGACAGTTTTTAATGATGGAAATGTAAATATCCAACGTGCTGTATTTTTGCGTTCGATACCTGTGGAGGTTAAATTTTGATCAAAATTGCCTTTAAAAGGGGTGGGCAAATATTCTAATCCATATAATTTGGCAGAGTTTTTTAAACCTCTTGAATTTTTATATGGTGTGCGTAAGGGGGTGTTGTACAGTCTAATGGCAATACTAAAATATCCTTTAACTGGAGTAATGCCTTGGCTAGAAGTTTTAATAAACACGGGATCGATGCGAGCATACATCTGATCGTCATCGGCAGTTAAGGCATCGTTTGTAGGGCTTGTGGGGTAGTTTAGACTATGTACGTTTAAATCAAAACGGGATGATGCGGGTGCAACTCCGCCTTCAATTCTTGTAATGCCAATATTGTTGAGTGATTCAATAATGTGTTCGCGTAAAGTAATCCAATCGTTGGCTTTTGTGTCGCCTAACGATATTTCTTTAAGTTTTATTAAAATTGTTATGGGTATAAGTGATAATCTATCGGGCTTTGTTTGGTCTGGTGCAGAATCTGATTGCCAAGCATATACGCGAAATTTAGGATTTTGATCTATATTATAACGTGCATTTTCTGGGTGTGTGACTACTCGTACGCTTTCACTAAAGTTAATTAAGCCGACAACTTCACCTACTTTATGTTCGGTTGCAGGGCTATCGTATAGTGCGCGAGTAGTTGAACTAGATTTTTTTTTGAGTATTTCTCCGCCGATATTTAACAAATCATTTAGTATTAATGGGGAGGCAACTCCACCTGTATGATAATATAAGTTAGTTTGGCTTGTATTGATGTTTTTGCGTAAAGTAGGTATTGCCGAAGAGCATATTAAAAGAGAATTAGCTGACCACCCGCTGGATATGCCAGAGCTTAATCTTATTTGGTTAGGGCTTACATCGATAATGGTGCCTAGCGTAACCATATTAGAACTAATAATAGATAGTTTTTCTCCGTTGACTAATCCTTTACTAGATGTAACAGGGATGATGGTGTCGCCAGTATGTATATTGGCCAATAGTATTGCTTGGTGTGTTACAGGGCATAAAACTTGGTGTGTTGCGCTAACAGTACCGTATTCGCCACGCGAGATTGTTAATGTTTTTGTATCTTTGTTGATAGCTGTGATACGGCATACTTCGTTGTCTAAGCGTATATAATCGCCTACTTCCAAATCGGCATCGTCAGCTAAATTGTTTAATTGTGTAACCGATACAGTATTGGACGAAGAATCAATTGTTTCTCTAATTACGCTATGGGTTGCTTCGACAGCAATTCGATTTAAATCACCAGTAACCAAATTGTTGACCTGTGGGTGTTTAGCTGCATCGGCATAGTTGCGAGTGGCTGGTACAGGTAATAGCTCGCCATGTAAGTTTATAAAAAGGGCATTTTTATATTTTTGAGGATGTAAATGCATATCATCTAGTAATAAGGTGTATGGCATTTCTTCGTCTGGATTATTTGCTAAGCGCTTATTGTATAGCTCTAGCATTAAAGGATATGTATTTGCTTGATTATAAGTGTCGGCAACTGTGTATGGTGCTGGATTGGTTGTTGCATCGTAACCGTTATAAATTTTATCATTTTCATCTTTATGATATGCCTTAACTAATCTTGGTACATAATATTCACTGGTAGAACTACCAGAAGGCATAACAGATGGGTAAAAGTAAGGGCTATTGTATGGTGTTTGTGCAGAATCTTTAACAATATTAAAAATAGGGGTATAAAACGGGTTGCGCCCGTAACCCATTTTTGTAATCCAGTGAACTCTAAAATCTAATCCAGAATTACGACTTTCCAAGTCTTTGATGGCATTTTCTACCTGTGGAATTAAATTGTTCATAAATACCCACCAGCCAGGTACACTTTCTAATGCTATTGCATATAAATCGTATACTTGTGTCGGTGGAAACCCAGGGTCGGCAGCTGTTTGTATGATTGTCCATACTTCAGCTAACATAATGGCATCAGCTTTATTTTTAGATGTTAAAAATATTTGTACTCCAACTTTGCGTACATCCTTAGAGTTACTGTCTTCTGTGCTTTTTATTACATGAATACGACGTGAATATTTCCAATCAGTAGACTTGGCTGGATTGTTGCCGATTAACACATTATCGCTTATAGGGTTGGTAGGATCTGTTATGTCTAATTGCGCACTTAAAATAGGGTTGGTAGAACTGCCGTCGCTTAAGTCGTCTAAGTATACTAAATCACCATCGCTATTTTTGGTTTCTTGAAAAGTTTTAAGTTCGTTTAAAATTTGCATAGCTTTTTCATAGCCAAACTTCTTTTCTTTGCCAATTTTTGCAAAAGATTGTTGGTTGGTTGTAAACAACATAGCAGTCAATAGCGCTACCCCTAAGACGGCGCTGACAATCATTGCTTCAATTAATGTAAAATATTTTTTATTAATCATTATGGGTACTCCGGAGGAAGCCAACGTCTGGCAATTTTGTTTTTATTGTGATCTCCATCTTTATCAAATCCGTATAGCCAAGTTACAGGTTTGGTTTCAGTGCTGTTTTGTGAAATAGGTGCGGTTACCACGTATGGACTACGGTTCATTCTGTACACACCTAACCTAGTGGCAACGTCTTTTAAAATCATTGGGTCGTAATAAAATTCAGAAAAATCAGAGCCTAATCCACTAATATTAATTACTGGAGACATAAAAAACATAGACATCTCTATGCCAGCTACTATAGAACCGTAAAAAGTAGTGATAGCTGTATTGGTAAAACTGCCAGTAGAGCAGATTAAGCCAGAATAGCTATGTCCTGTGCCTGTAATTTTAATATTGCCATCGACAAACAAAACGCCAGAACCTTGTAATGGTTTAGCAGTAGTAAAATTTGCATTGCCTTGTAAATAGACTAATTTCATTTGGGGTAGTGGATTAGGAAGGTCTGCAAATGAATTGACGCTTATGTCGGCTAAAGAGCTAAGAGTGTTTTTGTCTACTCCAAAAATATCTTCTGTTGTTGCGCCAAAATTTTGCCCGCCATGTGTGGTTGAGTTTTCGTTAAATCCTTGAATTTCAACATTGCCGCTAGTAAATGCATGTCCCATATTTTTTTGATATTGCACGGCTGAACCTTCGTTGCCAGGTCCAATTAGGCGTACTTTGTTTTTTAAATAAATCCAACTTCCTCGTCTTGCACTGACTAATAGTGCGGCAGCTGGAGGTTTAATGGTTAATTTGCGAAATTCTGTCTCCATTACAACTGAGGAGAGTACTTCTACATCGCCTTTATCTGCTAGAACTTCTGGAGCGACGCCATTTTGATGTTCTAATAGATCGCCAAGTACGCCGTGAAAATTAGTGTCGGGTGCTTTTTTCTTGCATAAAATACCTATAGCACGAACTTTCCATAAATCGCCAGAATGAGTTACATTTACTAAATCATCGTCCCATACTTCAAAACGTCCATATAAATCTTTTTCTAGATGAATTTCTCTTACTATGCCAATATACGGGTTTAAACTCGCTGGTGTGCGCCATTGATGATTAGAAGAGCATCTTCTAGGGTTTCGTTTAAAATAAGGCTCGTCTATTATGTTAAGTCGGCTTTCTTTGTGGGTAGGTTCGTTACAATAATCTAAAAACTCAAAAACTCTATAGTTGCCATCTTCTCGATTAGCATTTGGATTGCGTCTAAGCCAAGATAAGGTTTCTATTAATCCAGCTCTAGCCATATTCATGGCCATGCCATGATAAGCCCATTGTTGAGAACGGTTTTTGGTATTGCTATGCAATGTTACAGATATAAACATTAACATAGCCAAGATGATTAACATTCCTAAGGCAACTGTGTAAAGTAAGTAGCCTTTTTCTTGCGAGCTCGAGACTTTATCCATCTTATTATCCTTTATTCGGTAGCTAGACTGCCATAACTGTTAAAACCAGTTTTAGGCTCTAAAGCTTTGCGTCCTATAATTTCTTATAGTTTGCCATTATCGTAAAACTTCTCTTCTCAGTATAGATTTAAATGCTAAAACCTTAATAGTCAAGTTTTAGGTGTATTTTATTTAAAATAATTTTTTAAATATTTTTTAAAAAGTAGTTGCAATGGCAAAATTATTTTGTAATATATCATCTCTTCGCGGGGTTGTAGCTCAGTTGGTTAGAGCGCCTGCCTGTCACGCAGGAGGTCGAGAGTTCAAGTCTCTTCAACCTCGCCATTATTCGCGAATTTAAACCCTTTAAACTTTGGTTTAAAGGGTTTTTTTATGGGTAAATTTTCATTGATAGCTTAATTTATACAAAATTATTACCGATGTAATAATTGTACATTTACTAAAGGGGTATTATGCCACATAAAAAACAAAAAATTAACACAGTATCACGTTGGACAGATCCTATGGTAGTTTTAAAAGCTCAAATTATAGTAGATAATATGGAAAAATTACTAGACGAGCGGGATTCTAAAGATAAATCATAATAGTCTTGGATTATTAATTTATAATAAGTAGCGCTTAGAAGTGCTGAGTGGTCAAAAAATATACATTAAATTAGCTGGACAATTATTAACCTTATTTGTTAAGTTGTTGATTAGATTAAAAGCTAGTCTATAAGTTTAGGTTAATAATAGATGCTTAAGCAATCAATTAAATATGTTAAACAAGATTTTATATAAACTAATAAATAATGATTGTCATATAGCCATTATTTGTTATTTGGTAGTGTTTTTATGTGTTATAAAATATTTAGAGAAAAACTTTTTAGCTTAATTAGATGTGTAAGTTGATAGTAAAATTCTAGACATAATAGGTTTATCATGTAATATGTTATGTAGTTTAAATAGTTATTATATAGTTTTTTTAGGGAGTTGGTTATGAGTTTAAGAAATAAGATTATACTTTTAGTTGTAGGGTCAATAGCTATGAGTAGCGTAGTGATATTGACTGTTGGTTTTGTTGGGCGTGAAAAACTGATTAAGAGTATCGATAAAGAATTAGTTAAAGATAGTGAAAACAATTTAAAAACAATTGTGCGTGATATCGTACGTGTTTTAGAAGTGC
>Ga0256837_1001065_pt1 | contig 19683 bp, 18 predicted proteins | sample 4562384metaG_FD_185976 | JGI IMG/M metagenome (GOLD analysis project Ga0256837, IMG submission 185976) | Hydrothermal vent microbial communities from Guaymas Basin, Mexico - 4561-384 | ecosystem: Environmental > Aquatic > Marine > Hydrothermal vents | place: Mexico: Guaymas Basin | collected...
ATCGTTATTAGAGGGGGCTGGGACACGTGGGCTATCGTTAAACGTCTTCGTTCCACTTATAGTCTGGGCATGTGCCCTATCTACATATGCACTCATGCTATTTTTTGTCATAACATCGGTGCTATCCTGCGGATCATGGTTAGTTCGCAATGCACCAGTAAATGTTTTTGTTCCACTGATGGATTGATTTCCTGACGTATGAACAGAATTATTATACTTCCCGTCAACATAATGTTTATTTGATGCTTGATTGCTATTTGATGGCGTTGGTACAACAGGACTATCATTAAAGGTTTTAACGCCGTTAATTGTTTGGTTCGATGTGAGGTCTACGCCTGCAGCAGATGAACTATCGACATATTGCTTATTTACCGCATGTTCTGGTGCCGATGGCGCTGGAACGACAGGACTAGCCTTAAAAGTCTTGACGCCGTTAACTGTTTGATTTCCAGATAGGTGCACAGACTCATTATATTTCCCATCAACGTATGATTTATTTGCAGCCTGGTCGCTAGAGGATGGGGTAGGGACACGCGTTATTCCTGTAAACTGCTTTGCTCCAGAAATAGTCTGTGCAGTGGATAACGTGACATATGAATTTAATGCCCCTAACCGATTATTCAAATATTCTAAATTGACAATGTCTGTGCTGCTAGCAGGGGAAACATTTGTCTTTGCACCATGCGTGAATGTCTTGACGCCCGTAATTGTTTGCGCATTTGTAACATTTACATAATCTGGCGGATTAAACACACTAGTCAAGTCCAAGGTACGAAGTCCTGGACGGGAGTGACCATCCACATTCTTCATATACACTTGCATCAATTTCGTATCGTCTGCTGGAGCCAAAATGTCCATATTCAACAGAAAATCTGTTGATAAATTTAAAGCCCCACGCTGACCATTAATTGAATCAACTACCTTATTCGGTACACGTGACCAACTTCCATCAATTCTAATAGCAAGGTCTCCTGTGTAAAATACAGTGCCTGCACGATTTGATGAAAATGCCGTATCTGAGTCAACGACACATTTGTATATCTCGCCATCCTTCGGGGCGGCGGGAACATCGCCTCCTGTTGTGGAAGAAGATGTACCAAACGTGCCAGACCTTCGCAAGGTTCTCGCTGCAGTCATTGCTGTCTCTAAAAATTGTCTAGTCACGACATGGTTTGACTGTGCGGGATCCGCAGCGGCTATAGGTTTAGTAAATGACTTACTACCCGTTATATTTTGCGCAGCAGTTAAATTAACTACTTCGTCTTTTAAAGCCAATTCAGATAAATCTAAATTAGCGAAATCTTCAGACCCTAGTATTGCCATTAATGCTACATATTCGTCACGATCGAGAATATATTCCCCATCGACGATTTGGTCTTTTTCTAATTTTCCTTCACTCATTATTTTAAATCTCCTAAGAATAATGATTATTTCAATGCGTGATTACCATGGAATTTAATGGCCGCCTTACCTTTTGCAGCAACTACATCGTAATCTCCTGCACAAGCGTGGCCACCACGCCGTTGTACTCGTATTTTATGATGGTCCACACTGGGCGACTCATACCCCAACCCACAATTGGCAGAAATGTACGTATTCATCGTATCTTCGCCACGACTATAAGTTATTCGCTGGAACACAACGAAGAAATCACCATCATCATTTGGATGTTCTTGTCCGTGGTATCCGTACGGGGCAACAATCTTCGCCTGAAAATTAAATCCGTTACTATCATTACACCGCGTAGAGTAACATCTCGTATGAAACCTTCCATCGTTGTTATATTTCGCCCATTTATCTGGTGATTCACTAGGTACATTATGATTCAGTATTGTAGGTTTGTCTACTAATCTGATTGTTTCTGGGTATTTGTATTGGCTAAAATTAAATTTCAATACTCCCTCTCGGATAATACCCTGTGGCGTATTCGGGGTGCCATACACTATCTCATCTGATATGAACTTTGTCTTCCAGATTACATTATGCCATTGCGTACCGCCATCCCATTCGCCATCATCATTAAGACCGCCCATGATTAGGATTTCTTTGTCAACAATGTCTGTGAAATTATCGGCTTCCCATTTATATGCTTTAAAGTTATTACCGTGTCCATCCCCTAATAATATGCTAACTGCTCTAGAGTCTGGGGCTTCTGATAACCAATCACTAATGTCTGCCGCCCTGGCAGATTGCCATACTAACCGGTCATGACGCTTAAAAAACATAACTGGATTTATCGGTGTCGTAGCCATGGTTATACCGGAGCAGGAGTTGTGGTAATTATTACGTCAGATAGGTCCCGTAACTCCATGGCACTGAGCCTATCATTTGTTTCTACTTTAGAATAAACACTAAGGTTGTTTCTAGCAGTGGCTTTATCACTTAGGTCATTTAGATTAGCTGCCTTCGTCATATATCTAGTGCCTTGGCTATCAATTTCTGACTTGGAATACACCTTTAGGTTTGAACGACTGGCTGCCTTATCAGCTAGATCATTTAGATTTGCCGCTTTAGTTGTATAATGCGTCGCTTGGTCATCAATTTCCGCTTTGGAATAGACACTGATATTATTACGAGCTGCTGATGCACTAACTAGGTCGCTTAAATTTGCTTCCTTCTTAGCATAATGTGTCGCTTGATCATTTAATTCTGACTTAGAATAAACACTAAGATTCGTTCTAGCCGTCGCTTTATTATCTAGATCATTTAAATTCTCTGATTCATTTAAATAGCGATTCTTCAAATTATCAATTTCCGCTTTAGAATAAACACTAAGATTATTCCTAGCTGTAGACTTATTTGGAAGATCGTTTAAATTCTCTGATTCATTTAAATACATGTGCCCATGATCATCACTAGCCAAATGCGCCGTCTTAGCATCCCTTGTCATTGTGTCATATAGCGACTGTGTAATCACTGCATTTGTAGCAGAGGGGGCTTGCGCTGCGTCTAATGCCGCTTTTTGAGCAATGCTATTAACGCGTGGGCTAATGTCATCTAATCGATCTAAATGTTGGTTAGACCTGTTAATGATCTCGATCTGTTTTGTATGTATAATACCATCACGATAGGCCAGGTCTTCATGGGGACGATTCAAACCATCAACATCGATCTCACTAGCTGGTGTGACACGAATATTCCCATCACTAGACGCCGCATGTTCCCCCCAACCAGGACCAGAATTAGCCAAATTAATTGTTGTCAAATGTGCCATATTGGTTAATTTCCTTAAAACAAAAAAATAATAAATTCGTATATAATGGCTAAACTAACCAAGCTATGTTTGCATATGCAAACATAGCTTATAGTATTAGCTTTCGTTATTTGTGAGAATGAGACAATATGAAGTCTGCTAATTTATTTTCTTGAATTGTGCTGATCACATCAGTCATTGCTGCTTCTGGAAACGCATTACGCATGTCCTCAATTTCTTGATCAGTTAGTTCTAATTGAAACAATAAGAACGCCTGATTGACAATAGGACGCTTGACATAATCAAACCATGCAGACATGATTTCCTCTTCCGCATAGTCATGTTCAGGCAATAAGTCAGGGCACACTTTCATTTTCCAATTAGTTTGGTCAACTAACGCCCTAATCACCATGTCACGATCTTCACGTAATAATTCCTCACGCGCCTGGGCAACAATCCGTGGACGCACATCTTCACGAAAGGTGTCCAAGTCCGCATAGCCTAATCGTTCTAATATAGCGTCAATGGATGGATTAGGATCATGCATAGATCCTCCTGTCACAATAAGACAATCACCACTAGAAATTTCAACACCAGAATCAGCAGAGATTTCCTTATCTACACAAATCCCCCTATACCCAACCTCATCAAATATATTAATGTCATCGACATAAGGATTTTCCGCATCAACAAAGAATTCCCTATCCACATTATTCTTGTCTCGTAAAATGCCTCGAATACTAATAGGATCTACGATCTGTTCACGAGCCATTATGTCACGAGCACAGATCAATCCTTTCCCCACTCTCAACACTTCCTCTTCAAGCCCACTAATAACTTCCTCACTGCGCCCTGTACTAGGGAGCTTGCCCACATCAATATTAACACCACAGACATCTCCTTCGACACATACTAGTTTAACATCGCTAATATATCGTAGGCCACATCCCCCTGCTTGTACAACACGTTCATCAACCTCAACAGCAATAACATCCCCAGGGAGATGTTTACCAACAACACTTAGGAGGTTATCTTCCATACTACTAGCACGATAAGTAACAAAGTGATCATCTTCACTAATCTTTACACATGTCTCATTTAATACATTCATTTTAATTCTCCATTATAATTAAATTACTTAGAGGCCTCCCTTGGGGGGAGCCTCACTTAAAATATTTCTTCGAACATTCTTTTCTAGAAGCAAATGGGCAAACAAGTTGCCGGGTAAAGAGATTATTCGTGTATATCTTTTTAGATATACACTCACTTATTCATAATACCTATAAAGGTATTATTCATTTCTTCTATATATTATATTATTTATATATATACGGAAAGGCTGTCCGTCCCAGCAATATAATACTTATACCCTTTAAAAAATAAAATACAACAACAATCATCTAGATGATATATGACAAAAAAGTTGTATAGATTACAACTGGAAACGTATAATCCTTAACACTAGAATTATATAGTGAACGACTAAGTTCATTACTGTAATATATATGTGTTTCCATATTGATTAATCTCAAATAAGAAATATTACATAAACAATACATTGGTTTAAATCAATCATTTTCCCCTTATGTATCTAGTACCATTCCATATGAAATACAACGTATTTTAGGATTCCTAATACCCTATATTGATAAGTGAAAATACAACATATTCACATCAATAAATAGGAAGTTAGATTCATGACCTAAATCGAGGTGTTTCCCTGGGGAAATATGATATTTAATCCCTGCCAGCTTGATGAATTCAATAACGCAATGATTGGGCATTTGCCCAATCATTGCTTATTATTCTTATACATTAATATTCCGGTAATTATCAGATAACAACTGATAACTAATCCGATCAATAATGGTCCCATATGCGGTGTCCTCACTAAGGGGAACTCTCTCATAGAATGGTTATTCTAGAAACCTAGCTCCTTGTTCAAGCTGTCCGGCTAGGGTAAGGATTAACTCTTCACCAGACATATCATCTGCCGCATATCCGGATACCAATGCGTTCGTATTATTCCGTATTTCAAAGCCCCAAGCGCGGTAGGTCCCTACTACTCGTGCCACTGCACGTTTGACATTATTAGTCACGTGTCCCTTGACTAACCAGCCACCATGACTAGGAACATATACTGCACGAGCTACACTCGTCCTGCTTTTGTTAAACGCTTCTAACACCATCACATTCTCCTAAAGAAATTATAAATAATTCACATGAGTAATATATATGCACATTCCCCATGAAAAATAATATATTATTCGCCGATGCTATTATATAAATTTATTACAAAGGAGATTTACCTATGCCCAAGAAATACGTACATGGTGTACACGTTAATGACAAGGCCATTGATGGAGATGCCATTGTGGCATGCGTACAAGATGTTGATACTGGGGAACCAAGTCTACAAATTGTTCGCAACCCTAAACGGCCTATATTTATAACACGGAAAGGATTACGAACTCATCCCGATAATAAGGAATATGTCCCCCTTAAAGATGTTGATACATATATGGTCAATAACTATGAAATGCTTGATGAGCTAAAAGCCAAACTCTTCCCGAGAACGAGACGATGGATGAGTAGACAGGACTTGCTGAATAATCCATATGTATATGGTGCTGACGTTCCTATCGATGTGTTAATGAAACATCATTATTTGAATAAGACTCAGGGGTTACATAATCCCGCGCCGCGTGTAGGTGCACTGGATATTGAAACCTCAGTGTTAGGTGGGGAAGAGGTGATTGTAAATTCATATGCCGCCCATGACCACACCATATATTGTTCTGCATTAAAATCTTTTCTAAAACCACATGAAACACATGATGTGATAATGGAAAAAATAAACAAAGAATTGTTATTGTTTAGAGATAGGTTAAATGATGCCGGAAAGAAAGCATATGATGCACATCTCCCGAAAGTCGTATTATCAATAGAAGACCATGAAGTGGATGTAATTCGTAAGCCTATACACCAAGGACATAAACATAAAGACACGTTTGCTGGCATATGGAATATTAACTTCGATATTCCTTACATACTGAAACGTTTAAAACGTCATAACGTTTCTCCAGAATCAGTATTCTGTCATCCTGATGTTCCTAAAGATTTACAACGTGTGAAATATGTCCCCGATAAACAAACAGCTGAGAAAGCAGGACATTGGTCGTACTTATGGCATTTTTTCCATTGTACGGGCTATACGCAATGGGTGGATTCACAGGCTCTATATTCTAGGATACGAAAGTTCTATGGGTTAGAGGCAAGTTATAAGTTGGACTACATTGCAGGTAAGGTAATTGGTACGGGTAAATTATCATTTGACACCGCAGGGCATTATATCATGCAACGTGATAGATTTGTCGAATACATTGCTTACAATATCATTGACACGTTGTTAGTTGCTTTATTAGACAAGGTAACAAGTGATGTTGTTAACCTAATGTTATTAACGACTTATACAGGACTATATTCATTTGCACAACAGACTGTACAAATACGTGATTGGTATTATGATTATTGTAAGAAGCGTAATTGGGTGTCAGGTTGTTGTGCTGGTAATCAGACTAAAGAAACTGATAAATTCATAATCAAAACCGGAGGAGGAGTATTGAGTCCCTTGTTAGCGAAAGATACAGGGACAGATAAATTGGAAGAGACAGGAATTCTTACAGGCCTACAACATCTAGTAGGTGATTTAGACGTGGCGTCATTGGCGCGGGGTTATAGTAATATAGCCTATAAACAATTTTCTTAATTGCTGGAACCTCTTAAAGCCTTTTCACTACATGCATCAAGTAATTAGATGTAGACAGGGACGAAAGTCAGAAACAACGAAAAGGATTACCTATGTGGAAACACTAAGGGCGAATGAATAGACAATCAGCAGCGAAGCATCTCTCGTAGATGAACGTTCATCGACTATCCCGCTACAGGGAGTAGCTTTACTATATGTTTAATAATATAGACCGGAAATGAAAGCCCGGGAGCGAAACAGAAAACACCCCACCTGTACACATACCATATGGTATGCCACAGAGGGTGATGATATAGTCAGAGACCATATGAAAGTATGGTGCACGCACTCTACGGAAGTGCGTCAATAGTGACCTTGGAAAGGTCTGGGAGAACGTTGGCCCAGAATAAATTAGACACGTTACAATTTTGTTGATTATCATCCGCATGGGACACACAATAATAAATGTGTTCTTTCATATTGTGGTTATATCTTTTATTCATTATTATCACTATACATAGACGATGTATCCGAGTATTTTACAAGCTTTCAATATTTGTCGTGAGACAAAGACAGATACCGTACTTGGTATTGAGGGACATCCCGTCGAAGCAATTAACCATTACTTCGGACACATGGTGTCCCCTAGAGAAAATGCAGTAATGTTAGCAAACACGTACTATAACTTAGGCAATTACGAGGAGGTGTTGGCCGCATTTGATGCCTCTTGATAAAAAAAATAATGTAATGTCTCCCTAGGGAGACATTACATTATTGCTTATTTATTATTGGCTTGCTAAGTTATCATAAGACTGTATTATGTGTAATTCTCTATATGCCTCGTTTAAATCCACACCTTGTTCAAGACTACACTTAATCATATCGTCCTCGGATTTAAACAACAACGGGTATTTCGCACTAGCTGTTAGGTGCGCAAAGAATTGCTCTCTGGTAGGCTTAGCTGCTGCATAGCTAAGTTTAGCCAAATGCCACTCTAGTCGAAGCGAAGCACGCATCTCCATAGGTAGAGGTTCGGTTACTTCTAAGACCGGCATCTCATGCTTATCTAACTCTATATTAGCAAAGTCAATAATTTCCTCCTTTACATCGTCGCTAATATCGATGTAGTCCAACTTACCAATCTGGTCCCGTAGGTTAGTTAATTTGGCGGCTATAGTAGCACGGTATTTGAGATACCGCCTACGTTCTTCCGCAATACATTGCATTAATTCTGCAACGGTCACTGTTCCATATATCGCACATAATGCACTATCAATATCTTCAACAGTGGGCTTATGTTTCGTTACACGCAACACTTCAATTACGACAGCGGTTTCCTCACTTCCACCAGATCCTAATGGGACATCTACCTTCATCAATACACGATCTCCCGTATGAAAGGAAGACAATTCATCCATGATCGCTTTATGTTGCTCATGTGTGTCTGGGGTTAATAATCCATCGGCATTAGTACCCAATGCTAATGTAATATTCGACTCGTCGTCAGTTTCTACAGAAATCTTTACATATACATTTTGTGTCCCATCGATCGCATCGGTTACATCCTGTTCGATGATAAATTGGGACCTAAGCTCTTCGTAACATCCATTAACAATTTCCTCAGTCACTACTGGCTCTTCTATTTCTAACGCAAGGTCTAGCTTAACTGGTTCGTCTAGATCCAGTGGAATACCATAGCCAGTAATCTTACAGGTCACGCCCTCCTCAGTTAACTCGATATTATGATAATGTGCCGCGCCTACGTGTAAGTATTCGGATATATCACATACTTCCCGAATTATCGCATTGGCACAATTCTTCACCAATTGTTCAGTTATTATGTCGCAATATTCCACTGTAAAGACATCGCCTTTTCTGGCTTCCTCTGGTAACTTAGCGAGTAAGTCGTGTTTGATTGTATCATACATTTCCTGGCCGATCAATGTATCAATCGAGATAAAATCATTTTCTATAGTGAAATTTACTTTCACCCCTTTAATTTCTTTAAGTTCTCGCATCCTCATGTATTCTCCTTGACATGAATTGGAAAAAAGCGCACACATGGTGCATATGACATTATCGTCATGTTATCAATACGAAATTCTACGATCACAAATCCCGACACCCCCTCTGTCACGCAATGTACTGTACATTCCGTATTTACACTAGGCCGTGATAGTCGCTTGTGGATCGCATTTAATTTAGTTACAAATCCTTTAATGTTTGGGGCATTAGTACCAGCTTGTACTGGAAGATTAATGTAGGCATTTCTCTTATCCCCAACCCACCATGTAGTATCAATTGGTAATATGTCTCCTCCATCAATAGTTTGGTCTAGTAGAAACGAAGTAACATGTTTACCATTGTTTAATATACTACTACAGTTTCCATTAATTCCCTCCAACACACGCAAATGTGTTTTTGTTATTTTAAAGCAGACTTGTGTATTTTTCTCCTCACCCTTAGGGGTCCGGGAGGTTATAAAACATGCATTTTCCTCGATCGTATACCCCACATTAGGTTTGTTAGGGGAGGACAAATAGCTACATAATGAACAGGCATCGAAGCACCATACGCCTGTCTTCAACATCGGCAGTAATGTTAACAATGTGTCGTATATCCCACACGTGTTCTTGTATTTAGTCACGTGTATCATATCGTTTACTGTTAATCGATGTTCGAGTACTCCTGCATGCTTAGGGACTAATTCGTTTTCTGGCGGCATACTAGTATAATACCATATCAATGGATCCTGACTGTCCATATATACCCAACGTTGTTTACGACTGAATAGCGTCGCCATGTAACACACTACTTCTTCAACTAATGGTTTAGCTATCGTAGTGTTGCCAAACACACTGTAAGCTTTCTTTTCTTTCTTTTTTTCGATGATGTCATTACTCATATATTCTCCATAATAGATTTGTTATCAATGTAATATATACCTATAACTTAAAAGAAAATAATTGAGGTTCCCTAGGGAACCTCAATTATTAAATTCTATTTTCTGATAATATCGGGTAAGATATATTAGCTTCTGAATGAAGCTACTTTAGCACCACGAACATCAATTAAAGCACCCATAGGACAACTTACTACACCTGTTTCACGAGCGTTCGCGAAGATACGTGTGTTAGTTGCACGGTCGCCACCACTGTGAGAGTAATGTGCTACCATAGTACCATAATCATGTTGATGACCGAAGTTCAATTCAGATTTAGCATCACCTTTGATTACTGGAACAATCATAATGCGGTCGCCCCAAGATTCAAATGTAGTAGTGATACATTCTAAAATAGTTCCATCATGCAATTTAACAGTTAATTCGGCACCGTCAGCTGGGCCATAACTATCAGTTTGTAATAATGTATGGATATGTGGAACACCCAATACATTAGCTAATATTTCATTATTAGTAATACAACGATAAACTACTGGAGCACCAGCAACTAGTTGTTGTGTGAATAATGTGTTAGCGTGTAACTCACCGATCACGTCGACTAAGAATGACATAACAGTTTGTTTGATGTCACCGAATCTATCAGCAGCACGGATAGATTGAACACTAGTCAAATCAAGTGTGTCTTGGATTACGTATGGGATGATTTTAGAACCAGCAGCATACATAGCACCAGGATGTTTACCTGATTTATCGCTTTCCCAAGCAGCAACAGCTTTAGCAATACTAACCAATACAGATTGAGACATATCTAAAGTAGTTTTATCAATACCTGTACGGATAATGCTGTTTAATATAGCAATGTTAGCAGCTGAGTTCTTAGCTTCGTCACCCAAAGCATAATCGTAAATGAAATTACGACCAGTTGGGATAGCTACTGGAAGAGTACGACGAGTACCAGAAACAGCAACAGTTGATTTGCGCATATTCTGTTCATCATAACCAGCATTTAATTCATATCCAACTAGGTGGTCTTGATCAGTTTTGATTTTTGCGGCTACGTCTTTAGTAGTTTGTGTTGGTTCAACACTTGACAATACATTACCAGGTTCAACTGAGAATGATGCTAATGCAACAACTTCGCCTGTGCTTAGGTGAATAGAAGGTTTAACTACTAGTTTGATGATCAAACCATCTGTAGCATCGCCTAATGTATTCAATATGTCAGAAACAGCACCAGAAGCATTTACGCTGCCTTTCTGTAAGAAAGTAGTGTGTGTAATATTGGCAGCGCGTTCATCAACATCGCCTTGAGAGATACGTGACATAAGACCACGAACTTCTGGTACTTCAATTACGAAAGGTTCAGGTGTGTTATCACCATCGTCAAGTAAGAAGTGAACACTATCAAGTTTAGCACTATCGGCTACTAAGTCAGTACGATCAATTTTACCGAAGCCTGGTTTAGAAGCGTCAATAGCAAGTTTAAGAATGTTTACAGTAGGACCGAATTTGATTACACCATCGGCAACCAACACGTCTTCTGTATCATTAGCTTTTAATGGTACAATTGAAGTTAATTCGTTGGCAACTAGAGATGGGTCTCTGTATAATTCAACGGCACGTTTGTCTTTAGCACGGTCAAGCTCATCTACGTCATAAACAACAACGTCGTTGATTGTGTACATAACTTGTGGTTGAGCAGCGCCCAATACTGAAAGTACACGTGGAGTTAATGATGTATGCCATTTTAACAATGAAACAGCAACATTCATTTTCATGTCAGTTATAGCTTGGTCACTATTAATACCAAATGCTTCTTCTGAAGGAGCAATTCCAGTATATTGACGAACAATGTTTTCAGGCAATAAATCGCTTAATTCCAAATGTGCTGCGCCATCATAATTGTCCATAGATTCATTTTGACTAGCCCATGCATCACGTGTATTACCTTGGTTGGCATTGCGATGCAATAAAATAGCAACTGCTTCTACGGCAGATTTTTTATGTTGAGCAGGAACTTTGGCTGCGTCAACTAAGTCTAAAATGGCAGAGCCATCGATACTTACTGCGGCTTCTTCACCGAAGCTTTCTGAAGTTACAAAAATACCTTTGCGGTCAGCTGAGGCAATTTGATTTATACTTAAGAAGTCTTCAACTGCTGTTCCGATAGCGCCAGCGGCACTAACTAAGTCAGCAGAACACTCGTTGTCTACAAGGCCTGCTTGTACAGCAATGTCTTGTAAATAGTTCTCTATCTTGTTTCCCATGTGGGTCTCCATATAAGATATCTTATTATTAGATTATACAATGAAATTTCATTATGAATTGTGGTAATTACATCCATTTCCAATATACGCTTAATATACGCTTGGTTCTTAATGCCTACCTAGTCACTTCCATTATTCCGACAATATTTATTAGTTTACACACTAGCAATAAACCGACCATATTCTTAGTTCTCTACATTGCACACAAAATCACATACATTAAAAAGTCACACACAATTTAATTAAATAATGTAGAGTAATGCTAGAATACCGAATCTGTTCTATTACTTTAGCATAAGTTTATAAATATCACAAGTATAATGTAATTACCAGATTAGTAATAATCCCATTAGTACGTTAAATGTATAATGGTGTTAATCTCGGCAGATTAAGGACAACCGAATTAACACAATATACATACAATATTGATTTTGCTACCGAATCGTAGCTAGAGCATGTCCTGGGACAAGCTTCTTTAAAAGGCCTTTAATAGATTTGACATTCATCAGATAAAGCCATTGGGAGGAAAGTCCCTTAAGAATAGCAATGTTTTCTGAGCTAATATCTGCAGGTGGGCTTGCAATTATCTGTTTGATAAGGAAAGCGACCTGCGTTCTATATAAATACCCATCCAGAGTGACGTCATCAATTGAATCTAACTCGACGATCAATAATTTACTATCATCAGTTTGTTCTTTGGGTTCATCTGGAATTTCGTCATCATTAGCCGATTTATTTGGTTCTCCGTCAGCATCGGAACTGTCCGCGGCATCTCCTGAGTCATCCGTGGGGTCAGCGTCATCCTCGCTTGCCATGCGAACCATTTGCGACAATGTTTCACCAAATGTTTCATCTTTAGCAAACGGTATGAAGCTATCCGCATGAATGTCCAATGCCTCAGTATAACATTCATGAGATACGAATGCGCTATGCACGTCCTCATCTGGGCCAGAGTCATCGGATAAAAGTAGACGTATATAATTATAGGCATTGTTTACCGATGCGCTATCATTTATGTAAGCAGTACGTAATTTTTCGATCAGGAATCCGGTGAATAATCCGCACGGACATCGGTACATTGATAGTAATGGCACGATGGTTAGTAACATTGCATTCGATACACGTGCTATGTTACCTATAAATCTATGCGGATTTGTCAACGCACATACAACATTCTGTTCGTGGTAATATTGTAGTAATGTTGCTAGCGGAGGGTTGCTGTTAGCGTCTATGAATGGTGAAGATGGTTCAATCACCCAACTACTAAGTAAGGCCATGTAATTATCAATGGTTGGGGTTTCTAGTCTAACACTAAACACGAATTGTGCAATTAATGGTAACTGTTTAACTACATCGGGCTTATATTCGAACCCTAGTACTTCATTTGGGACGAGGTCAATGTCGTGACGATCTCGACATGGGATACAAAATGATTGTATTTGTACCGCCATTGGCTGAACAGTTTCCCCACGATTGTAATTCGTTAAAAACTCCAACCATAATCCAACAGTTCCTAAAATACGTTTATTGATAACGAACAGGATATTCTTAATATTTGTTAGCGTCTTATCTGATATTACTATTGGTCGTGCACTAGTATTGTCTGGGGCATCGTACATTAATGACTCTAGTGCCATAAGTATAGCATTTTTATCCATATAGGCATGCAGTAGTAGTTGACTATCACTTTTTTCAATACCAGAATGAATTAGCTCCTCTTCTCGGGTGTTATCCCTAGCAACTTGAATTAATTCCCTGGCGGTTTCTCTATATTTTTTAATTAAAAATGGCGCACGGTTATTGTATAAAGCAGTGACATAGCTACACACTGCACTATATTGTACTGCCAGTAGGAAGCTACTTCTACTAGAGTATTGCCTACTTTCAGATACAATGCTCATGTTTCTACTTGTCGTGAAACTGATACTATTTAAATATTTAATCATAGGGCATACGTCCTTTGTGATAAGGGTTAATAAATGGAGATAACTATACAATGGATACGGGACCAAACTTTTTTTTGGACCTTTTATACGTCGCAATTTATGCTAGAGATACTGACACCAAATCTCTAGTTAAAGCCGCGATTGAAACGTATAATGAGGAGGTCAATGATGATCAGGAATTACAAGATGAAATGTCTCGGTTGTATGTTGGGATTGCAGAAGAAATTATAATTGGTGACATGGACCTATCGATGAAAGCGGAAATTTCAGCATTGATACAGAAGTTTAAACACAATCCGACTATCTCTAAAGATAAAGAGATTATGAAGACTATCAAAGCGCTGATTCAAGATAGGGATACGATGTCTGCTCGTAGTATTACCAATAAAATGAAGAAGCTCCGTAATTGGGTGATGCGTGTTCGTTCACAAAAACATTTACGTAGAGTATTTAAGAAGAGTATGGATGCTGCTTCCACTACCGATGAAATGGTACATGACCTAAGTATTAATGATGCATTAGAAGCGGCCAGGAATTTAGTGAGAACCTATGAGTCGCCCCTAGGTAAACAACAGTCGACATTAGAACATATTGATATGTCTTGTAAATCAAGCGTGTTACGTGGAGTTACAGCACATCGTGCTAAGCGCAAAGCAACTGGCTATAAGACAGGACTACAGGGATTAAACCGATTACTTAACGGTCAGATTGCTCCCGGAGAGTTTGTATTGTTCGGAGCATTAAGTTATCACTATAAGTCTGGTATGCTTATGGATATTACTAGGGCAATTACAACACTTAATAATACTGGTCCTACGCACGGAAAAATACCTTGCGTTGTATTCATCTCCCTGGAGAATGAAGTATGCGAAAATCTTATGATGTGGTATCAGGCGGCATACGATAACGCTAATGGCGGCGGGTCTGAGAAATTATCAGATGAGGAGTTAATTGATTTTGTAACTGATTACTTTGCCAAGAAGGGCTTCAAACTATTAGTCTTTAGGGAAATGGGTGAAGTCTTTGGGTATGAAGAATGGGTAGCAATGATGACTCGCTTGGACTCCGAGGGATACGACATCAAAGCATGTATTATTGACTACATGACGCTAATGCATCCAGGCGATGGTCCAGATAATGAAGCTAAGAAAATACAGAAGTTGTTTAGTAGCGTGAAGAACTATGGTAATCATCACAATATAACAATCGTTTCCGGTGTGCAACTAGACACTGAAGCCAATAGGCTTGCTTCCTCTGGTATTAACAATGTAGTTAAGCGTTACACTACAGCGCATCTAGCTGATTGTCGCGGTATTATGCGCGAAGCCGATGTGTTCATATTCCTACATTGTGAGGAAAATCTATTAGGTACTAAATACCTAACGATGAATATTACAAAACATAAATATACTAAGTTACCACAGGAAACATATAGTGCATATCCATTTACTCCTAAGGGAATTATGGATGATTTACATACTGAGAACAAGGAAGTATTGGACATATATGCAGTGTCTGGACTAGATAGCGACTCGTCTGCTATAGGGGACTCAGTATTTTAAAGTATACTACAATGAATGAAGCGGGTAATCCGCTTCATTCATATTACCATTTTATACAACGAATATTTTTTAACAACCCCAATATATCGAGGATTAATAATGAATACAGATTTTAATCAATTAACTGCTGGCAGCGGCGGTATTGAACATGCATATGCCAAACGCGGAGCGAAGGAATTGCACGCCTCAGTTGAATCCATAGATGCTATATTAACAGGACTTTCCGGAGAAGTAACTACAGAAGGATTACTAAACGTACTTGATGCATTGGGCGATAATGTACTAAAGATCGCCAAGTCATTTAAGGCTTTGGTTATGCCAGGAATGCGTACTTCAGAATTACGGGAATGGTTTGAGAGTAATACACTAGTAGTTAAGCGCCTAGAAGGCATGGGCTTTGATAGAGTTGCCTCTGTTGATATAAGTATTCCTCAGGGAATGAGCAAGTCATACCTTGAAACCACAACCAAGACTTTGGATGCCTATTCGGCAATAGACGTCCCAGCACGTGTGTCGGCTGCCGTTAGTATAGTAGACAATATGTTAAGTTCGATGTCCAAAGGAATGAATGCCCACGAAACAATCGTGCACAATAATGCTAAAATGGTCATACAAGATGTGAAAGCAGCAATGCCGGTATTAAAACAAATGACAAGTTGTTATTCAAGTAAGCGTACGGGCGAGGTCCCCGCCGACAAAATGTTTACCTCTATGACTGAATTGAAGGACACGCGTATGATGCTATTGGCTAACGAAGGTAAGCTACAAGCGGTTCAAGCAATACAGGCTAATTTAGACGATATGTCAGAGTCATTGGAACTAGCAGTAGCGTTTATAAGTGAAGCAATCAAACTAGATGACCCTACTGCGTACGTACCATCAAAAGCATTTGTTCGCGACTTCGCAGATTATGTAAAACATATTGGCATTGCGGTGGAAAACTATTCAAACATTACATTCAAACACATGGCACTGGAGCATAATTTAGTATTGACATATATAGCAATGTTAGGCTAATTCTCTTGTTCATTAGTATAAGGAAATTAAGTATATGAGCACCACAAGTAATTCACTAGAGACTGTGATGGCGCTAATGAAACGGGATATTGAAGAGTTATCGAATAATTATGATGCACTAATTATACGCCTAGAAGCAGTGGTTGATAGGAATGTGGAAAAGGAAAAAGAAGCAATTGCCATAAACACTGCAGTGGGGGGAACATTAAATCAATTGAAGGAGAAATTAGACGCAATAATAGATTCTAACAAATTAGACCTAGAGGAACTCCGAGACGACGTAGAAGCATTGGCCTTACAGCACAATTCATTAATGGAATTAATTAGTTCGTTACAGGGCTTAGGTACTGAATTAGATACCGTGAAACAGACTGTGAATACTATGTCTCAGGGACTGATCAACCAGTCACATAGTGCGGAACTAAAAGAATCTAAACGTACAAGTAGTTGCAGGGAGGCGCGGATAATCGTTAAGCAGCTAGAAGAGTCAGCATCCAAGACAGAACAGAAGTTGGATGAGCTCTTTAAATATAAATACGCAGTCTATGGTATTTATGTTCTGTTAACTATCATAGCCGTCCTTGCGGCAATATATAAAAATCTATCATAACACTAATAACAAAGGGTCCTAGGACCCTTTGTTATTATGAATTATAATGCAGTAATTAGGTGAGAGTCTATTGTATCTTGTAAACGCAAGAGCAGTGCTTTTCTGATAATGCCTACGATAGCATATGATTTTCTAAATTCACGTCTACCGCCAATGCGTACGCCTAAATACGTAAGATAGCGTTCGATGCCATCCTGTCCATTCAATGCGCACATTTGTAATAATATATCGTCACATTGTCGTTGAGATAATTGTAAGATAAATCTCAGTTCAGAACTTCTGGCATAATGATTGCTATATAACCAATCGTGCAATATAAAGCCCATTAAGGATTCGTCCCCAACATCTATTAGCCACCTCGCCCATTTTGGCACAGAACCGAAGTTAGTGATGAACCCTGCAGGGATGGTCACGGTAGCGTTATTTATACCGTATTCCAATGGTACTAATGTTTGGTGCCATTCCCCGTCATACTTATCCGTTATTGGATTTGTGTGGGGTACTGTAGCACATGAACTCCATGGGGTAATAATTGATACTTGCATACTGTCTCCATAGTTGAAAAAAACGTTTAATCCCTTCGCCCCATACAATAGCTGATAATGCAGATAACAAAAAAAAATAAACATAGGGCACATGTGCCCTATGTTTGATATTTATGTTCGGTGTTTGTGCTTGATGCTACGAAATGCACGCAGCGACGTTGGCGTGGCAAGTACCATCACACCATATGCGTTAGCGAACACGCGGCCCTCAGCAAACCGTCTACGGACTAATCCATATTTACGCCTAGGGTTATGTCCTAATACAATTTCATGATAGGCTTTCTCCCAGTCACCCTCTCCGAGATAGCGTACCAGTTTTGGCCCAATTAATGCCCGCGTATTATACGACATCGATAATAATGCCGCCTGTGCAGCTGTCCGCATTTCCCAGAAGGTTGGAATTCTGGAGTAGACGTACGCATACTCTTCCATTAGACACTTCTGTAGAATACGTTTAGCTAACCAACGACTACATGTGCCACCTTTCCAACCATGTTTTCTAGCGCGAACAAGTGTCGTACCATACCCGATCGTATTCCCGAGCCTATCCTGTTCAGGATAGGCGACATATCCCTCGAATTCCATCACCATTCGAATAGAGGCTTTAACTGCAGGTGGCACTGGCGGCGCACGATGTGCCATTGCTGTCGTGTTCCATAACGCTATGATTAACGCTACTAGTTTACCCATCACATATGCTTTAGTATTATTCATGTTATTTCTCCTTATAAATACAACTGAACATACATTAAGGTTATATATATGTAACATTCAATAGAAAGCATGCGCTAACAACTAGGTCATATGACCTAGTTGTTAGTAGTCAATGTATTAGCAAGTAACATCTCCAGCTTGGTTCGCATGGGATGCAACATCCCAAACTACAGTACGTGATAAACATTCTGCACAAATCGACATGATTTTAGAATGGCTAGGTACGTATTTCGTTACTCCTCCTGCCATACTGTTCGCATTTCCCGTGGTACATAAGTCACAGGGTTCGTGTAATGGCGTTGTCATTACTTATGTCTCCGTTAAAATATCACCACTAGCCACTATGCTAGGGTAATGGTCCCGTAAAAAATAGTATCCACAATGAATACTAGTAGCTTCGCTATGTGATAATATAGCCGCTTGTTTTTTCTGTTTAAAATGAATCATTTTGTTATCGTGTATTTGATCATAGATGGGCTGATGAGTCATACCTTCGGACTCACTTGATGCATGCACTCGAATGATGGGCGTGTCGAAGTCGTTATAACATAGTAACTGAATAGCACAGAACCAATTAACGAGTGCCACATATGCACTAGGATTTCGTGGGTCTAGTGGCGTGTCATCTACGATAATGTAGAGTGGATGATATGTGCCAACTAAATCAGACACTGCATCTCGCAATAGCTGTAATGAAACTAACTGTTTCCCATATTTTTCAATTTCTGCCGAGTGTAATTTTTTCCCTGCAGTATTTGCTGGTTTCAATGACCCGAATCGATATACTACTAATTTATCATTCGTCGTATTGTAGTCAATAATGCTCCATCCCGTAACCGCAATGCCAGGAGAGAAACTCAACACGCGCACTACTGATTGATTTTGATTTGCCATATATATTTTCCTCAAGTAAAAATAGTTTATTCTATATATAATCGGGAGGAATTGTAAAAAATAATTAAGCATGAAAAAAAAATACAAAAAAACAATGTTAGGGCTGATGCCCTAACATTGTTCGCACAAAAGATCCAGCTGATGCTGGAAGCTTTTGATGACAGGAGTTGCGTATGGAGACGTCCCTTGTGCGAGCGTTAACTCGCACTTGCGATCCCCTACCATAACAATTATGGTATCTCCCTCGCGCTTTTCCGCCAGCAGTATCGCCGGAAGCAGCAGAGG
>Ga0256837_1001066_pt1 | contig 19679 bp, 17 predicted proteins | sample 4562384metaG_FD_185976 | JGI IMG/M metagenome (GOLD analysis project Ga0256837, IMG submission 185976) | Hydrothermal vent microbial communities from Guaymas Basin, Mexico - 4561-384 | ecosystem: Environmental > Aquatic > Marine > Hydrothermal vents | place: Mexico: Guaymas Basin | collected...
GGGTGAGAAGCTTGCAGTAGTGAATCTTATGGGGCACTATGGTATGCCTTATACCGATAATGCTTTTCGCTGTGCAGAGGTAACTGTCGGGGAGTTAGAAGAAGCAGGTGTGAAAAATATCTTTATAGATTTTCATGCAGAAGCAACAAGTGAAAAGCGTGGAATGCTGATGCTTTTAGAGGGGCGGGTGAGTGCAATCATAGGAACACATACCCATGTCTCTACAGATGATTTTCAGATTGTTAATGCTACGGCTTACTTGACTGATATAGGCCTTACTGGGTGTCGTGACAATGTAATAGGGATGGATAAAAAAGTACCTTTGCAACAGTTTCTTACAGGGATGAAAGGGCATTTTGATATTCCTAAAAAGTGTAAAAAGATTTTGCAGATGGCTGTGATGGAAATTAACGATGGTAAGTGCAGCAGTGCCTATAAGCTTAAAGTTTTTGATAATAACAGTATTATAAAAAGTGAAGCGTGGATTGAGGATTAGGCTGCAGTGATGCGGTAATAGGTCTCATTTTCAACATAAGTATTAATCATCTCTTTTCTTGTAAGAGACTCTTTTATACTCTGTAAATTTTGTGTTACGATTAGATCTTTTTTTATACCGCTGATAATATTTTGAGGTTTTTGAGCAAGTGAGTACATTTTAGAGTTCTCTTTATAGGCACTTTTTGCGTCTTGATACTTTTTTATTGCACCAAATTGAACTAACTCTTTATTTGATTTTTGTTGTTGGAAAAAAATATAGTTTGGAAACAGAGCTTCTTTTTGCAAGGCCTGTTTGAGTACAGATGGCTGATTTTGTTCTTTATCTGCTTTTTTTAGAGAAAATGAGTTGCTTTTTTTTAGAGTGCTTTCCTCTTTTTGCGGAGTTGCTTTTGTTGTTGTATATGGTGATATGTATGTTGCATATGAATGAATAAACATAAACAATCCTTTCTCTATATAAATTATAGAATTTTTATACTTTCAGTATTATAAAAATCTATAACTAAATAGTGTGAATTTTCACTAAAATTTAAAAAAAATTAAACTTCATGAAAAAATCACCAAAAACTCATTAGATTTTTGTTAAAATACTACAATTAAACAAGAGTCACAAAACAATTCAAGAGGAATAAAATTTTAATGCAAAACAATGAAAAAGATTTTTACCAGATCTTAGATAATATCTCTTTTATTATCAGCGGAGACAGTAAGTCTGGTAAAATGACACTATTTTTTTATATGATGTCTCAGTTATTTAAAAAGAAAGCTTTAATTTTTACTCCTCAAGAATTCCATCTGTTTAACAGAAGAGTGAAAGCTTGTATGCAACAGTATTATACACAATTTGCTGATCTTGAAGAGTCTTTGAATGTACATTATTTGAAAAATGACTGGAAGAGTTTAAAACAGAGATACGGTTTTGATTTTTTTATTCAAGAATTGGCTTATTTAATTACCCATTCTGAGGAAGAGTTGATAGTAATACATAGATTTGGTGAATATTTTGAATTTCAAGATAGATATGAAATTCAGCATGTATACAGCAGTCTGGTTAAGCTTTGTTTTGATCATGGAAAAAAGATAGTTATTATAGTAAATAATACTCATGAAAATTATGATCAGATTCATAAAGTTGCAGATGAGTTTACAGATGTTTCTATTAAAATTACAGTGGATGATATAACAAATAATCGTCTTGTAAATATAAGAGATTTATTCCATAATTATGAATATCCTTTATTACAATTTCAAATATTGAAAAATTCATTGCTTTTAGATTTTAAAGAAGAAGATACTCTAAAAGAGAGTAGCAGTGTTAAAAATGTTTTAATATGTGAACTTGATAAGTTTCATGATAACTTTTTCGATGTATGTAAATATATATTTAATAAACCGGGCTTTAGTGTTAAACGTGCAACTTCTTTACAAACTATTTTACAGCATATGTTTGTAAGTCCCGATGTTGTAATTGTACTCATGAAAAGAACAGAAGAAAATTTTGAAACAGTGCAGTCGATAAAGATGTATTTGCCGAATTCTCCTATTGTTGCTATCTTAGATCAAAGTTTTGTACGTTCAGAAGATGCTCATAAAGCATTGCGTTATGGTATTGACGAGCTATTCTCTAATGAACTCGTGTTAGAAAAACTGATTTTGGCTTTTGAAAAAGCATCAAAAACACTTTTTTATACAAAAGCAATGGAATCTTTGCCAAAATATCCAAATATTCTAAATAGTTTGGATGAAATGAAAACTCTTGCTCAAGCATGTTTGGATAAACATATACTTTTTAGTGTTTTTGTATTTAAGATTTCTGATGAGGCAGCTATAAGCCGTCCTTCTCGTGAGTATGATTATCTCTTTAAAGGAGAGGACTCTAAATTATATTATCTGGCATTGAATACTGCATCAAAAGATGTACATAATATAATGAAAAATTTTGATGCTAGTGAACTTTTATGTTCATGGGAACCGATTAAGCAAACAGATTTAGAGGATTGTTGGGCATGATGAGAGGATTATTACTTTTTTATTTATTTACAATAACTCTCTTTGCTATGCAGATAGATATTCCAATGTTGGAAAATATCATTAAAAATGATAGTGAAGCATATAAAGAACGATTGATTTTAGCAAAGTATTATGAAACAAAAGGGGATGATACAAAAGCAATCTCCCTAGTTAATGAAGCTTTGAGTATTAAACCAAAAGATAAAAGTGCATTAAATTTAAAAAAGATTCTTCGTAGAAAAGAGGAGATCAAAACAATATTTAAAGAAGCTTCTATCGATATGCCGGTTGATAGAGAAAAAGCACAAGAAAAGCTGCAAACATATTATGAAAATAACAATTATCAATTTTATAGTAATCTTTATCAGGCACTTATAGAGAGTAAGATAGATATAGATGACAGTTTTCATATAAAAGCTGCCTATATTTATCTGTGGGATGGACGTTATACGCAAGCAAAAAAAAGTTTACGATATGTAAAACAAAAAAACAATATAGACAAAGCAAAAATCAAGGCTGATATCTGTTATTTTCAAGGAGATTATATATGTGCTATACATTTGTATGAAAAACTCTATAACAGCAGTTATGACTTAGATTATGCTTTAAAGCTGATCAACAGTTATATCTTTGTTGGAAAAACTGAAAAAGCACAGCGTTTATATACATTCTTAGCACGTCGTTATCCTGATTCCAGAGAGCTACAGAAACTTGGTGAAAAACTTGATGATATAAAAATAAGATATATCTCTAAGGTGAAAAATGATTATGAAAAGACGCCTAACTACAAAACACTTGAAAATTATGTTTCTGTTTTAAGTACTTTAGGCAGAACAGATGAGATACTTGAACTTTTAAAAGAGCACAATAAAAAGATGCCTTCTAGTGAGTCTTTATTATTAGAAGCAAAGTATTTAACATGGAGTGATCATTCGACGGAAGCATTAAAGGTTTTACAATCAGAAGCATTGGCAAGTGATTTGGATGCAAAACTTATGCTGGGTAAAATTTACTCATGGGATCATAAGTTTGAAGAAGCAAAAAGATACCTTGATGAAGTTCTTTTACATTCCCAAGATGCAAATTTGAGATTTGAGGCAAAGAAAGCTCTAGCATATATTGACATGTGGGAGAAAAGAAAAAGAGTTGCAGAGAAAAAGTTTGAAGAGCTTTTGAAAATCAGGCCAAAAGACAAAGAGATTAAAGAGGCTCTTATGGAGCTTAAAAATGACTATAGCGGATTGATCGAGATTTATAAACAACGAGTTGGAAGTAATGCAAACAGTAATGATGTCAAAAGATTAGCGGATCTTTATATGGGAAATAAAGAGCCACTAAAAGCTATTAAATATTTAAAACAGTATATAAAACAAAATCCGGAAGATTTAGAGTCTATGAAAACTTTGGCTCTATTGCTTATAGATAATAAAGAGTATTATCAGGGATTTGGATATCTTGAATATTATGCAGTACAAAAGCATGATGCGGCAAGCAGAATATTATTGGCAAAATATTATTATTGGAACGGATTTGCAAAAGAAGCAATTGATGTGTTGAGCAAACTTTTAGAAGAAGAGCCTCAAAATAGAGAGGCCTTAGAGTTAAAAGCTAAAATTTTAAAAATTTCTCCTCGTTTTACAACAAGCAACAGTGGTGCTACAATTGGTATGTATTATGATGAGCTCGGGAAAACACAATTAAAAATAGCAGACTCACTCTATTTTAATGCTCATTATGAAGCTTCACTGATGTATTATGAAAACTATATTAAGAATCATCCGACAGATGCTAAAGCTCGTTTACGTTATGCATATGCATTGGAATACTCACAATGGTATGGTAAAGCAGAGGGTGAGTTTGCACTTTTATTATGGGTTAATGACGGTGATGAGATCAAATACCATTATGCATTTAATATGATGAAAAATGGAAAATACAAAGAAGCTAAAAAAGAGTTGCTTGCATTGAAAAAGCAGATTTACAAAAAAGCTTCTCCAAATATTGAAAAGTTCATTGAGGAGTGGAAAAGAGATTGGGAGTCTCAAAATTATACAAAATATATAAGACACTATTCAAAAAAATTCACTGATAATGAAACATGGGCATTTAGAAAACAGAGACTTTTTTCAACGCTTAAGTATATAGCAATCGGAGTGTATGATCCCGTTTACAAAGAGATAGATAAAAATCACTATAAAGTGAGATTTTTTCAGGAGTATGCTACAAATGAGAGAAGTGATAAGGGGTATAAAACTTTAGAGATTCTCTGTAGTGATGATGAAAAAGAGTGCAAAATTCTAAATGAAGAGTGGAGAGCAGGAAAATATCACAAAGAGCGTTCTCTTGAGAAATATATAGATAATGTTTTAAAAGAGATTAAACGTTTAGAAAGTTCTTCTAGACCATTAGCTATGAAAAAGATGTCTCGATACAGTAAAAAAAAAATTCTATTTTACTGCGTAAACCAACGAAATATCATGATATCTACTTAGCCGAAGGGCTTGCAAAAGATTATCTTCTTTTTGACAGTGTATTTAGTAACAGCTATGCCAAAAAAGATGATATTTTAAAAGTTGAAATACCAAAGACTACTGTTGTACGAAAAAGAAAAAATACTAAATTAAATTATCTCTCTGCAAATGGCTACTATTTTGAGGATAGCGAAGGTATTATTTTTAAAAGTTTGGATCTCTTTTATCAAAGAGAAGAACTTTTAGAGGATTTTGGTGTTGGTGTAGATATAGGTCTTTTTTCTCTTGAGAAGAAAGGTAGCAGAATTGAAAAAGGGAAAAGATATGGTCTTTCTCTTTTTTATAAAAACTTTTCTTTTCGATTGGGTCAGAATATATTCGATGATTTTTCAGAATTTGTTCCTACTTTGAAGTATCAGGATAACTATGAAAACCACAGTTATCTTTTGGAGTATACTCGACAGAATGCTATGTTTTATACATATAGTTTTTGTCCATATGACACAAAAATGTCTGTAGATCACTTTAGTATATCGGATTATGTCTCTTTTGAAGAAAAAAGAAATTTATGGGCTAATATTTCTTTAAATAGTTATGAAAATGGCGATGTAGAGACAATAGGTCAATTTGATTGGCGTTTTTATTATGATTGGATGTTTAAGAAAAATTTTACTTACGACATCGCATTAGAAGGATATTATATATTTAATTCTAAAAAAACAAGTTGTTTCTACTCTCCGCCGTTTAATGATGCTACACTGTTTAGAGTAGATCCAAATTATCGTTTTAACAGATATGTAAGCCTTAAAGGTATGCTCGGTGGAGGGTACTCTTTTGAGTCAAAACAATTTTTATATAAGTATGGTTTATGGATTTATGGAAATCCTTTCATAGATTTTTCATATAATATAGGTTGTTTGCAGAGTAACAGTTCACAACAAAATTTTAATGGTAATGGTTACTCTTATAAAGAGTGTAAACTAGATTTGGGGTACAGATGGTAAGTTTTATACAAAAAATCCTATTTATTCTATTTATGTTTGGAGGTTTTGTCCTTACATATTATAGTGTCGATAATCTACAAACAATATTTATTGAGACCTCAAATGTATTTGTTCGAGTAGGTGTGATCCTAATATTTGTATTTACACTTTTTATTATTATTCGATATCTTTTATTGATATTCTTTTCCGTTTTTCAGATGATTAAACGATCGGCTGAAGAGGAATTATATCTTGATAAGTCTCATGCAGTTTCTATTATTGTTCCGTGTTATAATGAACAAGAAGGTATTGTTGCATCTTTAAAAAGTCTTATGAATCAAACCTATCCTAATATAGAGATTATTGTTGTTGATGATGGAAGCAGTGATAGAACATATGAGCTTGCAAAAACATTTGAGTTTAATGACGGAATAAAGAGTTTACGTGTACTTTCAAAACCAAATGGCGGAAAATCAAGAGCTCTTAATTACGGTATACAAAGAGCCAGCGGTGATTTGATATGTGATGTTGATGCTGATTCAAAGCTTGACCCTTTTGCTATAGAACTTTTAGTACAGCATTTTAAAGATGAAGAGATAGCTGCGGTTGCAGGAAGTGTTAAAGTTATTAATGATGATACATTTATAACAAAATTACAGTCTTTGGAATATATTGAAGGTTTAAATATGGTGAAAAATGGGCAGGCTTTTTTAAAGCTTGTCAATATTATCCCCGGTCCAATAGGGATGTTTAGAAAAGATGCTTTAAAAAAAGTTGGTTATTACTCACATGATACTTTTGCAGAAGATTGTGATATTACTTTAAATCTTATTGCTCATGGCTATAAGATAGATTTTGAGCCTGATGCAATTGCCTATACTGAGGCACCTGAACATCTGCTGGATCTTTTAAAGCAACGATACAGGTGGACAAGAGGTATTTTACAAGCGATTAAAAAGCATAAGAAACACCTTTGGCATTTTAGAAAAAACAAAGCACTCTTTTTTGTAATGTGGTATATGCTTTTTGAAGCTATTTTTTGGCCGTTTATGCAATTATGGGGAGATCTCTTTATGATATATCTGGCACTCTCTACAGGTACAAGTCAATTGCTTGTATTTTGGTGGATTATGTTTACTGTACTTGATGTTGCAGGTGCAGTTTATTGTCTTTTAATTACAAAAGAGAGACTCTCATTAGCATTTTATTCAACAATTTATAGATTGGCGTTTATTACTATTATTAATGTAGCGAAAATTTTTGCTACCATAGAAGAGTGGTTCGCCATTGATATGACTTGGGGAAAATTAGAAAGAAAAGGAAGAATTGGATGAATTTACTATCATACTTGTCATTTTTAATATTGACGATAACATTGTTAACTATGGTTTTTGGAGTTGTAGCATACTTTTTATATAAAGCAAGAGAGAAGAAAAAGGGTGGAAACAAAATATCATATGAAGAAGCCTTACAGCAGGAAGGTGAAGAATTGTTATTTTTCACAAAGGAGTAGATTGGTATGACTGTAAAGATATATGCCACTAGTTCATATGATTATTATGGATTAAAATTTTTGGGTATGATATTACTTATGATCGTAGGGCTTGCATATGCAAGTTTTTATCTTACGCAAAATTATATGTCCAACAGTTTTATATGGGGAGAAAACTCAAAAAACACACTCTATTTCTTAGAATCTACTACCCTTAAGAATATGTACCAAAAAAATAAAATGGACTATATTTCATATCAGAATCGTGTAGATTATTTTACAAAAATTTGTAAAGAGAGTGGTTATAAAGTATCTTTAATTTATACAAATAAATTAGATAGCATAGATCCAGATGCAATCGTTATTGCATTAGATATGATGTCATTAGAAGAAGATGAGATTAATGATATTACAGAGTTTGTTTCTAGTGGAGGAAAACTTCTTTTTAATTTTAGAAGTGGATTTTTGGATCAGCAACTTCATTTTCAAAAAGAGAATCTGGTAGCTCAGATAACACCATTGTCTCTTGATCCAACTATAGAGGCAATCAGTTATGACAAAAATTCAACAGGCTATATGACACTTCGTCTACTCTCTCCTCTTACTAGTAGAAAATATCAGGGAGAAGCTTTAGAGTTGACTATATATGATGTATTACCTATCTTTAGTACTCCAAAATATTTACAAGCAGATGCCTATCTGACTAACTGGACACAGACCTCTTATCTGAATATTTCTACAAGAAGATTAAAAAAGAGTGAAAGCGGATTGATCTGGCATGGAGCAAAAGAGAAAGGGAAATGGATATATTTTAATTTTCCGAGTTATGTATTTTTGGGCCAAGAAGAAGAACAACTCAAAGATCTCTTTTTATCTATGTTAGATTATCTTGAAAATGATATAACAGTAAAAGCATATCCGTATGTAGATACAAAAAATGTTATATTTGTTTCACAAGACAGTGAATATAAGTTTGAAAATATAGAGAATTTTTCCAATGTTGCCAAGAAAAACAACTTTCCGGTTACTGCTTTTTGTGTTGCCAAGTTAGCGTTAAAATATAAAGATATCATGAAAAGAATTTCTTCAAATGAATATTTGGAAATTGGTTCACACAGTTTGACACATAAAAAAATTGTTGGTTTGAGTGATACTATATATAAAAAAGAGACTGTCGGATCGAAAAAGATACTTGAAGAAGTTACCGGCAAGAGTGTTATTGGTTTTAGACCGCCACGAGAAGAGATTGATGATAAAATGATTGGCTACTTAGAGGATGGGGGTTTTAAATATATTTTAGGTCAAACTGAAAACAGACTTGCACCAAAATTTAGAGGTGACATAATGCTTATTCCAAGACATGGAACAGATGACTACTCCTATTTAGTCAATCTTGACTGGAATGCTACACAGATATTAGATGAGATGCAACAGCAGGCTGAGGTGCTCTCAAGTCTCAATGGTATTTATACATTAAGTGTGCATACTCACTTAATGTCATATGGCACAAATATTAATATTGAGGATAAGTTTTTCCAATATATAAACAAAGACAAAGAGAAAAAAGCTTTAAATGGGGAGATGCTCTATAACAGAATTATTTCTATGAGACATTTCTCTTTTGAGACAAAATTGACACCAAAAAAATTGATTATTACATTGTCTAATAATGCAACCAAAAATTTGGAGAATCTTAAATTAGAGGTGAATGTTGCTCCTGGTATAAAACTCTTAAATATTGAGAGTGAGATTATAGGATTTGATACGAAGATGAAGAAAGAAAATGAAGGTTTTTATACTATATCTATTAAGGAGATGCAACCAAAATCTCAGGTTGTATTATTTGTAAATTATGAACAAAATTAGTTTTTTAATACTCTTTTTAGCTCTTGTTTTAGAAGCAAATATTATTACAGTCGGTGGTTTTGAGATAACGAAATATCCATCACTCTATTCATTTCATAATGATACTCCTAAAAAAACAAGAGTACCAATAACGGATATGTTAGAAGATGAATCTAAAAATGTTAATGGTGTAACAATGTGGATAACACGAACTTGGCAGGAGAATTGGTATAATGTAGATACAATTCAAAAGAAAATTATCAACAAAGGGTATATGCCGGTTTTTATATTTTACTATTTTGCAGATGATGTTTCTGTAGCTTTTATTCAAAAATATAAACAAGATTATTTTAAACATCTTAAGAAGTTTACAAAATTTTTGAAGCGTATTGATGGTAAAAAAATTGTCATTCTTAATCCGGAATATAATATGAACGGGGTTAGTAAATGGGTGGGTATGAATGATATCTTTTTAAAAAGTTTTGCTATATTAAGAGGAGATCCTGAAGTTAAGGTTGGTCCATGTGTTGGTGATTTTGGTAACTATAGTCAAGCTAATGTACCACAAGAGTGGAAACTCTTTGATCCCTCATTAAAAAAAGCAGCAAAAAGTGCTGATTTTATTGCTTTTCAAGAGATGCGTGCAGTTACAAGAAACAGTAAAGAGGAGATTCTCAATACATCTAAAAGAGCATACTTTTTTTCAAAGTATTTACATAAAAAGTATAAAAAACCGACAGTTCTTGCTTACTTGGCTATTTCAAGTTATGGAAAGTTTGGAGAAAAAATTCAGGCTGCGGTTTATAGAGATTTTGTATATTACCTACCAAAAATGAAAAAAGAATCAAATCTGCAGCTTTTTGGAATTTTTCACTATTTTGACTATCCTAAACATGTAGGTTATTTCAAAAAAGCAGAAGAGTTCTTTGGTATTGTTACTAAAGAAGGTATAAAAAAACCTTCTTTTAAATATTTTAATGTACTAGAGTAAGTCTACTCTTTGAAAAAACCAGATAAGTGCAATACAAAGGGTTGTACTTATTACTATTTTATTGATTAGAGTGTGTAGAGTAGATTTTTGCAGTATGTACAGCAGAGGTACTGTAAATATAATTATGGCAATTTGTCCTGCTTCTACACCGAGATTAAATCCTAAAAGTGCGACTATAAAAGAAAAGTGGGAATCTACACCTGCAATTTGAAGAACATTGGCAAATCCAAAACCATGTAACAGACCAAATAAAAATGCTAATTTGTAATTTACATGTTTATATTTTCCAAAGAGATTAAGAAGTGCTACAACAACAATACTCAAAGCAATACCACTCTCAATAAATGATGTATTTGGTGTGTATAGATGCATTGCTGCAATAAAGAGTGTAATAGAGTGTGCAATAGAAAAGCTTGTTGCTATAATAATCAATGATAGAAGTGATTTTTTCTCGATTACTATAGGAAGGATGAGCATAAGTAAAAAGAGTATATGATCCGTTCCGTCTAAAATATGTTCTATACCCTCGACAATAAAAAGTTGAAATCTCTCTTTTTCTGTCATAAAGGAGTGCGTAAAAGCATAACTTCTCTGTTTTGTATCAAGTATAATTTGTTGATTGCTATCTTTGATATTGATGAGAAGTTTATGATTTTTTTCAGATTCAAAGAACATTGCATAATCAATCTGCAATTTTTTTATATCTATATTTTTATAGGTTAGTTCTAGTTGCATATATGTTTGATCTTGATATCTGTGGAAGGTGATATTGTTTGTCTCTAAAGGGAGTATATTTTTGTCATATCTCAGATGAACAGTTTTTTTGAAATACTCTGTTAAAAAATCTTTATGATTATAGAGTTCTTTAAATGAGATGATGCCGTTTTTATTGTCATCTATAAAACTCTGCTTTTCAAAGATTCTTGTTTCTATTTCAAAAAGAAGATGTAACTCTTTTTTTGTAGGATTATAAGAGACTTTTAGATAATTTTCTCGTAGTTGATGGGCAAATATATTGCTTTGTAAAAAAAACAGTAATATAAATATATGAAAAATTTTATAAATTATACTCTTTCCTTCTGTTATGTGTATATTTCACTTTATTCTTCCACCCGTTTCACTCCCAGCCTTCCACTTTTTTTGCCGTCAAACAAGTATCTGAAATTGTAGCATAACTGAGAGTGAGTGGAAGAGTGATTTTTCTACTTCATTACTTTTTTAGCATTTTCCTTTCTCTGTGAGCCTCCTTTAATTTCTATTTTGTAAGCATTGTGTACAATTCTATCTAGGATGGCATCTGCAATAGTTGCATTATGCAGATACCCATGCCAATCTTTAATGGAAAGTTGAGAGGTCACTATAAGAGATGACTGGTTGGTTCTATCTTCTACTATCTCTAGTAAGTCTCTTGCCTCTGCTGCTTTAAGTGGTGATACTCCAAAGTCATCGAGTATCAGTAGGTTTATCTTTTTGAGTCTTGCAAGATATTTGAGATACTCCTCATTTCCTCTTATTGATTGAAGATGTTGCATAAGTCTTGGCACTCTGAGGTAGAGAGCACTATATCCCATACTCATTGCCTTATTTGCATATGCTTGTGCGATATATGACTTACCGACACCTGTTGGACCTGTCAGAATTATGTTTCTAAAATACTTTAGATAGTTCCCTCCAGCTAAATCAAGTACAACACTCTTGTCTAAGTTCCTATCAGGTGCAAAGTTTATTTCACTGATACTTGCTCCCTTCTCATGAAGTTTTGCTTGTTTAATGAGTCTCTGTAGTTTTTTATTGTCTCTGTCTAACTCCTCTGCCTCAAGAAGCATCTGCACTCTCTTTTGAAATGGGAGTTCACTATATGCTGGTTGTGTCTCTTGTTCTATAAATGCGGTATAAAATGCACCTAGTTTTAGTTTCTGTGTAAGTTCTTGTATCACTGTTTTTATCCTTTGTTTCTATGTGACTATATAACTCTGTATATAGCGATTTAACTGAAATACTCAGCACCTCTAATATTCTCATGGGAAGTAAGTGCGATAAGAGAAGCAGTCTCATCGCTATCTTTTGGTCTATAGGATTTGAGAAGACCTTTTACAAGTCCTACTTTGTAATAATGTTTAGAAATAGCCATAGTTGAAATAATCTCTAAGTGCTCCTCCGTGTATGATTTCTCTTGATATTTTTTATACTCTCTGATGATTCCCAAACAAGTTCTAAATCCCATCTCTGGATGGGGACGATCTGCCATAATGTTTTTAAAGAGTTTTGCAGTTTCACTTCCTATAGTTAATCCCCAGTTCATAATCTTTCCTGGATTCCACTCAAGATACTTCTGATGTGCAGATGCCATATGTTCATGCTGTGTTGAATATGCACCTTTGTGGAAGAGTTTTGGATGGGTAGCTACTGTTTTACCCTCATAGGTGATTGTTACAGTTTTTGCACTGAACCATACCTCTACTTTTTTGCCTATAAGCTGGTAAGGGATACTATAGAAGTTGTGCTCTAGCTGTATGTGATAATCTTTACTGACTTTTAAAAGTTTAAACTCTCTATACTCGTACCTTGTATTAGGTAAAGGAAGCAGTGCTGGTTCATCAAGCTGATGGAAGAGTTCTCTTCTGCTTTTTCCTAAATGTTTCATAACCTTATCAAGATAGAGTGATAGAAGTCTTTGTATCTCAGAGTTAAGTTCTGCTATTGAGTAGAAGGTAAAGTGTCGGAGTCTTGCTAGTATCCATCTTTGTACAAGTTTTACAGATAACTCAACATGAGCCTTGTCTTTTGGTTTATATCCTCGTGTTGGCATAACAGCAGTTGAGTAGTGTCTAGCCATTGCAGCATAATCGACATTGACATCAGGGTCATAATTATCTGCTCTTGTGACTGCACTCTTGAGGTTATCTGGTACGAGGAGTTCTGTAACCCCACCAAAGTACTCAAACATATCACAGTGAGCATCTATGAAGTCTCTCTTCTTTTGAGAAGCGATAGCTTTTACAAATGCATAGCCTGATGCAGGTAGTACGGATATAAAGAGTTCAGCTTTGGTGATTACTCCAGTTTTAGGGTCAACTATATCAACTGTTTTCCCACTGAAATCTATAAAAGTTTTTTCACCTGCTTTATGCACAAGGTGCATAGATGGATTTATCTTTTTGGAATAGGATTTGTAATGGTTACAGAACCATGTAAAACCATATCCTTGTCTGTTGGGACATCTCTCAATATACTCCTCATGCAGGAGTGTTAAAGTGACGATTGGGTTGCGTAACTCTATGTGTATGTTTGCAAAGTCTGGAAGTGGATACTTACTCTCTTTGGTACGAGTAGATTTAAAAAGTAGAAGTATCTCTTTATCATTGAGAGTAATAATCTCATCATACTTCTTATCTATAAGTGCAAACTCTTTGGTGTAGTCATTAACTACACTATGGCTGATATTTAAAGCTCTTGCTATCTTTCGGTTTGATAGTTTAGCTTCACATTTTAGTCGTAAAATCTCTTTGATCTTCAACATGCTAATTCCTTTCATTGTTTCTCCATCTCTATTGAGATAGTGAAAGTGTAATTAACTTGTTTGAGGCTCTGTTATTTCGCCAACTAAAATTCTAAAATCTTTTCACTAAACCTCCAAAAAATGGAAGGTAAAAAGTGAAGAGAGTGGAAGGCAGTTTGTGAAATCAGTGGAAGGCTAAAAGTGAAAAGGGTGGAAGAATAGTTGTGAAATTTGCACAATAATTTCATAATTGTCTGAATCATACTCTTGATCTGCTAAAGCACGTACAGTTTTTTCTATAACCAGTACTTCATTGTGCGCTGGAATTAAAACCGAGAGAGAGGGAAATGGACCTTTGTTTTGTCTTATTCTTAGGTATTCTTCTTTTGCTGATTGTTGGTATTTTATAGAACCGATACTCAGCAGTATCCAAAAACTAAGAGTTGTCCATATACCCCAAAATCCCAATAAAAAGAGTGCATCTGCAATATTCATTTTTTTTACTCACTTTTACGTTTAAAAACAGTTTTGCTTAAAAGTAAAATATTTAATACTGCAATTAATACTGCAATCCAACTAAGGTTTTCATTAATAAGACTAAAGATATTCATTGAAAAACGATGAATGCGATCCCAAATCCAAAAACTTACTTCTCCAATTTTAAGTATTATACGACCAAAAATATTTGTCTCTAAATGGTTGTTTTTAAACTCAAAATAGACACCAAGCCATTGCTATTTTTCTTTTGACAAGGGTGTAAAATGATACGGACTTAAACGCTTATCATCAATTTTTTGAGATAAAAGTGTTAATGGCTCTATTTGACTCAATGGTAAAATATCTTTATCTCCCAGTTTTACTAATCTATCAGGAAATGGTAAATTTTTGTTTCTATATCAGTGTGCTGCAGTAATATAGAGACCTTTAGGCGCATAAGTTATTGTTTCCTTGATACCATCAGGAAGATACCATCCTGCAGGACAACTGCCATGCATATACCAAATAATAGCGCGTTGCTTCTAGGGTTTCTGGTAATGTATCTGGTACGCTTGCAATGGCAATAGCTCCCGTTTTAGCGAGTTTTTGGATCTCTTTAATTGCTTTGTCATCATCTAAAGGTTTTTTTGGCAAAATATACCCTGGTGTTATACCGTGTCGTATCCATTTTAAGGCTATTTGATCGCCATATTCCCCTTGCGGATACTTGAGTATTTTCATATTCAGTTACATGTTGTGTTAATCGCATCTCCAAAGCTCTGCTTGAAGGAAGTAGACTCCAGTCTGAGATATTCATTGCTGCTCGTACCTGTGGTAGTTTTAAAAGTGTTGCAAGATGTAAAATATCTATAACTTTTAATCGGGTTGCCGATAAAAATATAGGAGCAAAAGGCATCATTGCAAGCAAAATAAAATGAGATGCAGAAAGTCCGCTTTCAAGTTGTGTATAAAAAAGCCATACTCCATATGTGACAAAAGTAAAAGAACCAATAATCGCAGCTGATTGAATAGATAGGAATGTACCCATCATAAGAAGTGCAAAAAGTATAAACCACTCTCCTTTATAGGCTGGAAGTAAAATACTGTATGTTGTTATCCCAATTGTAAAAACAGCCAACATTGGCCACATCATAAATTCAAAGAAGGCACGATAATCAACTTCTAAAAATCGATGCCAATTTATTTTTCCTCTTTGTTTTTGTTTTAGAGAGTCTCTTTGTATTTGATCTGATTGTGATTTGATATCATTAGATTCTGTTTCCATAATAAATAGTATATATCAATATTTCTTGAAAGAATCATAAAGTCTATTATGTTTTTTTGATTTTATTTGTATTTACGAGATAGTAAAAGTTACGCTATAATTTGGCTAAATTCTTATATATACAGGAAGATAGATGATAAAAAAAGTACTTCTTGTTTTTGGTACCAGACCAGAAGCTATTAAAATGGCTCCTTTAGTAAAAGCTTTACAAGAAGAGAGTTCTTTTGAAACAAAAGTATGTGTGACAGCCCAACATAGAGAGATGCTTGATCAAGTACTTGAAATTTTTGAGATTGAACCTCAATATGATTTGAATATAATGAAGGTAGGTCAGGATCTTTATGATATTACTTCTCATGTTTTATTGTCTATGCGAAAAGTCTTTATGGATTTTTCTCCTGATATTGTACTCGTACACGGTGATACAACAACAACAAGTGCAACCGCACTTGCAGCATTTTATCAAAAGATAAAAGTAGGGCATGTTGAAGCGGGATTGAGAACAAATAATATATATTCTCCTTGGCCGGAAGAAGCTAATAGACAGATTACCGGAGTTTTGGCAAACTTCCATTTTGCGCCAACCAAACAGGCAAAAATAAATTTGCTTAAAGAGAATAAAGATGAAAAGAGTATAGTTGTGACAGGTAACAGTGTCATTGATGCTCTGTTTTTAGTTTTAGAAAAGATTAAAAATAATAAAAAACTAGAATCAAAAATTTTACAAGCATTTCTTGAAAATGGATTGGATCTTCAATCTGCTGGCAAAATTATTTTAGTAACAGGACATAGAAGAGAAAACTTCGGTCAAGGTTTTATAAACATATGTAAAGCTCTTAAACAACTCGCACTGCAAAACAGTGATATAACTATTGTTTATCCTGTACACTTAAATCCAAATGTACAAAAACCAGTTCATGAAATTTTGTCAGATGTAAAAAACATCAAACTTATTAAACCTTTGGAATATGATACTTTTTTATATTTAATGAGTAAAGCATACTTTATTATTACAGATAGCGGAGGTATTCAAGAAGAAGCACCAAGTCTGGCTAAACCTGTACTTGTAACTCGTGAAACAACTGAAAGACCTGAAGCAGTTGCTGCTGGTACAGTTAAACTTGTTGGGACTGATCCAAAAGAGATAGTAATGCAAGCACAAAGATTACTTGATGATGAAACTTTTTACAAATCTATGAGTCAGGCATCAAACCCTTATGGTGCAGGAAATACATCTCAGCAAATTGTCACTTTTTTAAAAGCGTGTGAATAGATATTTATAGATATACAAAGGATTTTATTAATGCAGATTAGAGTTTATTATGAAGATACAGATATGGGTGGAGTTGTTTATCACTCTAATTATTTAAGTTTTTGTGAAAGAGCGCGCAGTGATGCTTTTTTTAAAAAGGGAATGACCCCTGTTTTAGAAGATGGACATTTTGTTGCCCGTAAAGTAGTTGCTGATTTCCATACAAGTGCCAAATTGGGGGATCTGCTTGAGATAAAAACAGAACTTTTAGAGATGAAAGCAGCTTCATTTTTACTCAAACAGACTATTTTTAATGGAAGTATTAAAGTTTTTGAACTTGAAATACTTTTAGTTTGTGTTACTTTTGATGGTAAAGTACAAAAGTTAAACCAAAAGAGTAAGGAACTGATACTCTCACTTTTTAAGTGAGAGTTTATTCATAAGGTAAAAATTTTGTTTTGCCCGGACGTAGAAGTTCTATGTCATAAATCATCTGATTATCTACGAGATCTATTTTATAGTCTCTCTCTTCTCCTGTTATTTGGTTATAAAAATAGTCCATTCCAACTGTTGTTGTGTAGTTGATCCAGTCATAAACTATATCGTTTCCTAAAAGAGAATTTGTTTCAACTGCTACATTATTGTTTTGTACAATGGAATTTGCAATGATCATCTTTTTTCTGTCATTATATTGTGTCATAGAGAGGAGTAGGGGATCATAATTGATCTGTGTTGAGAGAATATTTGTGGCATTTGTATCATAAAGTGTCAGTTGTGAAAGAATCATACCGCTTTTAATAATAGGAGTATTTATGAAAAAGGATGCATAGTCAATTTTTTTGTTATTTTTAAGATAATACTCTATATTGGTAGTTTTTCTTGATATGAAGTATTTGATAACTTTGCCGTTTTTTTGATTTAAAAACTCTTTTTCTTGCATATATGCCAGTTTTTTTCCTGTATTTGATTTACCGGAAAAAATGACTAATGGTGAGACTGCTTTATTTAAAAGAGTATTACTCTGTGCTTTGTAGTCTATTCCTCCAAAAAGATAAGATGTTGATATATTGAGATCATTTTTATTAATGGTAGGAAAGTAGATATTTAATGAAGGATTGAGTGATATAAGGTTTGTTGTTCCTTCTTTTGTCATGGGTGCAATAACATAGGAAAACCCATCTTCTTGGATTTTTTCAAGAGCTCCCTGTATATCATTTCTGTTCTCACTCTCTATCTTATAGCTTTTAAGAGAAAAAGGATTACTCTTTGTCATAAGATAGGCAAATGTTGCATTAAGTGTCGATGACGCATATTTTCCTATCCTTTTATATGGAAGCAGCAGTGCTATTTTTAATTTGCCTCCTGCATTGAAAGCTCCAATATTTAAAATTGCTATATTCATAGCTCTAGCTTCATCAAGTTCTTTATTACCGAGCTTTTTTTCAGCATGAGCTAAAAAAGAGAAGATCATCTCTTTGTCAAGATACTCTTGCATACATGCTTCATCACACTCATATGGATCAAGATTTTGTATATAGGTTTTTGGAAGAGGAATATTTGATATAGTAAAACTTTTAGCAAGGACTACAATAGGCAACAGTAAAAAAAACAGTTTGTTCATTAAGGCAACTCTTTATTTGAAAATTAAGTACGTAAAATAAAAATATTATTATAGCCATTGGGAACTAAATATATTATGAACTGTTAATAAATTTTATTTTAGTTCTCTAAAGTACTTTTAATAGTGTTAAGATCACGAAGTGTTATCTTCTTTAATTCTGGATTTCTTAAAAGAAACTGGGGATGATAGATGGGAATGAGTTTATACTCTTTAAAATCAATAACATGTCCTCTGACATTATCAAAGTTTTCTTCTGAGTCATTAGTAAGATGTGTATATGCCTGTGATCCCAATGTAACAATAACCTTTGGCTTTATAAACTTCAACTGTGAATAGAGATAGGATTTACATGAATTCCACTCAGATGAAGATGGTTTATTTGATTGTAAGGGTTTGCATTTTACTGCATGTGTAAGATAGATATCCTGAGTTGAAACTTGTAAGACATTTTCAATCATCTTTTTTAGAGTCTCCCCCGATCGCCCGCTATAGTAGTTGTTTGAACTGTCTTGTGCCTGAGAAACCTGATAATCAAGGATAAAGAGAGAAGCATTTTGATTGCCATAGCCACTCATACATTGTTTACGAGATTTACTCAGATCGCAAAGGTGGCAGTTTTGTATCTCTTTTGTCAGTTCCTGCAGTGAATTTGGTTGTCTATAGGTGCTTTTTTCATTGATTTTAAAGTGATCAATATATTCATACCCGATTGCTTTTAGTCTGTAGAGGTTTTGTAATAAGATAAGATTTTGAAAAGATTTCAATATTTGACCAACTTTAAAAGATTTTATTTAAAAGTATAGTTGAACTCTTGTTAAACTCTACTTTACAAAACTATGTTACTATGATTTTATAAAGTTTTGGAGTAGTAAATGCCAATAGATAATAATAAATTAGAGATAAACAACTTTAAGCTTTCATCTTCTATAGAAGTTGAAGATAGTGTAAATAAAATTGTTGCTCTAAAAAAGAATAGAATTTTAATTCATATAGTCTCTTATATGCACAATACAGTTTTAGTACAAAATCTTTTAAAAGAACTTAAAAAAAGAATTCCAGAAGCGGAGATAGTACTTTTAAAACATAAAGAAAAATCTATAACATCTGTAACTCTCTTTACAATAGAGACAGATGAAGAGAAGATTAGTGATGCCATATTAAAAGAACTCTATAGAGATAATTCAAATAAAAAACAGAGTATAGAAGAGTACAGAATACAACTCTTTAAACGCTATTTTACTGATCACCTGACAAA
>Ga0256837_1001068_pt1 | contig 19671 bp, 22 predicted proteins | sample 4562384metaG_FD_185976 | JGI IMG/M metagenome (GOLD analysis project Ga0256837, IMG submission 185976) | Hydrothermal vent microbial communities from Guaymas Basin, Mexico - 4561-384 | ecosystem: Environmental > Aquatic > Marine > Hydrothermal vents | place: Mexico: Guaymas Basin | collected...
CCTCTTTTTGTACTCTTTGAGACTCTTTATCAGATTCAATGGTTCAGACTTTACAATATTGTAGGTATTTACAAGCTCTTTGTTTATATCGCTTAATACTACCCTCTTGCCATTTAGCAATCCTTTTGAGAATAGTTCAAAAAATACTGCTCCACCACCTAAAAACGGCTCATAATAACTGTTAAAATCTCTTGGAAAGAGTGGTAAAATCTGCTCTAAAAGTCCTCTTTTGCCACCTACCCATTTGATAAAAGGCTGATATTGTTTTGGAGAGTGAGTATCAACTTTGGATGTCATAATATATCTAAGCTCTCTTCTCAAACCAACTCAACTCTTTATGCAACTCCACAACCTTGCCTACTACAATAAGAGCCGGTGTTGGTAAATCTTTGGCTTTTTCATAAATATCCTCTAGGGTACCTATTACAGTCTGTTCATCTGGCCATGTACCTCTGCTAATAACTGCTATTGGAAAATCTTTTGGTTTACCTATCTCAAGAAGTTTTTCTACTATATACTTGAGCCTGTGGAGTCCCATTAAAAATATGATGGTATCATCTGTTTTGTAATTCTCCCACGGTATTTGAGACTTCTCTTTGGTTGCTTCATGTCCTGTTACTACCCTAAATGATACAGTAATACCTCTGTGAGTTACAGGTATTCCGGCATATTCAGGTACAGCAATTGCAGATGTAACTCCTGGCACAAATTCAAACTCTACACCTCTTTGTCTTAGATATATTCCCTCTTCTCCACCTCTTCCAAATACAAAAGGATCACCCCCTTTTAATCTCACTACTACATCATACTTTTGTGAAGCTTGATATATGAGTTCATTTATCTCATCTTGGGGTAGAGTGTGGTGACTGTCTGCTTTGCCTACATATATAAATTCACATCCATCTTTTGCCTCTTTGAGGATTTGAGGGTTTGCCAACCTGTCATATATTATTACATCAGCCTGTTTTATCAATCTTAGTGCTTTGACTGTAAGCAAATCTATATCACCAGGTCCTGCACCAGTTAGATAGACTTTACCCATTATAACCCCTTTCTTTGAGTCTCACTAAGATAGCAAGAGGGATCTTGAGCTGCTATATCTCCATATATTGCATAAGCTCTGCTTCTTGAGCCTCCATTACATATATCTATCACACCACAATCACTACAGTAACCCCCAAGCTCTCTGGGATATTCTCTAAGGAAGCTTAAGAGTCTATTCTCTTTGTTTAACCAAATTTTGCTAAATGGCTCTTTGGTCATATTACCTATATCCATAGGAAAGAATGGATCTGGTTTAACATTGCCCATCCAATCAATATTACCAAGCTTTCTTCCTGCACTATTACCACCCCAGCTCTTGAGTCTTTTTATCATCTCATCTTTTTTATCTGGATAGAGTTTTGAAAATTTTTCCAAAAATACTATTGCATCCATCTCCATATTACCGGTTACTATATCTATATTTTTACCACTTGTGTAATACTCAAATGCTTTATCTATAATAAACTCTACAAACTCTTTTCTTTGGCTTGGAGTTATATCTATTTTGAGATTATCAAGTCCTCTTCCACTATATACAAGATGAGATATATATATCTTGTCCACACCTATCTCTTCGGCTAATTCAAATATAGAATAAAAACTCTCTTTTGTCTTTTGTGTAATAGTAAATCTAATTCCTGCATTGCCACCATGCTTTTGAATCAAAGCTATAGCATTCAAACTATCTCTATATGCCCCTTTGAGTCCTCTAAACTCATCATGAACCTCTTCTATACCATCAATACTGATACCTATATAATTAAATGCCTCTATGATTTTATCAACATTCTTTTCATTTATATAAAGTCCATTTGTAGATAGATATGTAATAATTCCATTATCTCTCATAGCTTGGGATATTTCAAATATATCTTTGCGAATGAGTGGTTCTCCTCCACTAAATATTACAAACTTTATACCGGCTTTTTTGAGTTCCTCAATAGAGTTGAGTATAAACTCTGTCGATAGATAATCAGTTGAGTTTGGATCTGCATAACTGTAGCAGTGTTTACAGGCTAAATTGCATCTGTTAGTAAAATTCCAAATAATAATACTTCCGTTTAATACTCTCTCTTTTTTATCTTCTACTACCGAAGATATAAGATTACTCAATCTAAACACAAAGACCCTTTAATAGTTAGTTTTCTTTTGCATCTTTAAACTGCAATACATATTGAGCCAAAGTTTTTATCTCATCTATTGATAAATCACTAAATGATGGCATAGAGTTTCTTTTATATCCTAATTGCTTTGATGTCTTAGCAGGAGTTGCAATCATAGCCATAATTTCTGCTTCACTCCTTTTAGAAGCAATAGTTGCAAATGATGGGCCAAAGGCTTCAGCAGTTGGGTGGTGACAACCCCAACAGTAACTCTTAAAGAGTTTTTCACCACTTAAAGTAGAATTGTTTTCAGATGCAAACAGAGCAATAAATAGTAAAACAGATAGTGTAACACCCCTCATAATTTTTGGCTCCTAAGAATATTAATATCGCAATAATAGCAACTATTTTGTTTGTTTGACTTGATAATTCTCAAAGTAACAACATATTATAATCAATCTTCTCTAATCTCAATACCCTCTTTTAGTACTGAAATTGTCTTGTATTTATCATACTCAACCCTAGAACCCTCTTGAATCTTTACAAATTTTCTTTTTGTATAATCAACTTCATAATTTCCTGGTTGCTTTATAGAAAAATCAACACAAAGTTTTGCGGCCGATTTTAGTAGTGATTCTGGCAAGTTTTGTTTATCTGTACGAATTATTACATGGCTTGATGGTATGCCTCTAGTGTGCATCCATATATCATTTGATCTTGCCATCTCAAGTAGTTTTTTATTCTCTTTGCTGTTTCTACCTACATACACCTTATAGCCATCTATCCAATACAACTCCCCATCTCTTAACTTCTCTTTTCTCTTTTTGAAATTAGCCTTTTTGGGTACAAGCAACTCCAACTCCCAAGGCTCTTTTGCATTAATTAAAGCCTCTTTTATATTCTCATAAAAAGCTATTTTACTCTCAATATTATCTCTTTCTATATGGATATGTTTAGCCTTGCTTTCATATCTTTTTGCCAATTTATAGTAGTAATCACTAATTCTACTCTTTTTTATTCCCTTTGGCAGAGGTATATCTATGAGGTTACCTTCAAAATCATATGTACTTAAAAAACTATCATAGTGGTTTACTTTATGTAAATTTGCCAATACAACTTCTGCATATTTTCTATACTCTTTTGCTCTATTTAAAAGTTTCTCTTCACTCTCAAAGCCATCTAATATCTTTTGGAGTTTGGATATCTTTTTGGTAATAAAAGATAGTTTTTGTCTCTTTAGACTCTTTAGTTTAATTTGATTTCTCTTTTGGTATTCAGTCTGTAGCAACTCTTTTGCATCTATTGGCTCTTTGGGTAGTGAGGGGAATTTAATATTGTGTATAGGTAGAGGTTGTAACTCAACACCAGGCTTAACAACCCTAAATGAACTATTTATATCTATATGGTGAAGTGCTTCAATAACCATACCATTGGTATCTAGTAAGATAGCATTGGTATATTTACCAGTAAACTCCAACTGAAGCATTGTATATTGCTCTTTATATCTACTCTGCTTTAAAACCTCAATCTGTAAAACTCTCTCATCCTTTAATACTTTTACACTCTTAATCTTTGATTGGGATATAAGCTGATGCAAAAGCGTATCAAATGGAGCATTAAAGTCTTGTAGTGGCCTTTTGGATTTACCCATCATTACAGTAGAGTTAGAGCGTGTCATATCAAAAAAAATAGACTCTTTATCTCCAAAATCTATCTCAATTAGATTGTTCTCTACTCTTCTTGCTCTTTTAATATAATTATATTGTGATAAAAACTCTTTTATTGATAGTAATTGAAAGTATGTCATTGTTATATAAAACCTTGCGGAAAAACCGCAAGAGTCAGAATATTATACTAGCTCAATAATAGCCATCTCAGCTGCATCACCTTTTCTTAGACGAGTCTTGATAATGCGTGTATAACCACCATTTCTATCTTTATAATCTGGTGCAATCTCTTCTACAAGCTTTTTTGTACTTGCTTTATCCTGAAGCTGTGCAAATACAGCTCTGTGAGCATTAAAATCACCCTTAGCTGCTCTTGTAATAAGACGCTCATAATATTTGCGTAACTCTTTTGCTTTTGGAAGAGTTGTCTCTATGCGACCATGCTCAGTCAGGGCAATTGCCAAATTCTTTAGCAATGCAGCACGGTGTTGCGACTTTCTACCAAGTTTGCGATAACCATGTCTATGTCTCATGGAGTTCCTTTATTCTTTATGTTGTTCTATTTTGCTGATAAGACTACTTTTAGTCTCTTCATCCAACTCAAAATTATCATCAAATCCATACTCGGCCAACATCTCTTTGATTTCACTGACAGATCTTTGACCCAAGTTTTTGATACTCTTCAACTCTTTTTCACTCATAAGTACTAATTCACCCAAGAATTTGATACCCTCTCTATCGAGTGAATTGAAGCTTCTTGCACCAAGACCCAAAGAGTCAATTGGTAACATCAGAGTCTTTAGCAACCCTTTATCTCCTCCACTCTCTACACTCTTTAACTCTCCAAAGTCTATATTAAATACTCCAGAGAATATAGAGAGTTGAGACTGCATAGTCTGAAGTGCATTTTTAAGTGCATCTACAGGCTTTATCTGACCATCTGTCTCTATATCAAAGATGATCTTCTCATAATCAGGATTATCTTCTACAAGAACATTCTCTATAGTATAGTTTGCTTTTCTAACAGGTGTAAAGAATGCATCTAGTACAATAGCATCACTATCTACTTCATCTCTTAGATCTTCACTTGGTACATAACCTATACCTTTGGCAAACTCTACAGAAAAATTTAATTCTGCATCTTCATTCAATGTAGCCAATACAATATCTTTATCAACTACATCTACCTGGTCATTTACCAAGTCACCTGCTGTTACAGTCAGAGGACCTTTAAAGCTATAAGATGATGTTGCTCTGTCTAATTCATCTTTGATAATGAACCTGATACTTTTAAAGTTAATAATAAATACGGCTATATCCTCGTGCATACCCCTAATGGAATCAAACTCATGAGCAGCACCTTCTATCTTGAGCGATATAGGGGCATACCCTATAGAGCTACCAAGAAGCAATCTTCTTAGTGGATGTGCTAAAGTAATGGCGTATCCACTCTCAAATGGGTATGCAATCACCTGCGCTTTTGTTGAACTGATCTCATTGACTTCGATTTCAGTCGGTGTAGATGGCGCGGTTTTGATTTTTCTCATTTATTAGCCTTTATTATCTATTTATTACTTAGAGTAAAGCTCAACAATTAGACGCTCTTCAACAGGGATAGAGATCTCTTCTCTTTCTGGGATACGGGTAAAGATACCAAAAAGCTTGTCTTTATCCACATCTACCCACTCAACCATACCAGTTTGGTTGGTTAATTCAATTGATCTCAAAATTTGAGGATTGTTTTTACTCTTTTCTCTGATCTCTATCTTTTGACCAGGTTTTACTCTATATGATGGAATATCAACTCTTTTTCCATCTACTAGTATATGACCATGGTTTACAAGTTGTCTTGCAAATGCTCTAGTTGTAGCAAATCCCATTCTATATACTACATTATCAAGTCTTTGCTCTAGTAACTGAATAAGAAGCTCTCCGGTATTACCCTCTCTACGGTTAGCCTCTTTAAACAGAGATCTAAACTGCTTCTCACTCACACCATACATAAATTTAGCTTTTTGCTTTTCACGAAGCTGAAGACCATATTCACTGATCTTTGCTCTTCTTTGACCATGCTGTCCAGGAGGATATGGTCTCTTTTCTAAAGCACTCTTTCCTGAAAGGCGTCGCTCTCCCTTGAGACCAAGATCAACACCGAGTCGTCTTTCAAGTTTTTCAACAGGACCTCTATATCTTGCCATCGTGTTTACCTTTTACTTTTTTCTTCAAATAGTTGATGGTTCTTTTGTCTTTTTAGACTCAAACACTAACTAAGCGGATTATACGCGTCTCTTTTTAGGAGGACGACACCCATTGTGAGGTAGTGGCGTAATATCTTTGAACCAAATTACGCGAATACCCTCAATAGCACCTACAGATTTTACTGCTGTATCACGACCAGAACCAGGTCCTTGTACCTTAATACCTACCTCTTTGATGCCGTACTCTTTGGCTTTTGCCATAGCATCTTCTACCGCTTGTTGTGCTGCATAAGGAGTAGATTTCTTACTACCTTTAAAACCAAGTGCACCTGCACTGCTCCAAGTTAGAACATTACCCATCTCATCAGTAACAGTGATAACAGTGTTGTTGAATGTAGCAGCTATATAAACTACGCCACGAGCAACACTCTTTTTAATTTTTTTCTTTGCCATTGATTTTGCTCCTAATTATGCTGCACCGACAGTTTTACGCTTACCTTTTCTGGTACGAGCGTTTGTTTTTGTCTTTTGACCACGAACTGGTAATCCTCTACGATGACGCAATCCACGATAATTACCCAAATCCATTAAAGTTTTAATATCCATCATAACTTTTTTACGAAGGTCTCCCTCCACCATATAGTTATCTTGAATCTCTTTACGGATTGTAGCCGCTTCTGCGTCTGTCAACTCATGTACTCTCTTGTCATAACTGATGCCGGTAGCATCAAGGATCTTGCGAGAAGTAGTAAGACCTATACCATAAATATAAGTCAATGCATACTCCATTCTCTTGTTTTTAGGCAAATCAACACCTGCAATACGTGCCATGTTTATCCTTGTCTCTGTTTATGCTTTGGATTTTTACAAATCACGCGAACGATACCCTTGCGTTTGATTACTTTACAATCATCGCACATCTTCTTGACCGATGGTCTGACCTTCATTGGGTTCTCCTGCTTGTATTTGCACCTGTTTTGTTGCGTGGACGGCTGAGATTTTATCGACCATCCAACCCTTATCGAATAGGTGCAATCATTCGATAAAGATTCTTCACGCAGTTCCGTCAATATATTCTGACGGAGGGCGATTTTATCAAAAAAATATTTAAACTTTGCTTATTTGAAGCTCTCTTGAAGTTTAAAAGAGTTCAACATTAGGCTCTTTGTATGTAGTAACAAAGGCATCTGGGATAAACTGCTTTTGTACTGTAGGCAAGACTGCTACAGCATCATCTTTGGTGGCAAATGGACCTGTTAATAGTTTGTATGCTCCATTTTGGGTTATTATAATATAATCAAATCCTGATGATTTAAGATGCTCTAACAGAGCTTTTTCACTAACTTCTGGATCTGTTTGATAAGAACCTAGCTGTATATAGTACTCTCCACTTTTTGCAGTAACTTTTGTAGGGGCTTGATAACATTTGTTACAATCATCTTTTGGTATTGAAGAGATTTTTACTTTTGGTTTAAACTCTTTGTTGATATTATCATCTTTTATAACTCTGCGACATATTTTGATACGGTTTTTATAGTATGGATCATTTAATGAAGTAATTTTTACACCCTCTTTTTCATTTGAAGCGTGTTGAAATTTGCCATTACCTACATATATACCTACATGAGTAATCTGTCCTGTACGCCTAGCTGTTGTATCAAAAAAGATTAAATCTCCATACTTCAATTCATCAACAGATACTCTCTTGCCTACCCTTGCTTGTTCTCTTGCAGTACGAGGCAAAAACTTGTTCATAGAACCATAGCAATAATATACAAGTCCAGAGCAATCAAATTCTTCTGGTCCCTCTTCTGCCCACTCATACTCTTTGCCTCTAGTTTCATCAAGCAGTACTTTTAATGCTTTTGGGGTAGGTTTTTGGTATCTTACTTTTGGTTTATGCAGTGTATAGTCATATCTACTCCAACAACCGCCAAGGGTTAGTATAAGACTCAAAGATATACTATACACAAAATACTTCATATCAATCTTTCAATAAGTCATTCATTCTTTTGGTATCTGGATCATCATTTGGATCTCTTAGTGGCTTTTTCATCTCATATATCAAAGTAACTATCAAGGCTATAGCAATCAATACTATAGCTACTATCAATACAAAATATCTTGGATCAAAAAACATAACTCTTATCCTTTATAAAATCAACATTGCATCACCATAACTAAAAAATCTATACCTATGCTCTTTTGCTATATTATACACTCTTAGTGTCTCATCTGTACCTATAAAAGAGCTAACAAGCATCAAAAGAGTACTTTTGGGCAGATGGAAATTGGTAAGAAGATAGTTTACTCTAACAGGAGGATTTGCCGGATGCAAAAATAGATCACACTCACCCTCTACTTTTCCTACTCTTGCATAATACTCTATGGTTCTTGTTACTGTAGTACCAATTGCCAATATCTTTGAAGTTTGATTATCTATAACTTTGGCAGACTCATCTGGTATAGAGTACCACTCAGAGTGCATAGGGTGATTTAGTATATTTTCACTCTCAACAGGTTTAAAAGTACCAGCTCCAACATGAAGAGTTAATGTGTGTGTATCAAACTGCTCTTTCATTCTCTCAAGAAGTGCTGATGTAAAGTGCAAAGAGGCTGTAGGAGCTGCTACTGCTCCCTCTTTTGTACCAAAGAGAGTTTGATAGTATATACTATCCTCTTTTGTATCTTCTCTTTGCATATAAGGAGGTAGTGGAATGTGACCAATCTTTTCTAATATATCAACCAGTGTTACAAAATCTATAACCTTATTATCTTTATAAAACTCTATAACTCTGCTACCGTCACTATTTAGCTTCAATACTTTAGCTACCAATCCATCATCAAAGTAAATCTTAATACCCTCTTTTACTCTACCTTTTATCATAACCAAAGCTGTAGTATCATTTAACATTTTATTAAAGAGTAGTTCAATCTTGCCACCACTACTCTTTTTACCAAAAACTCTGGCTTTGATTACCTTGGTATCATTTAGAAATATATTTGTATTTTTGGGTATATATGATAAAAATTCACTAAATATAGTATGAATAATTGAGCCATCTTTTCTGTTATATACCAAAAGCTTTGCACTATCTGGCGGATTTACTGGATATTTGGCTATGAGAGAAGGATCTAATTCATAATCATATGAACTAGTCAAAAGCTCTTTAGCTCTTTTGCTCATAAGCTCTCTCCAACTCTTCAAAATCACTATCATCCATATCCAACTCATCATCATCTTCATCATCTTCTTTGTATGGATTTACCATACGAACAATAAGGATAGAGAGACCATATAGTAGTATAAGAGGTCCAGCCATCAGCATTTGTGTAAGAACATCTGGCGGAGTAAGCAAAGCTGCAACTATAAATATGATAATAACTGCATATTTGAAAAAGTCTTTTAGTGTTTTATCTGTAATCAAACCCAAAAGAGCCAAGAAGTATGTAAATACAGGCAATTCAAATGCAAGTCCAAAACCAAACATAATTTTAGTAAAAAAGCCTACATAATCTTCAATATTGATTAGTGGTGTATATAGAAATGAACCAAATGTAATAAGAAATTGAAATCCAAAAGGGGTAACTATATAGTATGCAAAAAGAACACCTATAAAAAACATTATAGAACCGCCTATTACAAACGGTAATACCATCTTCTTTTCATTATCATAAAGTCCAGGAGCTACAAAGAGCCATATTTGCCAAAGAACCATAGGCATAGCTATCAATATTCCTGCAAAAAATGAGACCTTTAAGGCTACAAAAAATGCTCCGCCAACTTGATGAGTGGTAATCATACCACTAAAGCTTTTATCTTTCAACTCTTTAGCTTTGGTTAAATTGGTATCTTTTTGTAACCACTCTCCAAGCCTCTTGGTAGCTACTGTCAACTCTTTGGCTGAAGTTGCACTCTGATTTAGTATTACTGCCAATGCTCTGTCTCTACTGCTGTTTGATTCATTTAAGAGTTTAACTGCACTACTTAAGCTGTTTTGTAAATTTGTAGATGAATTAATAATATTTGAACTCAAAATTGACACTTTATTGTTAGTAGGTACAGCAGTAGTATTACTCTCTTGTATTTTCCATTCACTTTTGTTTCTGCTATCTACTATTTTACCTACTTGAATCAATGCTTCATTAAGTGGTTTTGTCATCCAACCCAAAATTGCATTATGAAATGTAAAAGCTATAATAAAACCTATAAATATAGATAAAAATGATATTCCAATTCTTTGTCTTAACTCTACAAGGTGTGGTTTAACACTCTCAAACATCACTGCCTCCACTGTTTTTGAATCCATCTATGGATTTCTCTTTGGAAGCTCTCTTTTGGGCATACTCTACACTCAAATCACTGCCCATACTCTCATTTGCCACCTTTTGTGGATCAAGATTGATTTCATTCAATGCTCTTTGAGCCTCTTCAACAGGAGAGTTTAATGCATTTTTAAATCCACTTATATCTTCACTGCTTTTTTGCAGAGTCTCTCTATACTGCATAGCTTCCTCTTTTAACTCTTTTAGATGAACCTCTTCTTCAAAAGTACTCTTGGCATCATCAATTACCTTTTTAAAACTACGAATAAATTTACCCACCTGTACCATGGCATCTGGTAATTTGTCTGGTCCTAAAAACAGTATAGCAACAATAGCTATCATCAAAATCTCGGTAAAACCCATACCAAACATTATAATCCTTAATATTCATTTTTTACTATATAGTGCTAAAAAGCAATATTTTATCGTATTACTACTCTAAAAAACGAACAATTATAAATTGATATAGATACACTAAATAACCTTGATAGATACCTACTAAACTAATTTGTAATATTTTCTCTGTAAACCTTGACATTCAAATACTCAATATAGTATAATCTGCTCAAATAAGTATATAGCAAGTGGTGCTGTATATAAAGGAGGAGCTATGAGCAAAAAAGAAAAGAGTGATAAAACACAAGAGCAAGAGACAAAAGAGATAGAAGAGTTTTTTGAAGAATCAAAAGATGTTGAAGTTAATATTGATGAAGAAAATAACGAACTTCAAGAGTGTAAAAAAGAGCTTGAAGAGTATAAAGACAAATATATAAGAGCTCATGCAGAGTTTGACAATATGAAAAAGAGATTAGAAAGAGACAAAAGTACAGCAGTCAGCTTTGCCAATGAGACTTTTGCAAAAGATCTGCTTAGTGTAATTGATTCATTTGAGAGTGCAATTGCATCTATGGATCAGATTGAGGGTGATGAAGCTGTAGAAAAAATCAAAGAGGGAGTCTCTTTGACATATGAGCAACTCAAAAAAGTACTCAAAAAGCATGGTGTAGAAGAGGTAGCAAATGAGGGTGTATTTGACCCTAACTTCCATCAGGTAGTACATCAAATGGATAGTGATGAGCATCAAAGTGGTGAAATTATCCAGGTATTGCAAAAAGGTTATGTGATGAAAGAGAGACTGCTTCGTCCAGCTATGGTTGCGACAAAAAAATAAAAAGTTTTAGTCAAAGCAACTCAAGTTGCAAAATATATATATAAATTTCTATATAATTTTGCCAGAAAAATGAATAAACTATCAAAAGGAGAGAAGATATGAGTAAGCCAATAGGAATAGATTTAGGTACAACAAACTCTGCAATGGCAGTATATGAGAATGGTGAAGCAAAAATAATCCCAAACAAAGAGGGTAAAAATACAACCCCTTCAATTGTAGCATTTACAGATAAAGGTGAAATTTTAGTAGGTGATCCGGCAAAAAGACAGATGGTTACAAACCCTGAAAAGACTATATATTCTGTAAAAAGAATTATGGGGTTGATGTGTAATGAAGATAAAGCCAAAGAGGCAAAAGAGAGATTGCCATACCATGTAACAGATAAAAATGGTGCTTGTGCAATAGAGATTGATGGCAAAATCTATACACCTCAAGAGATTAGTGCCAAAATTTTGATGAAACTAAAAGAGGATGCTGAAGCATATCTTGGTACACCTGTAACTGATGCTGTTATTACAGTGCCTGCATATTTTAATGATGCCCAAAGAAAAGCGACAAAAGAGGCAGGAACAATTGCAGGACTTAATGTACTTAGAATTATCAATGAGCCAACAAGTGCAGCACTTGCTTATGGATTGGATAAAAAAGATAGTGAAAATATAGCTGTATATGACCTTGGTGGTGGTACATTTGATGTTACAATCTTAGAAACTGGTGATGGTGTAGTAGAAGTATTGGCAACCGGTGGTGATGCATTCTTGGGTGGTGATGACTTTGATAACCGTGTAATTGATCATATAGTAGAAGAGTTCAAAAAAGAAAATGGTATAGATCTAAAGTCTGATATGATGGCATTACAAAGACTCAAAGAGGCAGCAGAAAATGCCAAAAAAGAGTTGTCATCTGCTACTGAGACAGAGATTAACCTACCATTTATTACAGCAGATGCTAGTGGTCCAAAACACCTTGTAATGAAAATTACAAGAGCTAAGTTTGAGAGTTTGATTGATGATTTGGTAGAGAAGACTATCAGCAAGATTGATGAAGTACTAAAAGAGTCTGGTCTTAGCAAGAGTGAAATTAAAGAGGTTGTAATGGTTGGTGGAAGTACAAGGGTTCCACTTGTACAAGAGAAAGTAAAAGCATTCTTTGGCAAAGAGTTAAATAAATCTGTAAACCCTGATGAAGTAGTTGCAATTGGTGCTTCAATTCAAGGTGGTGTATTAACTGGTGATGTAAAAGATGTACTACTACTAGATGTTACACCTCTAAGTCTTGGTATTGAGACTCTGGGTGGTGTTACAACAAAAATTATAGAAAAGGGTACAACAATACCTGTTAAAAAGTCTCAGGTATTCTCAACAGCAGAAGATAACCAACCAGCTGTTAGTATCCATGTAGTACAAGGTGAAAGAGAGTTTGCCAAGGATAACAAATCTCTTGGTATGTTTGAGCTAAGCGGTATTCCACCAGCACCAAGAGGTGTACCACAAATTGAAGTTACATTTGATATAGATGCAAACGGTATCTTGACTGTTACAGCTCAAGATAAAGCAACTGGTAAATCTCAAGAGATTAAAATCACTGGTTCAAGCGGACTGAGTGAAGAAGAGATTCAAAGAATGGTACAGGATGCAGAAGCTCACAAAGCAGAAGATGCAAAGAGAAAAGAGCTTGTAGAGGCTAAAAACCAAGCAGATGCACTGGTACATCAAACAAGAAAAGTATTAAGTGAGCTTGGAGACAAGGTAGAGCCATCATTAAAAGAGGCAGCATCTAAAAGTGCAGATGAGCTTGAAGCACTGATAAAAGATGAAAATGTTACAAAAGAGCAAATAGATAGCAAAGTTGCAGAGCTAAATACTCATAATGAAAAACTTGCACAACAAGCAGCTTCTGCACAACAAGCAGGTGATGCAGGTGCAAAAAGCAACTCTAAACCAGCAGATGATGATGTAATCGATGCTGAAGTAGAGTAATATTCCAACACCCTCTTTGGGTGTTGAGAGAGTATTATGCCAAAGTTGTACTTTCCAAACTTCTACAAAACAATTCCAAACCACTTGATAAAACAGATAAATCATATATATACATACTTACATTCAAACTATAATGCCGACTGTAAAATAGTCGGAGGTGCAATTAGAGACAGGCTTCTTGGTAGAGAGATTAACGATATTGACATAGAGTGCTACAATATATCAACCCAAAATTTTCACAAAGCTATGAATGAATTAAATGCAGATGGCTTTGGCAAGAGTTTTTTTGTATATAAATTAGGAGATATTGATATAGCCTTACCACGCAAAGAGACAAAAATTGCAAATGGACATAGAGGATTTAGTGTAGAGCCTGTTGATAATGAAAAAGATGCCTGTAAAAGAAGAGATTTTACTATAAATGCAATGCTTTATGATATTAAAAGTTCTACAATATTAGATTATTTTAGTGGGCTAGAAGATATTTCAAATAAAATCCTAAGAGTAATAGATCAAAATACCTTCCAGGAAGATTCACTAAGAGTATTACGAGGTATGCAGTTTGCTTCAAGATTACACTTCAAAATTGAACCAAACAGTATAGAGTTATCAAAAAGTATGGATTTGTCAGACTTGGCAAAAGAGAGAATTTTTATAGAGTTTGAAAAGATGTTTTTATCTACACATCTACACTATGGATTATACTACCTTGAAGAGCTTCAAATATCCAAAAAACTCTGGAACACTCCACTAACTACCAAAAACAGATTTAAAGCAATGAGAGATATGAAAAGATACCAAAAATACTTTTTACCACACCTCTATCCATACTACTTTTTAGCAATTTATTATCAATATACAACACAATCTATGGATAATATACTATCTGCAATCAATACACCAAACCACTATAAAAGAGTATTAAAAAATATATCCAAAATCCCCCACCCTCTTGCAAATAGCTTTGTAGCTTCACAAGCTCTAAAAGATGGTATCAAAAATTCACCTCTAAACTATCACCACAAAGTTATACAAACAGCCAAATATTTAAATATATGGGATAAACCCTTTGATATAGGCATAACACCACAACAGTTGATATCAAAAGGTTTCAAGGGTGCAAAAATTGGACAAGAGTTGAGTAAAATCCAACAACAAAGATTAAAAGAGTTGGATGCTCACACTCCCTCCCAAAACATAAACTGACTGCTTACCTACTCTTTGGTGTTGATGTTTGGCATCTAAAGAGAGCTTTTTTACTCTCTTTTATAGTTGGATAGTGTCCAAAATGTTTTTTGTTTAACATCTTACACGATTTTATGGCTCTAAAACATCCGCTGTAATCGCCATTATCATCTATATAATCATAACAAACATATTTGCCTTTTGGGTTATCTACATAATCCAAATTGGGGTTGGAACTTTGACACCTCTTGAGTGCCTCCTTGACTGCTTTTTTTGAACCATACTTGCCAAAACGCTGTCTATATAGGTCTCTACATCTTTTTGTAGTTCTAAAACAGCCAAAATATTTGTTATCTTCTTTGTATTCATAACACACATAACTGCCATTTGGATTATCTTTATAATAACTCTCATCTGGCAAATCTTTTGCTTTTGGCAACTCTTTTGGACATTTAAACTCTCTACCTTTGAGATAACCATCTTTTATTTGAATTAAATTTATCTCTACAACTTCACCATCTTCTCCACCAAATAGACGCATAGGGTATTTGATAAATATATCCAAGTTTTTATTGGCATAAAATCCTCCACCATCGCAATCTATACCACACCACTGTGTATCTTTTTTGTTCTCATTCATACAAAAAATATATCTATAGAGTCTTTTATGGCGATTTACACTATATTCTATTGTTATTGGATGTGTCGAATCTCTATCTTTGAAGAAGTAAATTTTGATATAATCCAAACTATTTTTTGTTGTATGAATTTTATCACCCTTACTGTTATATTCAATAGTCTGCAAAATAAAACTCTTGCCATCATACTCTTTGCAGACATCACTCTTTGCAAAAAGTATTCCCAAAAACAGAATCAAAACTAAAATCTTTTTCATACCTCTCTCCTTTTTTGCGATATATACCTATTATATCACTAAAATTGTCAGAGGATGAGTAATCCAAGCTAAAAATATCTATAAGGTTTATTCTATTTATAACTGATATTATCCTTTAATCGTTTTAACTCATTAAAAGCTATTAGATTAGCCTTAAGTAATAGTTTTGATTTTTAATCTCTCTAATTTGAAAAAAGCTAATATTGATAAAAGTATTTACTTGGAAACTTTTCCAAATTAGCATTATATTTGAGTGATTTATAATACTCTTACTATTACCACTTTTTTCACTTTTTGTTACAATTTTTTTGAATTAAATTCACCTTTTCTTAGGAGTTTTATTATTTAAATAAAATGCTATTATAAATATTTTACCTATCTAATTTAAAAGCTTCAATCTTAATCTTTTAATCCATTTATCATCTGATGTAGTTCTTTTATAAACTCTTCTTGTAGAATTTTTAATTGTATTTCATATCATCAAATATCTTTATAAGATTAATTTTTCATCACTACACATAAAATCATCAAACTCTTTAAAAGTTTGAAATTGTAACTTTTTACCATACATACTATTGATACTTTCTAATCCACAAATAATAGAATTTATATCGTTATTTGATAAACCCTTTTTAAATTCATTAAAAGATTTTTCAAAAGTCAATTTTCTTTTTTTGTATGTCTTTTCAATTAAATCTTTAAGTTCATTTTTTTGGGCTATAAGTTCTGGTATCATTTCAGCACAAATTTCTTTTATCTTTTCTGCTCTCATTTTTGCTAAATCAGCTTGTGCAAAAGCTCCAAATAGAGCATTTAAAGCTATATCCACACTTTTCATACTAATTACAACAGCTATTGAACCTATAACTATTGCTAATGCTGGTGCTAAAAAATTTGCTACTACGGGTGTAACTATAGGAGCTAAAAATGCTTCTAATTGAGTTTCTAATGCAACAGTCCCAACAACCATAATAGCAGATAATAAACCTTTAATTATAGTTGATAATAGTTCTTTATAACTTTTAATTTCACCTGTTATATATGAATAAATAGCATTAAAAATAGATTTTGCAGAAGTTCTAATAGATTTCCAAATACTCATAAGTTTTGATGAAATTGATTTAAATATTTGAGATAATACCCCAATACCAACATCTAAAGTACCAAATGAAGCTCCTCTTTTAAATGTTTTATAAAAATCATTTATAACTTTTTTTAGAAGTCTTTTTATTCTATCTTTTATAGAAATATCTAAACTATTATTGTTAAAAGCATCTCTAATTTCATAAATTGCTCCATTTGCTAAAGATGATAATGCTACTACAACAGCATCAGATAATCCTGTTTGAACTATATGATTTGTTGCTTGTTTACCTTGTATGGTAGTAGCAGTTGTTCTTGCATTTTTAGCTTCATTTCTTGTAATATCACTTGCTTCAAGTTTATCTAATAATGCTTGTGCATTTTTTTTTGTTTCTTCATCTTTAGTATTTTTTATCATATTTTCAAGATAATTTTTATGTTTTATATAATCATCTTTTGCTACAACAATTTTATCATTTTGAAGATATTTATTGTCTTTACCAAATAAATCTGCACTATTTTTTATAACTTTATGTTGATAATTTTCTAATATATTACCATCATTATCAAATTTTCTTACATCAGTAACTGGATGATTAACTTCACCCAAATTATCAGTTGTAGCATATCTTTCATTTTTATTGTGTAAAGCTACTTCAATATTTCTCTGTTCAACATCTAAATCTTCAAATGTTTGTCCAAAATAATTTGGATTGTTTTTATGTTTGTTATAAGCTTCATATACATTTACACTACCTTTAACACTTGCTTCATAACCTGCATAAGTATTTAAATTAAAAATATTTAATCCAAATCTTGCTAATGTTTGAGTGCCTATTTCTTTTATAATTTCTTCACTAAGTGTTACAGCTGACATCCTTATACCTCTTGAATTTTTTCTAAAAACTCTTTCGATTTTTTAAGAACTCTTTTTGATTTTCTTGTCACTTTACCATCTTTATCAATAATTGGTGTGTCACAAATATTTTTAACTGTTTGAGCAATTGAAGCTGTAATCATAACTTTTTCTTTTTCAGTTTGAGAATATGTTCTATAATCATTAGATTTATCAACAATGTTATCTAAATCATCTATATAGTCTTCAAAAATTTCATTAAGAGGCTTTAATATATTTATAAACTCATCAACTCTTTGATATATTCCGTCTAAAACTACACAAGCCGCATCCATTTGTTCAGCAGCAGCTTTTGCTTTATCATAATTTTCATAAGCTGTATATTTGGCTTCTTCAGCTTTTGAAGCCATCATCATACCACCAACTGCTAATACTGGACCTGCAACTATTCCACCAAGAACTGCCATACCACCAGCCATTCCAAAACCACCAGCAGCTAAACTTCCACCACCAAGCCAAGCTAAAGTTGCATTAGTTGCAGCTGCTCCACTTAAACTTGCTATTGCTGTTCCTGTTGAAGCAGAAGCAAGCATTCCAACACCACCTAATGCACCAAATCCAGCTAATGCACCACTTCCTAAAGCTGCTATGCCACCACCTAATACTTCTTGCATTTCTAAAACAGTATTTTTTATCTCTAACATATCTTGCTCATCTACATTATTTAATAAACCTAATTGAAGATTATCTTCAAAATCGACATTTTTTATATTGCTAAATATATCAACAAAATCTGCTAACGAGCTTTCATAGATTGAAACTTTTAATTCCCCTAATGTTTCAAGATGTGTATTTGTATATTCTTTTTCTTGTTCTAATCTTTCCATCGCTTCATCATATATTTCTTGTGCTTTTTCATTGTATTTTTCTGCTGTATCAAAATCTTCTTTTGCATCAAGACCTTTTTTTACCCCATATCCAGCAGCTGCTAAAGCTATTCCTCCTAAAATAAATGGTATTGGCATTTTAAATCTCCTCTATATTTATTCTATAATTTTTATCTATTTTATATTGTTCTTGCAAGATATTACAAACTTTTGCATTTTCAATATAAAACTCTTTTTTTGAAAAAAAACTATTATATTCTTCTTCAAACATTTCATCTATTCTACAAACTTGTGGACGATTTTCGTAAATAATACATTTATTATTTATTCTATCAAAATATTTACAAATACCATTACCTAAATCATACTCTTTTAACTCTTTAATAGTTGAAATATTTTGACAACAGATTCCACAACTACTACAAGGAAACATTTTATAACTTTAATAATGCTTGAGCTTGAGCAGTAATTGCCAATATAGCTTTTGTCCATTCTGCATACACATCTATTAAAGATGAGTTTAAATTAAATACTTCAATCATTGTATCTAATACCTTTTTTTCTTCTGGATGTAAAATATTATCTGAAAATACAAGAGCCATAACTTCTAAAAGTATTATCCTTTGACTTTCTATATTTTCAAATTTTGTTAAAGTATCATTAAGTTCAAAACTATTCACATCAAATTCAATATCATTGATTTGCATTTCTATACAATAGGTTGCTATTATCTCCTTTTGTTTATTTGAAAAATCCCCATCCACTCTAGCTATATAATGAACCAATTTTAAAAATGCCCTCTTTTCATCTTCATTTAATCTATTTAGAAACATTATCAATCCTTTATCAAATACAATACTCATATTATACCCCCCACTTAAATAAAACTTAAAAACAATATATAAAATCGTACTTTATTGATTAATAAAATATGATTTATACAGCCTACGGCTAACACTCTTTCCAATACCTGCCATTTTTGGCAATTGTATTGAAGTATGCTTTAGCGTCTAAGACTTTGGAACCATTGGCATCATACCAACCACTGCTTGTTTTAGTAGGTGAGTAGCGTTGAGCACAGGTTTGTTTGGTGGAATTGTTGTAACTTTTGCGATAGCTTGATCTTGAATGACTTCGATATGATGAGCGTGAATAAGAGCGATAACCCATAGCTTACTCCTTGTTTTGAGATACCAAATTATCTCCAAAGAGTTTGACAAATTATGTCATTTAGAACTGTTCTTTAATAAAATTTATAGCTTAAAACAAGGAGTAAG
>Ga0256837_1001069_pt1 | contig 19657 bp, 18 predicted proteins | sample 4562384metaG_FD_185976 | JGI IMG/M metagenome (GOLD analysis project Ga0256837, IMG submission 185976) | Hydrothermal vent microbial communities from Guaymas Basin, Mexico - 4561-384 | ecosystem: Environmental > Aquatic > Marine > Hydrothermal vents | place: Mexico: Guaymas Basin | collected...
AAGTGGAAATCAAAATTAGTTGAGCAATCGTCAACATTATTTGCTAAAGGCGGTAGCCCATTAGATAAAAATGACAATCAAGTTGAAAGATTATATGCTAAAATAAGTAAATTAGAGATGGAGAAGGATTTTTTATCCAAGGCGTTCGAGCCCTACCGGTCCTGATAAAGCGCCAAATGATAAATGAATCATCAAAGTTTAAAATAACTAAACATCTCAAGCTTCTTTGCTTAGTCTAGCTTAATAAGTCCTCTACAGTTTTAGCTAACTCTTCGCTTTTAACAGTTTTAGACAGCACTGCATCAGCACCGGCTTTTGCACCCTCAGTTGCTATCACAGTTAAATCGGCACTGGAAAAAATAACAATTTTAATATGTTTTGTTTCAACATCTTGTTTAATTCGCGAACAGACCTCAAATCCATCGATACCTGGCATCATCGCATCTAAAATAACCAAATCAGGCTTAATAGACATAATTTTCTTTAAAGCCTCATCACCGTTATATGCCTCTTCAACATCATAACCTAGCATGCGCATTTTCTTTACAAATAATTTACGCAAGGCTTGATGATCATCAGCTACTAATACTTTTTTACGCACAACCTCTGTACGTTGGTGTGTATTTAATAAAATCAACTCTTCACCAGCCTCGACAACCCTATGTATATCTGGATTTATAATTTGTTGATTATCAACCGTAGTTAAAGCTACCACGGCACCCACACCTTTTGTAATTTCGCTTAACTTACAACCGGCCTCTGCACCAATAATTTTTGTTTTTAATTTATATCCTGCAATATTATAATTATCATCCTGATCGACATATGCTATCTGAGCTAACTTCTCAAATAAATTATTAGCAATATATTCGCCACTTATTTGATAAGGAGACACAACTACATCTGCTCCTGCACGTTTTAATTTTGCATCAATAGAAACATGCTCACCTCGCGCAACTATATGCAAATTATGATTTAATTCTCTTGCTGAAAGAGCAACTAACAAATTATCAGAATCCCTAGAAAGCACAGTTATCAAACCAGCGGCCCTTTCAATACCGGCCTGAATTAAAACCTCATCTTCAAGTAAATCGCCAGTAACTAACGCAAAATCCTGATCCTTAATGGATTCTACGCGCTCTTCGTTTGATTCGATTACAACAACAGGTATATGCCGCTTTGCCAATTGAGAAGCTACTGTACGACCCATTCTGCCAAAACCACATACAATATAATGCTTATTTAGTTTGCTAATTCTTTTTTCCATTTTTCGGTTCCATAATACAGTTTTAAGATCACCATCTAATAATAATTTAGCTCCTTCTGATGCCAAAAAAGCTGCTAAGCCAAAGCCTGCCAAAATCAAAAATATTGAAAACATTCGACCCATTCTAGATAGATCATGCACCTCACCATAACCAACAGTGGTTACTGTAATTACTGTCATATAAAAAGAATCAAAAATCCCCCAACCTTCAATAAAAACATAACCAATAGTGCCAATAATCAAAATGACAACAAAGGCAACAAAGGCAATAAATAATTGACGAGTTATTTGTAACAACGATTATACCTCAAAAATGACATTTAACTTTAACAACCATTACTTAACTGTATTAAAAACCTTAACTTTACGCCATCACAATATATCACCACTTACAATTTTACCTTATCACCAACCCTAACGGAATGCTTTTTAAAATAGCCTACTGGCATTTCTAAAGCCCATTTTGTTGGCAAGCAAGATGGATGCGGCGTTAAAGTTGCTTTTTGCATAGTTTCTATTTGAAAAATAACTCCGTCATTTGCAATATATGCTATGTCCAAATCCATAAGTGTATTTTTCATCCAAAAAGCTACCTTTCTAGGTTGTTCAAACACAAATAACATTCCATGATTCTTAAGCAATGACTTTCGATACATTAGACCGCGTTCACGCAAATTTTGTGTATCTGCTATTTCAACAATAATATTAACCTGATTTATTTGAATCTCTTTAACTTTAGGTAATGTCTTAGCATAGCATATAGATAAAAAACTAAATGCCAAAAACAAAACTATAATCAAAATTTTATTAATCATACAACAATTTTACCCTCTATCACCCTAATAACCGTAAATTTATCTCCATCTTGTAAATTATTTTGTTGATCAAACTCATATATGGCTTCTTCTATTTTACCACGTTTTTGACCATCAATAATTTTAACTACTCCTGTTTTACCAGGCAAAGCATCAACACCACCAAAATATTTATCCTTACAAATATAATTGTCCAATATTTTTTGCAAAACCTTTTTCCATAACAAATAATGAAAAGCAATTAAGATAAACCAACAAGATATACCTATAATAATTTTATACAAATAATGAACATCAAAAAATGTTGTTAAAACATAAGTCCATATTACATAAGCTATCAATGTTAAAATATCTGAAGATACAAAAAAATCAACAAATACCAACACAAGTCCTAAAGCAAATAGATATTCGTGTACGCCCATGATTTTAATTTGACAATTGATCAGATATTAATGCATTGATATTACTAGGTAAAAACACCTTATTAGCAGGATTGCTGGAAATATCTTTATACGAATCCATAATCTTATCAGCCAACAAGATTTTACCTGTTATTTCACTGCCCAATATTTTAGATAATTGTTCCAGGTATTGAGATTCTGCATGAGCCTTTAGCAATAAGGCATCTGCCTCAGCCTTGGCAATTTTAAGCTTAGATTCTGCTATACCCTCTGCCTCTAAAACCGCCGAACGCCTTTTGCGCTCGGCGGTCATTTCTTGACGCATAGCTTCTGCTGTCTCATTAGACGTACTGAGCTCTTTTAATTCTACACGACTAATTTGTATACCCCACTTATTGGCAATACCAGTCAAATCCACTGCGATTGCTTCGTTTAGCTCTTTTCTTGTTTGTAACACATTGTCTAAATTCATTTTACCTATTTGACTACGTAAACTATTTAAACAAGAATCAATAATAGACTCTGGCAAATGATCTACTTCAAATACTGCTTTACGCACATCGATAATACGCCAATAAATCGAAGCATTAGCCGTTACTGGAACATTGTCTTTAGTATGGCATTCATTTGGATTTGTATCTATATTTTGCTCAGATAGTTCTATTTGGTAACCATTTTTATTAGCTAAGCCATTCCAATGTTTAACAGAATAAATACTTTCAATAAAAGGTAATTTAAATCTCAAGCCCTGTTTGGCCACCCTGGCAAATTTGCCAAATCTTGTAATCACTACTACATGCGCTTGTGGCACTGTAAAAATAATACTCATAAATTTTCCTCATAGTCTTTTAATAATAAAATATTATAATGACTTTTTTAGATATACGTTGTCAATTATTATTTAATTTACACCAAGGTTTATAATGCAGATAAAAAAATATTTTTTGCCCATTGGTTTACTTTTAGCCACAATAATGTCCTTTACTATACCTGCAATTGGCAAAACCGTTCATTCATGGAATATTATTCCCTATTTAATTATCACTGTGTTTATTGCTAATGGATTTCAAACCCAATTTAAATTAACAGATTTAAATAAAAGATTGGGCAAATCATTTATAGTTATGGTAATCATAAATTTATTTTTAGCTCCTTTTTTAGGGATGGCAATCGCAAAAATACTAAACTTACCTGCAGCATTAGCATTAGGACTGCTAGTGATTTCTGCTATGCCAACCACCCTATCCTCTGGTATTGTAATTTCAAGTGTTGCCAAAGGTTCTGCTATATGGGCATTGCTTTATACTATGGGTTTAAACCTATTAGGTATTGGTACTATTCCGATAGTTTTACCCTTAACTTTAAACTCCGGGGGCAACATTCATGTTAGTCACAGTCATTTATTATTTAAACTTATAACAATTGTATTAATACCTTTTATCTTAGGAATGTTGCTTAGACGACTATTAAAAATCCAAAAAAACATAAACTGGGTCAGCTTTATACCACCTACTTGTGTAATTACAATTGTATGGATGTCACTTTCTAAATCTTATGAACTTTTAATCAATCTACCAAAACATCTATTAATTTTTGCGGTTATTGGTTCGTTATTAATACATTGTACCCTATTAATCTTAAACTATCTTATGTCAAAACCATTACAATTAACCAGTTTTGAAACACGATCATTTGTAATTGTAGGCTCACAAAAAACCCTGCCAATTGCTATATCAGTATTAAGTAGTCTATCTATACCAATTGGGCAAGCATTAATCGTTTGTTTAATCTATCATTTTTCACAATTATTGACTGATTCATTTATTGCTGGAAAGTGGGCAAGCATTAAAAGCTAAATTGATTAGAAAAAGATAATTGCTACAATCTTAAAAAATTTTGGAGATTTAATATGAACACATCTAATATCAAAATATATATTATCGCAATGTTATGTATACTAAACTGTAATTATGTTTTTGGACAAGAAACAAAAATATCTACAGAGCATGGCATTACAGTTTTACAAACATTAGCCTCTGGCGGATCCATTATGTATGTATTGCTAGTCTTAAGTATCTTAACTGTGGCTTTAGTCTTACATTCTTTTTCTGCCGTGCGCTCTCAGTCATTAATCCCAAATAGTTTTGTTAAAGATTGTACTGTAATTGTAAAGCGTGGTGATTTTGCGCGAGCAGAAACTATCGCCGAAACATCTAAACATCTTGGTCGCGATTTATTGCAAGCAGCCATAATTCATCGTAATAGCCCCCAAGACAAAGTAGAAAACGCCATCCAAAATGCTGGCACTAGAGCAATATCCCGTGTTCACCAACGCATTATTTACCTGTCAAATATAGGTTCACTGGCGCCTATGCTCGGGCTATTGGGCACTGTTGTAGGCTTAATACAAGCCTTTAATACCATAGCTGTACAAAGCGAAGGAGCCAAAGCCTTAATGCTAGCTGGAGATATCCGTAAAGCCATGGTTACTACTGCTGGCGGGTTGATTGTCGGTATACCAGCAATGGGCTTTTACTTTTTCTTTAAAGGTAGATTGACACAAATAACTGCTGATTTAGAAGTAGCTGGCGAACAACTAGCCGCCGCCGTGGAAGATGCAAGACCATGAATATGCGTCAAGGCTTAGAGACAGCAATCGGAGACAGCATACCTATTGCCCCAATGATTGATATTGTATTTATTTTATTAGTATTTTTTATTACAACCGACTCTATGAACAATGCCGAAAAAGAACTAAATGTATCTTTACCTTCAGCAACTTCATCGGCAAACTTAAACCGAGACACACAAGAAATCATCATAAATATACTCCGCGATGGCACTATTATTGTTAACCAAGAAAAACTTCGCATAGTCGATTTAGCTGCCAGATTACACAAAATGAAATCAGACAGCACTATTATGGTGCGGGCAGATGCCAAAGTCTTTCATGAACATGTAGTATCTGTATTAGACGCCTGTGCAGCCGCTAATATGAAAAATATTGCAATTATTACCGTTGGCGAATAATCGCTAATCCCCCTAAAAGACTCCAAATTATTTGGGATATTCTAAAAAGCAACATAATGCTTAAAGCTTGCTCGGTTGTTGTACCAATAGATGCCAATAGATAAATGGATAAACTCTCCCCTACACCTATTCCAGCTGGGGTTATGGCAAATGAAGACAAAATAAAAACGGCTGGTATTAAAGCTAAAACACCCAAATAAGAGTAACCTAAAGTGCTAACACCCAAAGCTAAACCAAATAAATAAACCCCAAAAATAACTGTAACATGAATACAAACACTTAAAACAATGGCCTTAAAAACGGTAGCCTTATGGCGTCTATAACACAAAATAGCCTCGTCTGCATCGTTTACAATGCCAGAAAACGGCAACTTGCCAATTATAAAATCAAAGTATATAAATCGCCGTATTCTCTTAGAAAAAAACACGCAACCTATTAAAACAGCTAACAACAAAAACAGATATAACAATATTTTAGCTTGAATAAATTCAGATGACTTAATATTGCAAACAGTTATTGCTATAGCCCCAACTAATGCCAAGCCCAAAATACCTGTAACTCTATCGACAAACACAGTCATAACGGCAGAAGTTTTATTTGATGTTTTTTTAGTTACATATACAGCTTTTATTATATCACCACCTGTCAAACCAGGCATAAACGTATTGTAAAACATACCTATAAATGTCCACTTCAGCGTGGTGAAATAATTAAAATTTAGCCCCTGCGCCTCCATTAAAATACGCCAGCGTTGCGAACCCACAATCCCCGAAGCCCCCATACAAAGCAACCCTAAAATAGCAGGTGCAAAATCAATATCTTTTAAAATAACAGATAGGGTAGTAAACTCTATCTGTATAACAATATAATAAAACAATAAAATACCAACTATTGCTTTAATTATATTGATAGTAATTTTTTTTGACATAAATTAAGGGCGTACTAAATGTACGCCCAATACACAATTTATAATTTCTCAGCTATTTGTACCGCATTAAGAGCCGCACCCTTTAAAATCTGATCACCAACTAACCAAAGTTCTAAAGTTTTTGGTTGGGTTAAATCACGACGCAAACGTCCCACATAAACCGGATCTGTACCAGTAGCATCAATTGGCATGGGCCAACGATTTTCCGCGCGATTTTCTAATACTTCCACACCTTCGGCATTGCGTAAAAGTTCATAAGCTTCTTGAATGTCAAATTCATCTTCAAATTCTATATTTAAAGCTTCTGAATGAGCACGCAAAATAGGCACTCGCACACAAGTAGCTGTTACCTTTAAATTTTTATCATTCATAATTTTAACGGTTTCGTTAACCATTTTCATTTCTTCCTCACAATAACCGTTTTCGGTCATTGGCGAATTATGAGCAAATACATTAAAAGCATATTGATGAGGTATTACACTACGTTGATAGTCTTTATTATCCAACAATGCACGAGTTTCATCGGCAAGTTCTTGCATAGCAATAGCTCCCGCACCTGATGCCGCTTGATAAGTTGAACACACAACACGCTTGGCTTTCCACTTTTTATGTAATGGCGCTAGTGCCAACAACATTAAAATTGTTGTGCAATTTGGATTAGCAATAATACCTTTATGATTTTTAATTTCATCGGCATTGATTTCTGGCACCACCAAAGGAACTTCTGGATCCATACGATAATGTGAAGTATTATCCACAACCACAGCCCCAGCTTTAACAGCCGATGGAGCAAACTCTGCCGAAATAGACCCTCCGGCACTGGATAAAACCAAATCGATATCTTTAAAAGAATCATGGGTCAATTCTTGTACTGTTAGCTCCTCGCCCTTAAAAATAATTTTCTTGCCAGCACTGCGTTTACTAGCTAACAGAGTAAGCGAATCCAGCGGAAAATTTCTTTCATCGAGAAGCCTTAGCAACTCTTGGCCTACGGCACCAGTAGCACCCATTATGGCAGTTCTAAAACCCATAATAATCCTTTATTAAATTATAAAATTACGAACCAAAAATTATATAGTTTTACATATTAATTGCAAAATCTAGGTTACTGATAAAATATTACATTAATACTGCTACACTTTACGAGGCAATTTTTTAATCCCCCGCATATATACGGTTAAAATAGCGATATCAGCTGGAGATATGCCTGCTATGCGGCTGGCTTGACCTAAATCAGCTGGTCTCAATTTATTTAATTTTTCTCGGGCTTCGTTTTTCAAGCCATCTACCTTATCGTAATCCAAATCATCGGGTAAGTTGACCCTTTCCATTTTTAGGTTACGTTCTACCTGCGCTAACTGTCTTTTGATATATGTGCGATATTTTAATTCTATTTCAACATGCTTAATTACGTCATCGGCATATTTAGCTTTTTCAATCGACAATTTTTCAATCAAATCAGTCAGTTTTGCTTTTGGCATATTAAGTAAATTAACAGCCTCTTTCCCCTCAATCCAACGCCCCTCTATTTGAGAAGTTAAATCTTTAATGGCCTTTATTTTACTTTTGGTTTTTTCTTTAAAATTATCATCTATTAACCCCACTCGACAAGCAGTGTCATAAAGTCTGATATCGGCATTATCATGACGCAATAAAATGCGATATTCTGCAGACGAAGTAAACATTCTATAAGGCTCTTGAATATCCTTAGTTACTAAATCATCTACTAAAACGCCTATATATGCTTCGCTTCTTTCCAAGACAAATGGTTTTTTATTTTGCAATTTATGCACAGCATTAACACCGGCCACCAAACCCTGAGCGGCGGCTTCTTCATAACCTGATGAACCAACTATTTGACCTGCTAAATATAAACCGTTAAATTTAGCCAATTCCATTGTGCGCTTTAGCTGATAAGGTAAAACATAATCATATTCAATGGCATAGGCGTATCTGGTAACTTCGATATTTTCAAAACCTGGTATACTACGCAACATTTTATCTTGAATTTCAGGTGGCAACGAATTAGACAACCCATTTAAGTATAATTCTTCACTGCGATCACCCTCTGGCTCAATAAATATATGATGTCGTGTTTTATCGGCAAAACGCACTACCTTATCTTCAAAACTGGGACAATACCTAACCCCTGTACCTTCGATTTGCCCACCGTAAAGACTGCTTGATTTGATATTATCAGCCACTATTTGTTGGGTTTGCTCGGTGGTGTAAGCCATCCAACAATGCTTTGAATTAACTAAAGTTTTTTGTGCTGTAAAACTAAATTTGGTTGGATTTTCATCGGCATCTTGAATTTCAAACTTAGTAAAATCTAAACTGCGTTTTGTAACGCGTGGAGGAGTACCCGTTTTAAACCGTTTAATATCTAAATTTAATTGTTGTAAAGATTTAGATAACTCAACTGAGGCTGTTTCTCCAGCTCGCCCACTAACTTGGGAGTTTTGCCCAATATGAACCTCTCCACCTAAAAATGTGCCGGCAGTTAAAATAACCGCCTTAGCTGTATAGAAACGCATATCCTTAGTTATAATGCCTTTGATTTTATTATCTTCAAGTATAAGGTTGCTAACTTCTCCCTGTTTAAGAAATAAATTATCGATACGCATTAGCTCGCGTTGCATTTCATTGCGATATACAAACCTATCAACCTGGCAACGAGGGGATTGCACCGCAGGCCCTTTTGTATGATTTAATAACCTAGAATGCACAGCACATCTATCGGCAATTTTGCCCATTAAACCACCTAAAGCATCTATTTCACGTACCATTTGCCCTCTGGCTGTACCACCGACAGACGGATTGCAAGGCATATGCGCCAATAAATCAATGTACATGGTTAAAAGCAAGGTTTTGCAACCTAATCTAGCTGATGATGCGGCGGCCTCACAACCTGCGTGACCACCACCAACAACAATTATATCGTAATTTTCTAGGGGAGTTTTATTTTGCATGGCAATATTCTAACAAAAAAAATATACACCCCAACATTATTTTAATAGATAAGTAATGGTAAAAGTCTTTTTAAACAAAAACCTTTAAAATAGTTGTCAAAACAATTAAAATAGTTAATTCAATATATATTTTAAGCCCCTTTTTATAGGAAGTAAATCATGGCAAAAATTTCTGATGTTGTAAAACCAGGCGTTATCTTTGGTGATGACGTAAAAAAAGTATTTGAACTAGCCAAAGCTGGCAAGTTTGCCTTACCTGCTGTTAATGTAGTCGGTACAGACTCCATCAACGGCGTCCTTGAAGCTGCTGCTGCGGTTAATTCTCCAGTAATTATTCAATTTTCAAATGGTGGAGCATCTTTCACCGCTGGAAAAGGCCTTAAACTAGAGGGACAACAAGCTGCCATTATCGGAGCTGTTTCTGGCGCTAAACACGTTCATGCTGTAGCAGAAGCTTATGGTGTACCAGTAATCATGCACACCGACCACGCCGCCAAAAAATTATTACCTTGGATTGATGGTCTTTTAGACGCTGGCGAAAAACACTTTGCCGAAACAGGCAAACCTCTTTTTAGCTCTCACATGCTTGATCTTTCTGAAGAAAGTCTAGAAGAAAACATGGAGATTTCTTGCAAATACTTAGAACGTATGGCAAAACTCGGTATGACTTTAGAAATTGAATTAGGTATTACAGGCGGAGAAGAAGACGGCGTTGACAATAGCGATGTGGCTGCTGAAGATCTTTACACAAAACCTGAAGAAGTAAACTTTGCCTACGAAAAACTAAGCGCTATTAGCGATCAATTTACTATAGCTGCCTCTTTTGGTAATGTACATGGCGTTTATAAACCAGGTAATGTAAAACTTACTCCAAAAATTCTTGATAACTCACAAAAATTTATCCAAGAAAAACATAACACTGCCGAAAAGCCAGTTAATTTTGTTTTTCACGGTGGATCTGGTTCTAGCCCTGCTGAAATCGAAGAAGCCATTAGCTATGGTGTAATTAAAATGAATATCGACACAGATACTCAATGGGCAACTTGGTCTGGTATCAAAGATTTTTACAAAGCCAATGAAGCTTACCTACAAGGACAAATTGGCAATCCAGACGGCGAAGATAAACCAAACAAGAAATATTACGACCCACGCGTTTGGCTACGTAAAGGTCAAGAATGTTTAGTTGAACGTGTAAAACTTGCATTTAAAGAATTAAACTGTATCGACAAATACTAAACATTATTAATCTACATTAAAAAAACCCCGTTTTATAGCGGGGTTTTTTTAATTAAAAACTAGTTTAGCTGGCACACCCACGTAAGTGCCACTTTGAGTTATATTGTTTATAACTACTGCGCCTGCTCCTATTGTAACATTATCACAAATACTTAACTCATCAATTATTGTTGCGCCTGCTCCTATCATACAATTATTACCAATAGTTACTTGACCACATATTTTTACCCCAACAGATATATGATTATGATTTCCTATTTTTACCTCATGCTCAACAATAGCGCCAGTATTTATAATATTATTATTACCAATTTTAACAAAAGCATTAATATAAACCTTGGCAAAGATTTGATTGGCTATACCAATTACTAAGTTTGATTCACAATATGCGGTTTTATGAATTAAATTATGCGTAATTAATTGTTTTAAAAATTTTTCAAAAAAAGCCTGCCGTATGCAATTATCGCCTATAGACAAAAACACATTTAAATCTTGCGAAATAGAATTAATTGTGCCAACTAATTTTATATTATCAATTTTTTTTGAATCCATTAAAGCATAAGCATCATCGTATAAATAAATATTAGCCTCACTAAAATATTGCCTAATCAAATTAAGCGACGAATGGGTATGACCACCAGCCCCAACTATTGCGATATGTTTCATAATATATTTTGTAATGTTTTCAATGCTTTTTTTAAATTCAAAAAATAATTTTCTTCGCTTTCGGCTATATTAAAATATGTTCCCGATTCTTTTGCAATAAGTCTTTGCCGTTGTGCTTTATTATACTGCAACACCATTGTTGGTGATAAAAAATGAATAAAACTAGACAATCTTTTATCATACGCTAAATACGTTTGTAAGTCAGACAATGTATTACAAGCCTGTGCTTTTTGTAAACCACAATTTAACTCTTTTAAGACTTGTTTCATTATATGAATATTTTTTTGAGGTTTTTTAGTGTTCAATTTAATATTTACTCGCTTAGAATTTGCTAAAAACATATTTAAATCACCCACTTGCACACCACGCTTTTTCAAACCACCAGCACCTGCATCGTATACGTTAGAATTATATTGAGCAATAACCGCCTCTAACTCATATAAAAAAGACAACATTACTGTATCTGAATACACTTTATTATCTTCATAGCTAAAAGCCGTTAACAATTCTGAACGAAATCGCAATATCCGTTCCCACTCCATCATTTCATAAGTAGAAAATCTATTAAGCGTTGGCCATCCTGTATCGTAATGATTTAAACCAGGAGCATAAGTAACCCCATACGGGCTAGACAAATCCATACCAACCAGACTAATATTATCCACACCAAAATAAGCCAATGTTGTAAATGCCATAACGCCAACTGAACTACCTGTTGTGATAGGGCTTTGACAATCAAAATTATTTACCAACCATTCTGTACGTGGCTCTGGAACAAAACAAACTGCGCCAGACCATTTTTGCAAACTTAAAATATTTGCCCTAGGATCTATAACTAATAAAGGTTGCTTTGATACTGGCAAATCAGACGCTACCGCCAAATAATCAGATGAAAACTCATGATAATCTAACGTTACGACAATATGCGGAATAATATCATTTGCAAGTAATAACTTTAAGGCTGTACCAGCACAACATATAACTGTGTTGTGATAATATTTTTTTATAACTGGGATGGCCAATGCCAAACTAGGGCCTGCACCTACCACCAAACCATTAAAGCCCTTAAAAACATTTTTAAAAGACAATAAAGAATCACTGCCAAAATACCAAGGTGCAATAGATAATTTGTTTTTCATTTCGATTTGAGATAATTCCACTGCGGATTTTAGCGCTGTCCCCACCCAAAAAAATTCGTCTTTTAATGCTTGTGAAATACCTAAATAATATGAGCTATAACGCTGTACACTGGGCTTTTGCTCTATTGTATGCATAGCAATTGTTGCCCAATTTTGAATATGTGGATGAATTAAAGCTTTAAATTCGGTTATAGTTTTACCAATTATTAGATAGGTTTGAGGACGTGTTAATATTTTTTTTAAATCATAAACTTGACACGCCCTATAAAAAATCTCTATGTCTTTTTCTACAATTATTACAACTGTAGGACTATAAATTTTATCTTCAATAGCTTTTAATGTGTGTGCTAATCCTAATCCTAAAAACAATAAAGTATCGCCCAATTGATAATTAAGATTTGCAATTTGGCGTTGTGACTCTTCTAAAGGGCGATATTTACTGTGTAATAAATATTTATCTTCTCCATGCAATACTTCTAATGTTTTTGTTCCATCACGAGCATCAATCAATTTTGTATGAGTAGGTTTAAAATCCTGCGTGATTAAATTTTTATCTTCAAACATATTTTATAAATGAGCCCAATCCTTACATTTATTACACATTTCATATTTTTGAAAATGTCCATCAATATGAGTTTTACGATAGTCCCCAAGTTTACCCCAAGCTTGCTCAATACTAATATCAGCAATATTAGCAATCGCAAAATCAGCATTTATATCTTGCTTACAAACTGGTATAGAACCATCACTATAAATAATTAATTGCTCCATTAAGCTCATACATGGACGTCTTTGAGATGGCAATAAACGCAAAGGATTGCGATCTTCCATAGAGGCGCAATAATCATTAAAACCCTCAATAACTGCCCAACCAGTTTTTTGGTACCAATAATCAAAAAAGTCTTCCATTTCCGATATGTTTTCACGTAGTTTAATAAACGTTGGAATAAAAATTGTATTAGGTAATAATTCTTGAGCCATTTGGATTTGCTCAACAATTTTTGTAAAATCAAAACCCGATTTAAATTTATTCCATAAAGCTGGACTATGAGCATCAAGTTTAATAGAAATCACATCTGGCGCATTTACTTTAATGGTATCAACTAAACTTTCGGTTAAATCGGCACCATAAGTTGTTATATGCGTAGCCCATATTTTAGATTGCTTAGCAATATTTAATACATCTGCTAAATATGGATACAATAAAGGTTCACCATGAGCTCCTAAATTTAAACACACGTCTTGCCAAGAGCTACATTCTGCAAGTCTATTTTTAATAACTTTTAAATCTGCAAAATCAGTTCGTATACTTTGAGGTCGCAAACTATCATTAACACTAAATTTAGCAGAGAGTTCCCATTCTATTTCTCGAGGAAAAACATTAACTAATTCTCCATTTACAAACATAGTTTGATACTGATTAACAACCGCAAATGCATCTTGACGTTGCTTGCTATTAAGTGATTTCCATAAACTAAAAACTAAGTCTTTTAACCTTGGACTATTGGCCGCAAAGCGTTGACGCACTGTAGAAATATCTAAAGCAACTGTATAACAATAAGAACTAATTAAAGGTTCATCCAACAAATAACTAGGATTATAAGCTATCATTTCATCCAATGTTTTTTGCGACTCTACTAATGATTGTAATTTATCACAAGTATATACTTGCATACCTAAGCCAGGAGGAGCAGAAGTAAAAGCTGCCCCAAAAGCAATACTATCTTGCAAGCAAGACAACATACCGTTTACAATATCAGCATCAATAAATGGTGCTTCTGCATCAAATTGCACCACTGCATCAGCACAATATTTTTTTGCTACTTCTAACAACAATTCTGGATGAGATAATTCTCCAAACAAATAAGTAGAGTCAATACCCCCACGCCATCCGTTAAGAGCAAATTTACGTTTAGCTCTACGTTGCTGACGTTTAATGGGCTCTGATATAGAATGCTGAAAAATATTAACTTTAACACCTTGTAAAGCATTAGATGTTTTTAACAGCATATCCAAATTAGTGGCAACAACAATATTTGAAAATAAATCAGTATTCTGAATTGCCTCAACCGTTCGAGCCAATAATGATTTACCGTCTAAATCACAATGCCATTGACTTGACAACCCCAATGCACCTACACTACTCGCTTCTATTACTGCTATTGTTTTCATATTCACCCATATTAAATTTTAATTTTTTTAACAACCTGATACTGCCACGTTTAATAATTTGAATATAAAAAATATCGCGTTTAACTTGCAATGCTTTACGTTTTTTTATATCTGTTTCTGCCTCTATTTGCCTATCTATTTTTTTTAATTTTAATGAATCATGCACCTCTAAATCTTGGGCAATTTCAATTAATAAGTCAAAAGTTAAAAGTTGTTTCTGTAAATGAACAATTATATCTAGGCCTACATTATTATTGATTGCGTTTATTAATTCTTCAACGATACTTATTATCTTTTCAAGATTACAAATAATTTGTTGTAATAATTTTTTATAATCTATTACATCCTGTTTTAGGTTTTTAAAGGTTATCTTCGTATTGTCAATTTGTATAGCCGTATTTAAAGACATTATTTCTGTAGCATTTTTTAAAGCACCACCTTCGGTCGCATCGATAACCCGTGCTTTAGAAGACAATATTGCTTTATTAAAAGCATCTAAATAAGTAAGCATTAATGAATCGCTATACATCCAATTGTCTTCGACATCTTTTATTTTTATCAATTCAGATCTAAATCTTAAGATTTGTTCCCACTCTAACATTTCATAAGTATTAAAACGGTTTAAAGATCCAAACCATTCTTCATAAGTTGATATACCAGGCACATGAGTAACTCCCCATGGATTACCCAAATCCAGACCGCATAAAATAATATTAGCAAAACCTAAACGTTGCAAAAAACAAAAAGCCTGGTGCGCAACTGTAGCCACAGGTTTAAAAATTTGATATGGAGTAGGCTTTTTACCCTTACATAATTGAAATAGCTTCTCATCTGGCAAAAAAATAACAGGTCCTTTATATATATCAGCAGCACGCTTGTGCGACCTAGCATCAACTATCAACACAGGCCATTTGACACCCTCTGGAATTTTTAAATCTTCTAAATATTTAGTCGAGGCAATACTATAATCCATTGTAACAATAGAATCAGGTATTATAGACTCTGACAATAAACGTTTTACAACTGTTCCAACAGCACAAATATGTAAATTCGTTTTTTTAAGCACTTCTATATTTTTTTGTAACGATGGTCCAGCTGCAACTAAAATAGTGCTACTTTTTTCTGAATATTTTTGAGGTTCAAGATTTAAAGATGACTTTATATAATTTGCTAAATTATCAAACCGATTAAAAATATCTGCCTGAGCTAATTCCATAGACGATTTTAAGCCAACTATTGATGCATTAATAGATGATATAACTTCTCTTTTAACCTGCTTATAATATTCTTGATGTAAGATAACTGAAGATTGCAACTCTAAATACTGAGGATTAAACATAGCGAGATACATAGATATATTTGCAAAATTAATTGCTGTATCACCTGGACCAATATCTCCGATTAATAAAAGGCGATTACTTTGTAACAATGTGGAAATGTCAACTATCGATAATGCTGCAAAAATCAGTCGCAAATCACGTTCTATTATTACAAATTTTGTAGCTTTATCACAAACAGCTTCTAATAATTTAACATTATATCCCAATCCCAAACCAAAAAATATATAATCTGTTTCTGGTTTAATTGGCAAGCTACCTACTTGATGTTTTGCTTCTAATAAAGGATTGTCACCACCTAAAAAACCTTGTTGGTTTTTTAACGCCATACCTCCAGATGATGCTGCAATTAATTCAAAGTCTTGCAATCCAGTAAAATTGACTATTTTTTTAGCCAAAAATGGATTGCACTTATTTAAAGCTACTAAATTGTTTTCAATTATACTCGTGTTGAAATCTCAGCTAAAAGTTTTTCAAATCTTGGAAACAAAGGAGCTATTTCAAATTCTAAAATATCTGCCACAGTTATATAATCTTTTGATTCCATAGCTTCCTGCATCTCACGCATAAAATCAGCAGGATATGACAAAATAGAAATGCCGTCTTCACCTTCAATAATTATAGTCTCTAAACTAAAATCTTTAAACTTAGCCATTGCTTCAATAGCTCTATGAATTGTATCCCAACCATCACAAACAGCAGCAAATAACGTCATTGCCTCTTCTATTTCACCTTGCTGTATTTTATTAGCTGTATCCATCATAACTTGCTTCAAACGAGACAACGAATCTTGAATTTCAACCATCATCTTAGATGGCATATCATCGCCAATATCTGTAATAATTTCTAAACATTGATAATTAGCCACGCTAACATCTGGGATATTATTTAAATCTAACGGCTCATCATCTAAACTAATCACCTTAATAACTTTGCCCCAATCAGTTAAATAATCAGTAATTTCATCTAATATAACAGCTAAATTATCACTGTCTTCACAACTCATTGAATCTTGATTACCATCTAGAATTATCTTCATATAGATTTACTTCCTTTATATATTTTTGTTCCCAGCGCCCAAACCTTGTCCGTCCAAATTTCATTAGATTTATCATCGTCCAAAGCCTTAAATGAAGCATCTAGTTTAGCATTTAAATTATCAATGGCATGTACCACCAAAGCTTCTGGAAAAGCTGGCAATACTGGCGAACCCCACTCATGAGTTCCATGATGAGAAAGAATAAAATGCTTTAACATCATAGATAATTCAAATGGAAAATTATCTATTAGTTTAATTTTTTCTTGTAATAATTCAATACCAATGGCTAAATGACCTAATAATAAACCCTCATCTGTATAATTAAAATTCATGATATGATTTAATTCTCTCACCTTACCTATATCATGCAAAAACGCGCCAAAAATAGCTAAATCTCTATTTAATCTTGGGTTTAATTTAGTGTAATGACCTACTTCCTTCATAACCTTTAGCAAATGTTCTAACAAGCCACCTAAATATGCATTATGCAACATTTTAGCCGCTGGAGCCACACGTAATAACTTTACAAATTCATTATCTTCCATAAAACTTATTGCTAATTGTTTTAAATAAGGATTGGTAAAAGTTTCAAAAATAGCCAACATTTGCTCTAAAGCGCTATCCACATCTATTGGAGCTTTAGGCAAAAAATCTTGAGGATTTATTTTTGCATTATCAACTAACTCTAACGATTTAACAATTAATTGCATTTTACCATTATAACTATCGACAACCGCCACAACCTTGGCAAAGCCCTCCGTACCCAAACTTTCAACCTCCATTGGATTAGAATCCCATTTTTTAGCATCGACTTCACCACTGTCATCTGAAAGTAGCATCTGCAAAAAAGTCGACCCATTACGCGCCACTTTAGGTTGCATATTTTTATACAACAAAATTTGTTCTATTTGTTGACCCTGTTTTATATCTGATAATTTAATTTGCATCATATACGCCTAAATAATTTAAATTTATCACCTACACAAACACTGCTGTAATATCTTTTTTACAATTTGGCACTTTTTGAATTTCGTATTTTTTAGATTTATTAAAATTATAAATTAAAATATGTCCGCTATCCAAATTATAACTATCCAAATAATCGCATAATTGCTCTATACCCTCTTGTAGGTATTTTTCTCCATACCAAATTTTAAGTTCTATAACATAGCGTTTATCGTTATAAGTAATTACCAAATCCATTTTGCGATCTTCGGCGGTTACGTTTTCTTTAAACATATAACCTTTACCATTAATTATAGGCCGCAAAAATGACATCAAAAGCAATCTGCCGTTTTTTTCTAAAAAGGTATTATCCTTAGATGAATTATGCTCTTGCATAAACTGCTGAAACTTTTGCAAAATTAAGGTTATATTTAGTTGGTTGTTTTCTTTAAATTTTGCCGAGGTATATTTACTACTTAATTGTACTTCTTCCGTTAAATTTTTAGCAATAAAATAATTTAACATTCTAAATTCGTATATTTTATTGCTGATATCACAACGGTTATCCAAGCCAGAACACAACAGGCCAAAGGTTTTACCTTTGGCAATAATTGGATCGCCAATATCAAAGGGTATTATATTGCCGTCAATTATAATACTACTTAATACAGCTCTTAAATCAGAATTATTCTCTAAGTTTTTATACATATCATCAAAATTTGTAGTTGTATAATTGCCATCAATTAAATACTTATAAGCTTTATCTATATCTTCTATGCACCAGTTTGCACTGTGGCGTTGGATTTGGTTTTCATCTATAAGGGCGCACATTTTACTAACTAAAAATGGGTTGCCAGAGGTATAATAATATAACCTTTGGGATAAATCTGTAACTGGCATTTTTAAATTATGCTCTTGGGCATAATCTTCTAGCATAGGTTTTATTTCTTGTTGGGTAAAAGCAAAATCAATACTTAAATCCTCGGCTATATTCCAAGGACTATTTAATTTTTGTTCTTCATCGGGACGCAATTTTAACTTTAATGTTTTTACATCATGCACGCCCAATAAAACCACTGAATGAAATACCGTTATTTTTTTTTCTTGAGACTTTAAAAACCTATCCCTAAGACTAGCTAAAAAACTTACAAAAACTTGATTATTGCTAGCCTTGTCTACTTCGTCTATCAAAAGTATCGTTTTTGTATTTAACTTATCAATAAATAGCGATATTAAATTTTGCAAATCTTTAAAATTATTTATTTTATTTATTTGTTCTTCTAAATAATTTGCTACAGAAATATTAAAAAATTGCAATTCCTCAACAAGTAAACTTATAAACATTTTTATTAAGTGTATTTCTGATTTAAAAGCCTCATCACCTATGCCTTCAAAACTTATTGATATAACTGCGTAGTTATTTTTTGATGCAAAAAAATTAGCCAACAAAGCTTTAATTGTTGTTTTACCATACTGACGCGGAAAGTTTATTGCATAATAACTACCATTTTCAATAAGTGTTTTACACCTATTAAATTTAGCCGATACATCGCACATATAATGTTTATCAACTATGCACACACCTGTAGTATTAAATCTTTTCATAAACACCTACACAAACACCGCTGTAATATCTTTTTTACAATTTGGCACTTTTTGAATTTCGTATTTTTTAGATTTATTAAAATTATAAATTAAAATATGTCCGCT
>Ga0256837_1001070_pt1 | contig 19648 bp, 21 predicted proteins | sample 4562384metaG_FD_185976 | JGI IMG/M metagenome (GOLD analysis project Ga0256837, IMG submission 185976) | Hydrothermal vent microbial communities from Guaymas Basin, Mexico - 4561-384 | ecosystem: Environmental > Aquatic > Marine > Hydrothermal vents | place: Mexico: Guaymas Basin | collected...
TCAGCGCTGATGATACTGCACCTTCCGGGTGTGGGAAAGTAGGTCCCCGCTAAGATTATTAGTGTATACTTTTTTAGCTTCATTAACTTCTATTAATACTTTATGTTATAACAGTGTCTGGCACTTTGCTTGTTGTGGCCGTAAAATGGTGAAAATTCCGAAAATGGTTGTAAAAGAAAGAGAAAAAAAAAGAAAAAGATGGAGAAAAGATGGTAAAGCGCCCTAAAAAGGGTTGACGGATCAAAAGGAAGCGGTGTACAGCCATATTTGTCCTTATCATTAACATCAGCACCTTTTGATGTTAAATTTCTAACTATATCAAGTTGTCCTTTTTCAATAGCATTTAATAAATCTTGATTTAATTCAGCCACTGCATAACTAACAAATACAAAAGAAAACAACATTGAAAATACTAAATGTTTAAATTGTAACATTTTTTCTCCTAATAATTTTTTAAGTCATTTGTAAATTTTAGGTCAAGATTAGTTTAGGGATTCCTTTTTATAGTTTTAAAAACTATTGTTTTACCTTTTGCTCCTCTGCCTCTTTTCCCTTTTACTTTATGGGTTCCAAAATAACTTTCATCTACTGCAATTTTCTTTAAATGGTGAATTTGTTGATAAATTCTATAAATTTTTTTAAATTTATTATAATATCTGTTAATTGTGTTTCTATTGATTTTAGTTATTTCTGCTGTTTGAACTGTTGGTAAATCTATACAAAAACACTTTAAATTTTTGCTCCGAAATATGAGTATTTTTTATATACTTGTTTTTCGCCTTTTTCATGGAATTATTTTACAATATTGCATCCCATAACTAGCCTTGACCCTTTTTAAAAACACTGAAAAGGGAGCGGAATTACGGTTACATCCATTCAAGAAGTTTTTCAACTTCTTTTACTTCATAACATTTTATACTTTCTTCAAGCGGTTTACTTGGAACAATTGCTTTTGTAAAACCTAGATTGGATGCCTCTTTTATTCTTTGATCCAAAGCCGGCACATCTCTTATATCTCCGACAAGGGAAACTTCGCCTATAAAAACACTTTCTTTGCTTATTTTTCTGTCTCTGAAACTGCTTACAATTGCCGCCATAATCGCAAGGTCTGCCGCCGGCTCGTTTATTTTTATGCCTCCCGTGACATTTATAAACACATCATACTGGTTAAAAGGCAGGTTTAGTTTTTTTTCAAGAAGAGCCAGAATCATATTAAGCCTCGGAAGCTCAAACCCTGTGGAGCTTCTTTTGGGTATTCCGTAACTTTCACTCACCAGTGCCTGAACTTCCAAGACAATAGGTCTTGTTCCTTCCATAAGAACGGTTATTGCGCTTCCTGGAAGGGCTTTTTTGCTAAAAAAAGATCTGTTTTTGGCACTGACAAGACCCTGTTTTGTCATTTCGAATATTCCTATTTCGCTGGTGGAGCCGAAGCGGTTTTTAAAACTTCTTAAAATTCTAAGCTCACGGCTTGCGTCACCCTCAAAATACAAAACGGTGTCAACCATATGTTCAAGAACCCTAGGTCCGGCAATTGAGCCTTCTTTTGTAATATGTCCTATTATAAAAACAGTGGTTTTTGTTTCTTTTGCTATACGCATTAATTCAAAGGTAACTTCCCTTACCTGGGATACGCTTCCGGGTGCTGATTGAAGGTTTTGGGAATATATGGTCTGGATGGAGTCTATTATTACCAGGTCATAACCTTTATTAATTTCTTCAAGTATGTTTTCAACCGTTATTTCAGGCATTAAAAAGAGGTTTTTATTTTTGATGCCAAGTCTTTGGGCTCTTAATTTTATTTGTCCCGGGCTTTCTTCCCCTGCTACATACAGGACTTTTTTGTCAATATTGCCGGCCAGTTTCATCATAATGGTTGATTTTCCGACTCCCGGACTTCCTCCGATAAGAACAAGACTGCCCGGGACTATTCCACCGCCTAAAACAAGGTCGAGTTCACTGTCGTTTGAGCTGAATCTTTCAATTTCTTCATTTTCAATTTCTTCAAATTTCAGTATTTTATTTTTTGTGTTTGTGCGTTTTGGTGTATTTTCTTCTCTTACTTCTACAAAACTTTCCCAGCTTCCGCAGGCGGGGCATTTACCCATCCATTTGGCACTTTTATAGCCGCATTCGCAACATTCAAAAACCGTTTTTTTCTTAGCCATTTATTATACTTTGTATATTTTGGTTGTAATTTATCATTTCATCTGTGCTGGAAATAAGCAGAAGATATATAATTCTCCATGTAATTATGCCGGTTACCAAAAGTATTATATAAAGAAATATAATCCATTTATGTTTTGAGAGATCTATATTGTCTTCATCTTTGAATTTAACACTTACAAGTCCCACAAAAGCAAAAATTATTAATATGCTTCCGAAATAAAAGATCAGATCAGTCATAAAGACCTTCCAAAAATCCTTCAATAAACTCTTCTTTGTCAAACTTAACCAGATCATCCTGCTTTTCCCCGACACCCACAAAATAGATAGGAAGTCTCAGGGTGTTTGCAATTGTAAAGACGCTTCCGCCTTTTGCCGTTCCGTCAAGTTTTGTAATAATAACCCCGTCAACACCTATTATTTCTTTAAATATTTTTGCCTGGTTTATCGCACTGCTTCCCTGTGTCCCGTCTATAATTAAAATAATTTTGTGAGGGGCGTTTTCATAGGCTTTTTTTGCCACGTTTACTATTTTTTTGAGTTCGTTTTGAAGGTTTACCTTATTGTGAAGCCTCCCTGCCGTATCTACAATGGCTATATCTGCGTTTTTTGCCTTTGCACTTGCGATGGTGTCGAATGTAACAGCCGCAGGGTCATGTCCTTGTTTGGTTTTTACAATAGGGATATCAAGTATTTCTGCCCATTTCGTAAGCTGTTCAATAGCCGCCGCTCTGAAAGTGTCTGCGGCTCCTAGGATTATATTTTTGCCTTCTTTTTTATATTTGTTTGCAAGTTTTGCTATTGTTGTTGTCTTTCCTGCTCCGTTAACTCCTATAATTAAAAAGACAAAAGGTTTGTCGTTTATTTCTATGGTGTTTTTCGGTGTGTCAAAAACCCAGAAAAGTTCCTTTTTAAGTTTTTCTTTGGATACATTTTCAGGCAGTTTTTCTATTATTTTTTCTACAAGGTCATAATCCATATCCGCTTCTAACAGGGCTTCTTCTATAAGTTCACGGGAAAGTTTTTCTTTTTTTTCGCCCCCTACAACGCTTTGTAGAGCCTGTTTTGTCTTATTGAGACTTTTTTTTATAAATCCGAACATTTAAAATCCTTCCGCTTTTAATATTTCATAAGGAGTGAAATTTTCATATCTTGTTGTTGAATTTTTGTCCAGAACAATAATGGTTGGATAATTTTGAATATTAAAATATTTTTCAAGATATTGATTGTCTGTTTTATGATAAACAATTTGCAGTTTATTCAATACGGCTTCCTGAGCTTTTGAATATGTATTGTTATTGTCAAAAAGTAAAACTGTTTTGGTGTTTACAGGTTCAAGAGATTTGTTTTTGAATTTTAGCTGTAAACTGTCTATATTAACAATAAAAACTTCATCTGTTTTTTTTATTGTAACTGTTTTGTTATTGTCGGAATTTGTCTTTGTTTTTGCGGTTTTGTTACAGCCTGTTATAAGGATTATAAAAATAAATGTTAAAATATATTTCAAGCTGACTCCTTTTTTGTAATTTTATCAAAAAAAGGCGGCAAATGTTGAAAGTGGTGAAAAAGGTGAAAATGAGGAAGTAAACGGTGAAAGAGAGGTAAAATGAAAGACGATTTTAGAAAACAGTGTTTAAACATGAAAAAATTCAACAGATATTATTATTCGAAAAAAACAGGCTGGCGACTTTATAAATTATGCAGGAATTATAAAAATATACTTTTTTTTATCCCTATGAAGAGTGAAATAGACATATTTTGGGTTTTAAAGCGTTTAAGAATGGAAAAAAAGAATATTTTCGTCCCGTTTATGGAGGATTTAAGCTTTAAAATGGTAAAATATCAATTACCGCTTAAAAAGAAAAGATTTTCTATTTTAGAGCCGGTAAACAAGCAAAAAACTCTTTCAAAAATAGATTTGGCGGTTGTTCCGACAGTAGGTATTGATTCTACGTTTAGACGAATCGGGTTTGGAAAAGGCATGTATGACAGGTTTTTTGAAAATTTAAAATATAAGCCTAGAATTGTGTTTGTGCAGTTAAAACCGTGTGTTTCAAAAGAGGTTTTAACGCAAAACCACGATATAGCCGCTGATGAGTATATAAGCTTTAATATTTATAAAAGGAGAAAAAATGACGGTTTTAATAATTTTAGCAATTACGATTTTATCCGCTCTGGCGGGCTTTTTTATTGCAAAAAAAATGGATTCTGCAAAATATGAAATTTATGTAGAACAGGCAAAAGCCAAAGCAAAAGCTATTGAGCATGAAGCTGAAATTCTGCTTGAAAATACAAAAACAAGAGCAAAAGAGATGGAGCTTGAAGCAAAAAGCTCATACGAACTTCAAGAGATGAAACTGCAAAGGGAATATGAAAATAAACTCAATGATATTCTTAAAAAAGAGCAGGAAATAGAAAAATTGATAGAAAAACATATGAAAAAGGATGAAGAGATTCAAAAAAGATTTAACAGTATTTCCAAAGAGAGGGATGTTGTTGAAAAACTTAAAAATCAGTATAAAGAAAAGTTAAAAGATGTTCAGAAAGTCCTTGAAAATGGAGCCGGTCTTACAAAAGAAGAGGCAAAAGAGATGCTTCTTAAAAAAACCGAGGAAGATTTAAGAGATGAAATCGCCCATTTGAGCAGAAAAATATTAAAAGAAGCCGAAAATGAAGCCAAAAGAAAAGCGGAATTTATAATAGCCCAGGCAACTACAAGATATGCCGGTGATTTTGCCGGAGAAAGGCTTATAAATGTTGTTCATATAGGCGATGATGAAATGAAAGGTAGAATTATAGGCAAAGAGGGAAAAAATGTAAAAGCCCTTGAAATGGTTACCGGATGTGATATTATAATTGATGATACTCCGGGTGCCGTTACTGTAAGCAGTTTTAATATTTACAGGCGTCAGATTGCGGTGGAAACTATAAAAAGGCTTGTGGAAGACGGAAGAATCCAGCCTGCCAGAATTGAAGAGATATACGAAAAAGTTACCGAAGATTTTGAAAAAAGAGTAAAACATGAAGGAGAGGAAATCCTTATAGACCTGGGGCTTTCAAATGCGGGTATTCATTCAGAAATTGTAAAACTTATAGGAAGACTTAAATTCAGGGCAAGTTACGGTCAGAATGCTTTGGCTCATTCACTTGAAGTGGCGCATCTTGCAGGGATTATGGCGGCGGAAATGGGCGGCGATGAAATAATGGCTAAAAGAGCGGGGCTTTTACATGATATAGGCAAAGCCCTGACCCATGATTTCGGAGGGGATCATGTAACGCTTGGATATGATTTATGTAAAAGATATAAAGAACCGGAAGTTGTTTTAAATGCAATTAAGGCTCATCACGGACATACGGAGCCTACAAGTATAGAATCCGCCTCAGTATGTGCCGCAGATGCTCTCAGTGCAGCAAGACCGGGTGCCAGAAGAGAAGTTTTGGAAGCGTTTTTAAAAAGGGTGGAATCTCTTGAAGATATAGCAAAAAGCTATATGGGTGTTATAAATGCTTATGCCCTTAATGCGGGAAGGGAAATCAGGGTTATAGTTGAGGCAGATCTTGTAAATGACGATGAAGCGGTTCTTATGGCAAGGGATATTGCAAAAAGAATAGAAAACGAAGTAAGTTTCCCTGGGGAAATAAAAGTAAATGTAATCAGGGAAAAAAGAGCAATTACGTTTGCAGCGGCATAAAGAAAGTGAACAGTGAATAGTGAAAAATTTAGGTGAAATCAAGGACAGAAATGGAAGTTTTAGTTAAACCTTGCGGAGAGTTTTATACCAACTGCTATATTGTTGATAAAAAAATAATAATAGATCCGGGTGTGGGTGCGTTTGAATTTGTCAAAGAGAATGTAAAAGAGCCTCTTGCAATTATAAATACACACGGGCATTTTGATCATATGTGGGATGATAAAAAAATAAAAGAGTATTATGAGATACCGGTTTATATTCACAAAAACGATGCTTTTATGCTTGAAAATGATCCTTTCGGATATAATCCTCCTAAACTTAGCGCCGATTTTCAGCTTGAAGAGGGTATTTATAAAATTGGGGAGTATGATGTGAAAATAAGACATTTTCCCGGACATACTCCCGGAAGTGTTACCGTTGAAATAGGCGATGAAATGTTCAGCGGGGATTTTATATTTGACGGCAGCATAGGAAGGGTTGATTTCCCTTATTCAAATCCGGAAGAGATGAAAAAATCAATTAAAAGATTTTTAGAAATTTCGTATGATAAGAGAATTTTACCCGGACACGGTGCAACTACTACGATAAAAAAGGCACAGAAGTTTCTTCCTGTCTGGCTGGATTATTTATAAAGCTTTATTAAAAATACCGGAAAATCACGGTGTTTTTTTACGGTATGTATAATGTCATATTTGATATTCCACTCTTTGAAATAATTTTTTAATTCTTCGTAAGTGAAACCGAAATGTTCTACATCTTTATTCCCCCTGGTGTGAAATGTCCCGTCTTCTTTTACAAGGTCGGCAATATAAACGGTATCGGTTAAAGTTTTTAATTTTTCGGATAAAGCCTTTATGTCTTTTATGTGATGTAGTGTCATTGACGATATTACCGTGTCATATTTTTTATTTATATCAAATATGTTTTTTACTTCGGCTTTTGCGTTAAGGTTTAATTTTTGAGCTTTTTCGTTAAATTTTTTAACCATTTCGGATGATGTGTCTATACCGGTGATTTCTTTTACATAAGGAGCGGTGTTTATCCCTACAAGCCCGGTTCCACATCCGAATTCCAAAACCTTTTCATATCCTTTGAAATTTTTTGCAATATTGCCAACTACTGCTTTTGCCAGACTGACTCTTCTTGGCAGGTCGTCCCAGGTAAGGGCGTCGTTGTCAAAACGGTTCATTTGTTGCCTTTATTAGAAAAAGAGATATAATAATGAGTATAATTTTACAAAAATCAGGGGATATTATGAAAAAAAGTTTTTCTTTTATGTTTTTTTCTCTTTTTTTATTTGCTTTTAACGCTCCTTATTCTTTAAAAAAATTTCATGCTGTTTTGGATGTTTCGAAATTACAGGCTCCAAGAAGTGAATATAACCCGCTTTACAGCAGAAAATATGGAGATTTTAAATTGTATGCCAACCGGTTTTTTATTTACAGGACAATAAATATATGGTCTTTTATATGTGCGGAAATCACAACAGAAGTGAACTTAGATTTAAAAACATATGGAAAACAGATACAAAAAGTGAAAAATATATTGAAGCGGAAGTGAAATTGTTTCCTCTTAATGAAAAAAGAGAATTTACCTTTTTACAGATACATGCGGACAATACGATAAAAAATACGCCTGTTATAGACAAGACCCTGCTTAGGATTGTATGGCGTAAAAAATACAGAAATATTCAAAACCATATATGGGCTGTTTTACGAATGGACAGAGGAAAGTATAAAAAAATCAATTTGGGTGTAATGTCAAAAGGCTTTTTTGATGTAAAAATATCTGTTTTAAACAATATACTGAATATTTACATAAACAAAGAAAAAAGGTTCCAAACCGGTGTGGCATACTGGAAAAAATATTATAATTATTTTAAAGCCGGGGTATATCTTCAAGACAGAGGGTGTGCCGAGGCTTTATTCAACAAACTGCAAATATCGCAGTAAAATTAAAACTCTATGCCGTTTTCTTTGAGAGCTTTATGAATATGGCTCATTTGTGTTGCTTTATTTCTGCACCATTCAGGAGCAAGCAGTTTTTCGCTTCCGGCTGTCATTCTCTGGACTGAAATGTGTTCAGGCAGTATTTTGATTGCTTTAACCAGGGTGTCAATATATGTTTTTTCATCGATAGGTGTAAAGTTTCCTTTTTTATATTCGAGTGCCAAAAGGGTGTTTTCCGTAACATAAAGAGGATGAAATTTGATTGAATCGATATTTAGAGCCACAGTATCTCTGACACTTTTGAGCATTTCTTTTTGTGTTTCTTCGGGAAGTCCGAAAATTAAATGTCCGCATACGTTTAGATTCAGTTTTTTTGTTTTTTGTATCGTTTCTTTTACATTTTGAAAATCATGACCTCTGTTGATTTTTTCGAGGGTTTTGTCGTTTGAGCTTTGTATTCCGTATTCAACCCATATTTCATATTTTTTGCTCAATTTTGCCAGATATTCCAATGTTTCTTCGGTAATACTATCCGTTCTTGTGCCTATGCTCAGACCGATTACACCGGGAAAACCAAGAGCTTTTTCGTATAAAATTTTCAAAGTCTTAAACGGTGCGTATGTATTGGTGAAACTTTGAAAATAAACAATATATTTTTCGCTTGAATACTGTTTTTTAAGTGACGGAAGTGTTGCAAAAAACTGATCTTCAAGGGCTTTCAGCTGTTTTTTTAAAAGAGGGTTTTCTTTTGAGTTGAGATTTAAAGTTGTTCTTGCTTTTTGAAAATTCGGCGAAAAACTTTCGTTTTCACAAAAAACACAGCCTCCCCTTGCGACTGTTCCGTCAATATTGGGGCATGTAAACCCCGGAATTGAAACAGGAACCTTTTTTACGGAGGTATTAAATTTTTTTCTCAGATATTTTCCAAAAGTAAACAGTTTATCCATTTATCCTCTTCTTATTCCTGTTTCTTTCACATTTTAAAGAACAGGGTAATTGTTGTCAAAACATGCAAAGCAGTAATTTTCTTTTTTATCTTGAACCGCTTTGACAATAGATTCAATAGAAAGATATGCAAGCGAGTCCGCTTCAATATATTTTGCTATTTCTTCGGTTGAAAATCTTGAAGCGATAAGCTCTTTTTTCGTAGGTGTGTCGACACCGTAATAACAAGGTGCTTTTGTGGCTGGAGCCGCTATTCTCATATGAACTTCTTTTGCGCCGGCTTCTTTAAGCATTCTGACAATTCTTCTGCTTGTGGTTCCCCTGACGATAGAATCGTCTATTACAACAAGCTTTTTGCCTTTTATTTTGTGTTTAATAGGGCTTAATTTCATTTTAACTTTCAGATCCCTGATCTCCTGAGTAGGTTCTATAAACGTTCTTCCTACGTAATGGTTTCTCATAATCGCCATTTCAAAAGGAATGCCGCTTTGCTGGGCATATCCAAGTGCCGCGGCAACACCGCTGTCAGGAACAGGGACAACTATGTCGGCATCCACAGGAAGTTCTTTTGCCAATTCCCTTCCCATCTGTTTTCTTATGCTGTAAACGTTTTTGCCAAATACATCTGAATCCGGTCTTGCGAAATAAATATATTCAAAAATACACTGTTTCGGAGTGGGGTCGAATATCATTTCGCTTTTGATTTTATCGTTCTCAAAAATTAGCATTTCCCCGGGTTTTACATCCCTTATAAATTCTGCTCCTGCAAGCTCAAAAGCACATGTCTCGCTTGCTACGATATAACCGCCGCTTTTTAGTTTACCAAGCGAAAGGGGTCTGAATCCGAAAGGATCACGGATTGCAAACATTTTTGTTCTGCTTATAATAACAAGCGAAAAGGCGCCTTTTATTTTTTTAACTGCATCGATTATTCTTTCTTTAAGTCTCTTTTTATGATAATTTTTTGCTATAAGATGTATCAGGTTTTCAGTATCCATGTTGCTCTGGAAAATAGCTCCTCTTTCAATAAGGTTTTCTCTTATTTCTTTTGCGTTTACCAGGTTTCCGTTATGCACTATTGAAATTTCTCCAAGACCGTATCTTGCAAAAACAGGCTGTGCATCTAAAATAGAGTCGTCTCCGGCTGTGGAATATCTGGTGTGTCCTATTGACATATTTCCTTTTAATATTTTAAAATGATCTTCTTTAAAAATCTGTGTTACAAGCCCTCTGTCTTTTACCGTTTTGATATGTTTGCCGTCACTGCTGCTTATACCTGCGGCTTCTTGGCCTCTGTGTTGCATTGCAAAAAGAGAATAATATGCAAGTTTGCTTGCATTTTCATTTCCGTAAATTCCTACTACCGAACACATTTATTTTCCTTTTTTTATATTCCCAAAGCGTCGTTAATTGAGTAAAGACCTTCTTTTTGATTTACAAGCCATTTGGAAACTTTTATTGCGCCTCTTGCAAAGGTTTCCCTGCTTGTTGCTGTATGGTTTAGTTCCAAAAATTCGCCTTCATTGTAAAATCCTACCGTATGACGCCCTACAATGTCTCCGCCTCTTAGGGCAAACACGCCTATTTCATCTTTTGTTCTGGCACCCACGTGACCGCTTCTTCCTGTAACCATAACGTCTTTTAAATCCAGGTTTCTTGCTTTGGCACAGCTTTCTGCAAGTGTTAGCGCGGTTCCGCTAGGTGCGTCTACTTTAAAATGATGGTGTTGTTCTGTTATTTCTATGTCAAAATCTTTTAATTTTTCACTTACCATTGCAACCAGTTTATTAAGAATAGCTACCCCTAAGCTCATATTCGTAGCATATAAAACAGCTGTTTTTTTAGAAACTTCAATCATAAGGTTTTGCTGATGAGTGTTTAAGCCCGTTGTTGCTATTACCAGAGGTTTAGGTGTTTCCAAAGCCGCTTCAAGCAGATTTTGGGTTGCCACCGGCGCGGAAAAATCTATAACAATGTCCGAATTTTGAAGCAGTGTTTTTGCATCATTTGTGATAACCGTTTCTTTTTCAAATTCTATCGACTGGTTTCCTTCGAACATTACCGCACCAAGCGCGTCATCAGAATTTTTAATAATATTTACAAGAATCTGGCCGACTCTCCCGGTTGCTCCTACTATTCCGTATTTCATATTAGCCCTTTAAATTTTTAACGTATTTTACCACATTTAATGCGGCTACCGAACCGTCCCCGGCAGATGCTATTACCTGTTTTACACTGTTTTGTCGGACATCCCCTATTGCGAACAGCCCCGGCAGTGATGTCTGCATATTCAGATCCACAACTACTTCCCCATATTCATTGAGTTTGCATAAATCTTTTACAAGTGAAGAGTTTACATTCATACCCACAAAAATAAAAATTCCGTCTATTTTTAAATCTTTTTTTTCATTTTTAATATTTATAACAGCATTTTGTAAAAACGGAGTACCATTTACTTCTTCAACAGTGGTGTTGTAAAGAATTTCAATATTCTCTTTTTCTTTTACTTTATTTACCGTCAGCGGGGAAGCTCTAAATTCATCACGTCTGTGGATTAAATAAACTTTTTTGGCAATATTGCTGAGATACAGTGCTTCTTCAAGGGCACTGTCTCCCCCTCCTACAACCGCCACGTCCATGTTTTTGTAGAAATATCCGTCACATACCGCACAGTAGCTTACCCCTTTGCCGATATATTCTTTTTCACCTTTAAATCCTGCTCTTTTAGGGGTTGCACCCGTTGCAAGAATTACCGCTTTACTTTGATATTCATTTACGGATGTTTTAATATTAAATTCCGAAGTTCCGTTTTGATGAATAGATATTACCTCTTCACTTATTATTTTTGCTCCGAATCTCATTGTCTGTTCAGGCCAGCACTGCATAAGTTCAAGACCGCTTTTTACTTCGCAGACTCCCGGATAGTTTTCTATTTCACTGCTTTGTGTTATCTGTCCTCCCGGAGTCAATTTTTCGATTATCAGTGTGTTTAATCCCATTCTTCCGGTATAAAGACCTGCACTGAGTCCTCCCGGACCCGCACCTATTATAATTACATCATACATTTTTGCTCCTTTTTCAGTAAATTAGAAATGAAAAATAAAAATTTATACTTTTCACTTTTCATTTGTAATTATTTCTAAGGGGCTGTCTTGTTTATAAAGTTTTTTATTATACCGTTTTATTTTTAAAGTTACGGGAACCTGGTATATATTCAAAAACTGAATTATTTTAATTATAGTATTTATTCCGGCTGTTGTATATATAATATCTTTAAAATCTTTTCTTTTTTGATAAATATCTATTGCTAAAACAGGATATTTCGGGTGTATTTTTTTAATCAAATTTTGTAAATCGTTCATTTTTGAGGAAAAAACTATTACACAGTATTCTTTTTTTTGAGGGGTGAAAATTTTATGTTTTTCGTAAAGGATAATTTTATCAAAGTCCAAAAACTTATATTCTTTGAATTTGTAATTATAATAAAAGAAAAACGCGGCTACCATTAATGCTCCGAAAAAGGAGCTGAATGTGTAAAAAAACCTGTTTTTCAAATTAGCTTAATAATGCGTTGATTTTTTCTTCGTAGAAGTTTTTAGGCGCCGCACCTACCATGCTGTCAACAACTTCACCGTCTTTAATAAAAAGAACAGTAGGGATACTTCTGATTCCGAATTGTATTGCAAGTTCCTGTTGTTCGTCTGTATTGATTTTACCGATTGCAACATCTTTGTCTTTGAAATCTTCCGCAAGCTCTTCGATAATCGGGGCCACCATTCTACAAGGTCCGCACCAAGGTGCCCAAAAATCAACCACAACAAGTTTGTTGTTTTCAACTATTTCTTTAAAATTTTCATTTGTTATTTCAAGTGCCATAAAGCTCTCCTTTTTTTTGCTTATTATACACAAAAAAAGACAAAAACACTCACGTATAAGTAAAATTTAATAATATTATAGGCAGAAGTTAATTTTGGGATGAAAAAAGGTGAATATAAGAGTTGTTTTGTGTTTTGGTATAAATTGAAAGTTTTTTTATTTTAGCTTACAATATTGATTGTTTTTTAAGAATGGATAAATAAAAATAAAACGACATTTCTTGACAATAAATTCATTTACACTTTCAACGTAACAAATTAAAACATAAGGAAAAAGCATGAAAAAAACGAGTAAATTAAAGACAGGTTTAGTTTTAATCGCACTTTTAGCTACCGGTGCGAACGCTTATGTAGTAGTTCAGCCGAAATTTAAAAAAGGTTCGATTTTCGGTATTCAGGCTAAAAGTGTCAGTTTTGACGATAAATTGCAAGTTGACGAATCACCGGTTTACGGGATTTATTATGGTTTTAACTGGGATTTTGGTGATCCGGGTGCATGGGGAGTTAAAATTAATTTTGAGCTTGATTTCGGAAATATGAAAGATTCTGAGGGAGCAAATTTTACTTATTCTGATTATTATGCGACGGTTGCGCCGACTTATACATTTGCAGCAGGCAACGGTAATGTGAAAGTTTATGCGGGTGGAAAATTCGGTTTTGTAGGCTTTGAGAACGATTCGGATCCGGCTTACGGAGCTATTGCGGGAGTTGAATATAATTATAATGCTCTGAATGTAGGCATTTCATATATGAACGGAACAATAACAACAAATACAGGGGACTTTGATATAAGCGAGGTTACAGGTTATATTGGATATAATTTTTAAATCTTCGCTTATTTAGCGAAGATTTTTAGGAAACTTACCAACATCCCTGCTGTGAACATCCAGAATCCGCAGACCATTGTTATATTAAGACAGCTTTGAAATTCAGGTAATTGAATCATTTTCTCTCCTTTTTTTATTTATTTTATCACAATGTATGAATATTTGTGCAATTATAAATAAATATTATGAAAAATTATTTCAACTCCCCCCATCTTTTTCCAAAACTGATTCCGACTTTCAAAGGCACTTCAAGATTAAACACATTTTGCATGATTTTCTGGTATTCATAAGCTTCTTCATGTGAATCTATTTCAAAAATAAGTTCATCATGAATTTGAAGAAGCATTTTTGATTTTGGAAATTTTGTTTTTATTTCAAGCATAGCTTTTTTAATTATATCAGCCGCACTGCCCTGAAAAATAGTATTTACCGATTCACGTTCAAAATTTGCAATCATTCTGGCATTTACGGAATTAAAATCAAAAAATCTTCTTCTTTTAAGGAGTGTTTCAACATAGCCTTTTTCCCTGGCGTCGGCTTTTGTTTTTTCTATAAATGTTTTTACGGTCGGAAATGACGCAAAATATTTTTCTATAAATTCTTTTGCCTCTTTTACGGATACGTTTATTGTTTCGCTGAGTTTTTTTGAGCCCATTCCGTAAATAAGTCCGAAATTTATGGATTTTGCCACTGGGCGGTATTCTTTTGCTTTTTCTTTACCGAAGATTTTAACAGCTGTTTCAAGGTGAATATCCTTGTCTTCTAAAAAGGCGTTTACTAGATGCGTGTCTTTGCTGAAATGGGCAAGAAGTCTTAATTCTATCTGGGAATAATCCAGGCTTACAAATTCTTTTTCGGCGATAAATGCGTCTCTTATGTTAATATCCGTGGCTGTCGGGATGTTTTGTAGGTTCGGGTTTTTACTTGAAAGTCTGCCGGTTGCCGTGCCTGTTTGTAGAAAATTTGTATATATTTTGCCGTTTTTGTCTTTTTTTGCGTATTCCTGCAAAGGTGTGATGTATGTGTTTAAAAGTTTGTCGAATTTGCGGTATTCAAGCAGTTTTTCCATTATTGGATGTGCGTGTTTTAATGAATTTAAAACTTTTTCATCGGTTGAGTAGCCGGTTTTGGTTTTTTTCTTTGCGGGAAGTTTAAGAACGTCAAAAAGAATGTGGCTAAGCTGTTTTGGGGATTTGATGTTAAACTGCTGTCCAGAGAGTGTATAAATTTCCTCTGTTAAATCCGCGAGTTTGGCCGTAACTTTTTTTTGGAGTTTTTGCATATATTCAATATCGAGTTTTATTCCCTGGGATTCAAGGTCTATTAAAAGATTAACAAAAGGCATTTCGATACTTTCAATATCCCATTTAACTTCATCCCATAGTCTGTTTTTAAGTGTTTCATACAGTTTAAGCGATATTATCGCATCTTCCGCCGCATATTTTGCGGCTTCATGGGTGTTGACTTCCGAGAAATTTTTTCTTTTTCCTATTATTTCTTTGAATTTTATATTTTGGTGTTCCAGATATCTTTTAGCTACACTGTCAAGTCCAACCGGGCTGTCCGGGTCGAGTATCCATGCAAGTATCATTGTGTCCGCATAAGGGATTGGGATATTAAGGCCGTATTTTTTCAGCATCTTAAAATCAAATTTCAGGTTGTGTCCTATTACTTTTTTATCAAGTATTTTTTGAATGGCTTTAAGTGCTTTATCCTGTGAAACCTGATCGCTAACACCAAGATAAAAGTGATTAATAGGAACATAATAAGCCCTTGACTCTTCAAAAGCAAAGCTGAAACCTACGATATTCGGATTTTCAAGTCCGTCGGTTTCGGTATCAAACGCCACTATGTTATCGCCTATTTTATTAATTGTATCAAAAAGCTCTTTTTCGTTTTCTATCAAAACCGCGTCAAATTTGATTTGATGATCAGGCATTTTAGTTTTTACATAAAGACCGTCTTTTTTAACTCTTTCTATAATTGACGTAATGTCTAAATCAATCAGTTTATCGGCTACTTTAAGTATTGGATTGATTTCCGGGTATTTAAACTCTTCAAGATTGATTTTATCAAATAAATCCGTTTTTAAAGTAACGAGTTTTCTACTTAAAAATGCGTTTTCTTTGTCAGCGAGGAGTTTTTTTTGAAGGGCGCCTTTTATTTCGTCGATGTGATCGTAAAGATTTTCAAGCGTTTTATATTGATTTATAAGTTTTGCGGCTGTTTTAACACCTACGCCTTTAACACCCGGTATATTGTCGCTTGAATCTCCCACGAGTGCCTGGAAGTTTATAAAATCATTAGGGTGGACGCCGAATTTTTCTATACATTTTTCTTCGTTTATTTCCACTTTTTTAATAGGATCGAATATTACTATTTTATCGTCGTCTATAAGTTGATACATGTCTTTATCGTGACTTACGATTTTGACTTTTATCCCCTTGCTTGCAGCTAGTTTTGCAAGGCTTGCTATTATGTCGTCACTTTCGAATCCGGGAATTTCAAGCATTTTAAAGCCCATGTTTTTAATAAGGTTTATTGCGACAGGAAGCTGTGCTTTTAGATCTTCCGGAGCTTCCGGGCGGTTTGCTTTGTAGTCTTTAAACATCTCTTTTCTGAATGTTTCTTTTTCTTTGGAATCAAGAGTAAATACTATATAATCTGTTTCAAAATCTCTTCCGAGTGACGATATAAAATTAAGAAAACCGGTAATCATACCTGTGGGAAAGCCTTTTTTGCTTTTTAAAGGAGGAAGAGCATAAAAATTTCTGAATAAAAATCCAAAAGTGTCGATAATAGTTAAAGTCATAAAAAACCTTTTTTGATAAAATGTTAACATATTTTTTAAAGGAGAATTTTTTGCAACCAATTAAAATATTAAATGTTAAATCGGCGGTCAGTAAAATTAAATATATAGGTGACGGGCTTATTTGTGTGATTGATGAGAAAAACACAATTAGAATTTATGATGTAAATACTTTTAAACTTACAGACGGATTTAAAATAAAACTGAAAAAAAACAATCCCAAAGAAAACAGTGTTGATATCTCTGAAAAAGGGACATATATAGCAATAGCTATGAGGAATCAGCATAAAACAACTGTATGGGATGTAAAAGAAAAAAAGCTTCTTTATACGCTGGGATGGCATAAAGGGGATGTGTTAAGCGTCAGTTTTGACAGGGAGGAAAAATACCTTATGACGGGCGGTGAAGACGGAAGAGCTTATGTATGGTCTATGGCTACGGGGAAAATGGTGTCTTCACTTCCTCCTCATGCAGATTATATTACATCCGTGGCTTTTTCTAAAAACTGTCTTTGGGGAGCTACGGGGAGTTACGATAAATCCGTTACTATTACCAATATTTCATCAATGGATTTAAGTTACAGGAAAAGGGTGCACAGAGGGGCCGTTACTCTTTTGAAATTTATTGACAGACAAAGAATGGTAAGTGCGGATAAAACGGGGGAAATGGTTATATGGAATTATGCCAAAGGAAAAATTGAAAAGAGACTTGCTCCGATGGTTGACAGGGTTTTGGATATAACGTTTAGTGCCGATGAAAAATTTATGTTTGCCATATCTGAAACAAATAAAAAAGTTTCACTTTATTTGATGGAAGATTATGAGCTTATAAGTGATGAATTTATAAAAATACTGGAAACACCAAATGCACTGGAATTTGTTCCTGAAAAAAATATGCTTTTAATCGGATCTTTGGATGGGTATATTTACTGTTTCGATCTTTTTGAGGATGAAAAAGAATTATTACGATTTATAGAAAATAACGATTATGAAAAAGCTTATGAAATAGCAAGTAAAAATCCGTTTTTGAAACAGACGGAAGCATATGCGATGTTGGAAAACAAATGGAATAAAATGCTTACCTTGGCTCAGAAAAAATTTGAAGAGGGTGAAACAGGGGTTGCAAAACAGATATTGTCTCCGTTTTTAAAAATTCCTACAAAAAGAAGTTTTGTGCAAACCCTGTTTAATGATTTTGGTGAATTTGAGAAATTTAAAAAAGCTGTTTTAAGCGGTAAATATCCTTTAGCTTATTCTCTGGTTGCAAAATATCCTTATCTCAAAAATACTGTTTATTACAAAAAAATGGAAGATGTCTGGTATAAAGTGTTCAGTAAAGCAAAAAAATTGATTTTTCAAAAAGGTAAGGAGGATGAGGTTAGGGAACTGCTTAAACCGTTCAGAGGTGTTACTGAAAAAACGCCGTTTATTCAGACGTTGTTTAACGAAAAGCAACTTTATAGTTTGCTTGCGCAGAAAATTATGAAAAGAGAGTTTGAAGACTTTTTTTCAATGATAAACAGATATCCTTTTATTGTTGATTCTCCCGAGTATAGAAAAGCGATTGAATATGGAGAAAAACTTGTTAAAAAGGCAAAAGAACTGCTTTTAAAAGGGGAATATAAAAAGGTTTTGAATCTTGTGGAAATAATACAGCAGTTTCCGATGCATCAGGAAGAAGCAAAAGAGTTGAAAAAACAGGCGATAATTTTACTTGAATTTCACAGGATTTTGGCTACCAGAGATCTTAATGCAATAGAAAAATATGTCAAAGAATATCCGTTTTTGGAGGATGTTGAAGATTATCAGAAAATTGAAAGAGAATGGAGAGAAAAACTTCAAAAAGCGGAAAAGTATGCTTCAAAAGGAGATGTCGCAAAGATATTGGAAGAATTACAAGAATACAAGAATATAGATGATAAAAGATTGAAAATAGGGCAGATTGTTAAAAGTGCTTATTTGCAACAGATTATTTCACTGCTTATAAAAGCTTCCAAAAAAGCGGATGCGGCGAAATATTTTGAAAAAGCGGTTAAAAATTATATAAAAATATTCGGATTCGATATGGAAATCAGCGATTTGATAGAAAAGGCCAAAAAATTAAATATTCCATTCAAAACAGATTATGTTCAAGAAGGAGATATTTTAACTTGGCACAGGCATAAACTACCGGACAAAATATGGGAAGATATTAAATAATGGTCAATTGAAAATGGAAAATTAAAATTTATCCTAAATGTTGAAGGTCATTAAGAGTATTGATATTAATTAGCTCTTTTTCGTTTATTTTTGTTTTTCTTTTATTAATATTAAAAATTCTCATTTTTCCTTTCAGATTTTCCCTGATTTTCGGTAAATGAGTGTAATCGTAATATCCTATAAGCGGATTGTTTGATGCCACGGCTTTTTTTTGTAAAAGTTTTATAATTGATTTTTCAGTGATGTTTGGAGTGTCTACGCTTAAAACGAATACTTTTTTATGTTTTTTTATTATTTCCTCAAGTGCGGGCAGAGGTGCGTAAATTTTTGATTTTTCAATAAAAAAAGGATAATTTTTAAATTTTTTATATTTGGCGACGAAATAGACGTTTTTAAATATTTTTTTGCATTTTTCATACTGCAGCTTGTAAAAAAGTGAGGCTTTGTCATCATTTTCGCTTCCAAAACGGCTGGATTTTCCGCCGACAAGGATGAAGCAGGGAATACTTTTTAATTGAGAATTGAGAATTGAGGATTGAGAATATTTGTTTTTTAATTTAATTCTCAATTCTTCATTCTCCATTCTCCATTCTTTTGAAGGTGCCGCTTTTCCCGCCGGATTTGTATTCAAGCCTGATGTCGCTTATAACCATTTGCCTGTCAATTGCCTTTGCCATGTCGTAAATTGTGAGAAGTCCTACACTGACGGCTGTCAATGCTTCCATTTCTATTCCCGTTTTTGAGGTTGTTTTGGCGGTTGCGATTATTTTAAAACCGTCATCTGTTTCTTCTATGTCTATATCGACCCCGTCAATTAGAATATTATGACACATAGGAATAAGCTCGCTTGTTTTTTTGCTTCCCATAATTGCCGCAACTATTGCGGTTTGAAGGACTGCTCCTTTTTTTGTTTTTTCTTTTAGTATATATTCTTTTGTTTTTATCCGCATATGTATCTGTCCGCTGGCAGTTGCTATTCTTTTTGTAATTTCCTTATCTCCGACATCCACCATTTTGGGGTTATGTTTTTCGTTAATGTGGGTTAAATCCATGTGTTGCCTTTTTTTATGTAATTATAACCATTTTTTTAGATTAAAGTGCAAAACACTCCAGAGGATTGAGCCTACTATAAATCCTGCGACGGGGGGAAGTTTTATAAGGTTTAAAACTACCATTGTGATTAAAAG
>Ga0256837_1001071_pt1 | contig 19647 bp, 17 predicted proteins | sample 4562384metaG_FD_185976 | JGI IMG/M metagenome (GOLD analysis project Ga0256837, IMG submission 185976) | Hydrothermal vent microbial communities from Guaymas Basin, Mexico - 4561-384 | ecosystem: Environmental > Aquatic > Marine > Hydrothermal vents | place: Mexico: Guaymas Basin | collected...
CCCAAAATGGTCTTTTCATAAAACGAATCAGAAGAAGAGTAGATGGAATGGTAGAGTTAATATCAGACAATCAATTATACTCTCCAGAGATTTTGCTGCCTCAAGAGGTATCTATAGTGGGTAAAGTTGTTGGGGTAATTGACAGATTGTAATAGTTTTATACTGTTGAGGTGTGTAAAGTCTCACCTCTTTTATTTAAATACTCAAAATACTACTTTAGTCAAACTTTATATATTCAAAAATTCTTTTTAGATACAATCACTTTATAGTAACAAATTCTATAAAGGTATTTATAATGGATAAGATATTGGGTAAAAATATATATGATAGAGAGATTCCTAAAAATGGTGAACTCTTTTATAAACTCTTTGGTAGTAAAGATGGGTGTGAAATAGTACAAATCAGTAGTTCTGATACCCCAGATAGTGAAGTATATATACAACAAGAGGATGAGTGGGTAGTACTGTTACAAGGCAGTGCAAAACTATTGATAGATGACAATGAGATAGAGTTACATAAAGGAGATACTCTTTATATCCCTGCTAAAACACCTCACAAAGTACTATCTACTACAAAAGGTGCTTTATGGTTGGCTGTACATATGCACAAAGGTATAAAATGATTAGATTTATATCTATATTTATAATTATGCTATCTACACTCTGGGGTATAGATTTTCACCGCTCTATGAGTGCATCTCCTACTAGAATAAATCCCCTTCTTGCTACTGATTCAGCATCTAGCTCCATAGCTGGTTGGATATTTAATGGACTTTTGAAATTTGACAAAGAGGGAAATATTACAACCGATTTGGCAAAAAGCTACTATTTTGAAGATAACAGTACTTTGATATTTAAACTAAAAAAGGGTATAAAGTGGCATGATGGAGTAGAATTTAGTGCAGATGATGTTCTGTTTACATACAATTGGCTAATGGATAAAAAGGTGGTAACTCCATACAAGAGTGACTTCAAGTATGTAAAATCTGTAAAAAAACTGGATAGATACAGCATAGAGATAAAGTATTCCCAACCATACTTCAAAGCTCTGTCAATATGGATGATGGGATTGATTCCAAAGCATCTTTGGGAGAAAGAGAGTGAACCTATGAGAAGCAGACTAAATAAGCTTCCAGTAGGTACAGGACCATACAAAATGAAAAAACCTTTTAGTATAAATGAGAGAATCATACTCTATGCAAACAAAGATTATTTTGAACACAAACCATATATAGACAGACAGATATTTCACTATATTGGTGATCCCTCTACCGAATTTATGATGTTAAAATCGGGTAAGCTTGATATTGGCTCACTATCTCCTTTGCAGGTTCAAAAACAACTCTCCTTGCAATTTAGACAAAAGTTTGCCATATATGAACAACCATCACAGGGATATACATACCTGGGATTTAACCTAAAGAGAAAAATATTTGCCAATAGGGAGTTAAGGTATGCTCTATCTTTGGCAATAGATAAAGATGAAATCATAAAACTACTCTTTTTTGGACATGGAAAAGCCTGTTATGGTCCATTTATGCCAGGCAGCAGTGTATATCCCAAGGATTTCAAACCAACTCCATACAATCCAAAAAGGGCAAAAGAGATTCTCAAAAAGCTTGGATATACCAATAAACATCCGCTTGAGTTTACACTAATTACCAATACAGGCAATGATATACGCACAGCAACCGCAGAGATTATTCAACAACAACTTTTAAGAATTGGTGTAAAGATGCATATTAGAACTATGGAGTGGCAAGCATTTTTAAATACAGTTGTATTTCCGGCAAATTTTGATGCTGTACTTTTGGGATGGAGTTTGTCTTTGATACCAGATGCTTACTCTATTTGGCACAGTGAGGGTATCAAAAAGGGAGGATTCAACTTCATAGGATACAAAAACAGTGAGGTTGACAGACTCATAAAAATAGCTCAATCTACCATAGATCCAATCGAGTTTGCAAAAATTTATCAAAAAATATTTAAATTGATTGTAAATGACCACCCTTATATATTTTTGTATATACCAAATGCAATTACAGCAGTAAACAAAAAGATACAAGGGATAGAACCCTCTATTATAGGAGTAGAACATAATTTTATAGATTGGAAAATTAAGCCATAAGGAAGTATATTGAGTAGAGTAAACAGTAAATATTATATCTTGATGCTTTTTATCTATATAGGGAGTCGTATATACTTTAAAGAGGTTGATTTTTTGACCAGTTTGGTATATTCTGGTTGGCAGATATTGGATATAAAATGGCTTGAGAGTGATCTTTTGAAATCACTATACTATCTACACAGCCAACCACCATTTTATAATCTACTCATAGGTATAATAGTTAAAATTTCTCCTCAACATTACCTTGTTATTATCTCTATACTCTATTTGATTCTAAGCTACTTTATATATATAATGATCTTTTATATATTAAATTTTTTCAATATACCAAAACCACTCTCTTTTGTATTTGCAACTATATATATACTCTCTCCAGAAGCTATTTTGTATGAACATTGGATATTTTATACATGGTTTAATACATTTTTGATACTTTTGAGTCTCTTTTTGCTTATAAGGTATCAAGAGTCAAATAGTGATATATATCTGTTGCTCTTTTTTATAGATATTACAATACTGATGCTTACTCGCTCTATGTTTCATCTGATATTTCTATTTGGGATAGTAGCAATATTGATACTATTTAATAGAGTAAAATGGAAAAGAGTTTTAATACTCTCTTTGATACCAGCTTCAATTGTAGCTACTTTGTATATGAAAAACTATATACTGTTTGGATTTTTTGGCAATAGTAGCTGGATGGGTATGAATCTCTCCAAAGTAGTAAAATATGCTTTGATAGATTCAGATATAAAGACTCTTTTATCTATGCCATATAAAAAGAAGCAAGAAAAAATAGATGCCAAAATGGATAAATTATGCAAAGAGCATAAACTGTCTTTGGCAATGTGCAAGGGTGAATTTTTGCCTCTTGGGTTGTATGACAAAGAGTACCAAAAAGATCTTCCTGCACAATACAAAGGTATTGCCGTATTGCAAAATAAATTTAAAAGTACCAACAATACAAACTTTAACCACTATAACTATATAAAAATATCCAAAGATATGCAAAAAGATTCTGTTAAGCTGATACTAAATCATCCTATGAGTTATATAAATGCTGTCTTGACATCTCTAAAAAACTATATAAAGCCATCATGGGATTACTATTTTTTGCAAAGCAACTATATCAAAATAGCAAATCTTATATCTGTATATGAACTATTTTATATAGGTGGAGTTATAAAAAAATATGGATTACTAAGTACAGCCATTGTTGCTCTAATGAGTATTTTTATACTCTTATATACCATATATCTCATATATACAGATAAAAATAGAGCTATAACAGCTGTATATATGGTATATATAATATATTTTGTGATGATTATATCTATTATGTTTGAGATAGGAGAATTACATAGAATGAGAGTAATGAGTAATCCGCTACTCTTTATTTTGGGATGTGCAACCATCTTTGAATCTATACGATATATTGCAAAGATGGTTACAAGGTAGTCCAAGTTGTATATGCTATTTTGCTACTATCATAATATTTCGTATCTGCAAATCATCCAAATCATATCTATGATCTGGATTACTTACCTCACTGCTACAAATTGTTAGAGTATTTCGACCTTTTTGTATATATCTGTCTGGCAATCTTATTATCTCCTCATCTTCCCAAAAGTTTGGTCTTCTGCCTCTTGCTTTGTACTGTCTTGGTATTGGAGCTATACCATATCCGTTTAATGAGAGTTTTGTTGACTCTACACCAAACTTGTCAAGTATCAAAAAGTAGCTTTTGTGGTAGTCATGATTGATAAATGATGCCCTGTAGCATCTCCCATACAACCTACGCCATCTTCTACCTCTAAACTCTTCATCTCCCAAGTGATATGTAGCTGGATCATAATAGAGCCTTTTTGGCTTTTGTGAATAGTCACTGTTGTAACTTGGTGTATCATATTCAAGTTGATACTCATCTTTGTTACTGTATCTTGTTTGATTTAATCTCTTTTTACAGGCATCAGTTAAAAACTTTCTCATTATGGCTCTTTTTACACCTATTTGGGACCTTTCAGGATGAAACTGTACACCAATGGCAGGACGATTATCAAACTCTATTATCTCTGCTATCTCTCCTTGGTTTGAAGTAGCAGATATTTTTACATCACTGTATCTGGATTTATGGGTATTGTAATAATCCAAATCTATAGCCTGATGGTGATTCTTGTAACCATAAAAGTATCTGTTACCTATATAATCAATGAGGCTGGAGTCTCTTTTGATATATATTTTATCCTCTGTTTTTCTTCTTGGAGGTATATTCAAATCTCTTTTTATATCTACATAAAGAGGTATGTTTTTGACAGAAGCCAACATTTGCATACCATAGCAGATACCAAGGACTGGCATATCTTTGAATGAGTCATCATTGAAGTAGTGCTTAAAGAGTTTATACTCATAACTATCTCTTTTTCTACCCTCATAATTGGTTTTGCCATATCTGAGAAACTCTCTTTTGATACTGTTAGCTTTTTGTGGAGGGAGTGTTTTGGTATAGTATCTGGGAGCTATATCATGACCCCCTGGAGAGATTATTCCATCTATTCTATTTGGAAGATTTGCAAAATCCCTGTCACTGCTATAGTTTAGTGTATATATATCTATATTGTAACCCAACTCTTGGGCTGTTTCATAAAGGGCATTTATATATGTCTTTGCACACTTCTTGGTACAGGCTATATGCAGTACTTCACCTCTTGGCAATTGACACTCTTTGGCAAATATATTTGTAAAAAAGAGCAAAATAGATATAAGTATCACCTTTTTCACCATATCTCCTTTCTTTTTGGCTTATATGAATATATTATCTATTTTAACTTTTCAATAACTGATATTATGCAATATTCAAAATTGAAGATTTTTAAAGTGTGTAAGGTCAATTGTTATAGATACCCAAACTATCAAGGCTAAATTGCCTTGAAGTTGTTTAGAAGTTGTACTCTTTTTTGATGAGTGTATGAAAAGTGGTAGCATCTTTTGAATTAATCCCCAACTTTGAAGCAAATTTTGGTGCAACCTTGTAGTAACCAAATTCCAAAATAACCTTTTGTGGTGATTTTATAGTGTAATTTGTATCTATTACTCTATTTTCAAACGCCTTTAGAGTTGTATCTTTTAGTATCTCTGTTGCAAGCCATGCAGGAGCCGCTTTGCCATCTTTTCCCAAAACTGTTGAGAAATCAAAAGGCTTTAGTTTAGTACTTTTATCTTTGCTTTGAATGGTTATATGCAATTGAGCCAATCTCAGTGGTTGTGCAAACAATTTATGATTTGCAAGATTTTTGACTGTAATTTGCAATTTGCCATCTACTTTTTTTGCATCTATCTTTATATATTTAGCAAGTGCTTTGGGATTATTATGCACTCCCAAAAAGCCATGATAAGCGTGTGTTTTACTTTTGATTATGGTATTAAATGATCCTTGCACCTGAGGCATATGACACGTTATACAATTCTCTTTTGACTCTTTTGAACTCTTTAGATCTATTGTACATATTGTAGTACCTTTACTGTTTTGTTTATGATCATGACATCCCAGACACATTTTGCCTGAATTAAAAGTTTTGTTTGAGTAATCTATAGTATGAAATGGAGATCCTGTAACCTTGCGTGATAGACCAAAGAAGCTTGTTGTCTCATGAAATTTTATAACTTCATTCTCATTTTTACCCTTCTTTAGAGCAAAGTAGTATTTTGGCTTTTGGGAGATTATATTACTGTTTGATACTTTACCCTCTTTTATACCCTTTATGCGGTGGCAGTATGTACACCCAATAGGCTCTTTTTGCTCAATTTCATTATCCTGTGGCATACCTTTACCATCTTTTAGCAAACTGTTTACAAGTTTTGTATCTGAGGGAGTATGGCACTTTGCACACTTGTATTTACCATCTTTTTTCATAGGGTGGTGTTCCCATACACTTTTGTGAATATCATCACTGTATATAGATGATTTGGAGTGCATAGAGTCTCTATATTCATTATATATTGTAGGGTGACACTTTCTACACACATCAGAGCTTATAAAATTGGCTCCATAGAGTGATGTTGCCAACAAAAACATAGTTAGAGTACGATACATCAATATATCCTTTTTGGGTCGTATCATACCCCAACTATTGTTGAAGCTGTATGAGCAATATCAATTAATTTTGTTACTAATTGTTATTCAATGTTGGTTATACTTCCTGCAACTCATTTATTTCAGACATACCCAAATATTACACCATAAAGAGACAAAATGGCAAAGAGTATATACAGTGGATTAATATCAGTAGCAGCGGCAACACTTTTGGTATGGAGTACTCCATCTACAACAGCAAAAGCAGATATATTTGACTCACTAAATCCTGCTTTGGCTGATACCAGTTTTTTGGATAAAGCTTCTATAGCTTTGGAAAAAAAGCTAAAAGAACCAAAGTACAAACCTCTAGTCAAACTCTATCAAGAGTTGTTCTATGTCCCTATATGGGTTGGCAAAGAGAATATTACTCCATTTGCAAAAGATCTGCTCAACTATATAAAAGCAGACAAGACTCTAACAGCAGATATGCCACTCTATCAAGAAGCCATGCAGGTTAGAAAATTTCTTGGCAGAGTATATGGCACTCATAATGCGGAGTTTGAGCAAAAGATTGAAGCAGAACTCAAAATGAGCAGACTCTATATGGATTATGCAAACTATATTATATATGGCGGTATAAATTGGAATAAGTTTGATAAATTCAAAAAAGCACTCTCAAAAAAGTATGATACAAAAGTTGGTTGGGATAGATATGCACCAGAGATATCTCCAATCAAATTAATAGCAGATGCAACAATTAGTGGTGATTTAACATCTGCACTAAAGAGTGCAGAGCCTACAAGATTCAAATACAAAAGTCTAAAAAAGTATCTAACAGACTATATTCAGATAGAACAACAAGGCGGTTGGGCAAAGTTACCAAAATTCAAAAGTATCAAACCTGGCAAAAAATCTAAATTTATACCCCAAATTCGTAAACATCTTCAAATGGAAGGTGATTTGAGGGTATGTAGTGAAGCTGTTGATATGGATTCACAGGTATATGACAAATGTATGCAAAAAGCTATCAAGAGATTTAAAATCAGACATGGTCTAAAGGGTACTGCCATTATAGATAAAAATACTCAAATTGCACTCAATATACCAGTTGAAAAAAAGATAGCTTTAATTAGGCTAAACCTAGATAGAATCAAATGGTTTTGGCATAAACAGGCTCAAGTTAGAATAGAGTTAAATATTCCTGCATTTAGATTATATTTTTATGATGATAATGATTTGGTAAATACAATTAGAGTAATTACTGGCAAACCAAACCACCCTACACCAATATTTCATGATGTTATGGAGTATATAGTTGTAAATCCATACTGGAAGATACCTCAAAGTATTGTCAAAAAAGAGATGCTCTCAAAGCTTATTCGAGATCCATACTATTATGCAAGAAGAGGTAAAATACTGCATAAAACATGGAGTGAAGATTCACCCGTAGTTGATCCTGGTTCTGTAAACTGGTCTCAATACAGAGGCAAAAAACCGATTCCTTACTACTTTATGCAAGTACCAAGTAGCAAAAATGCTTTGGGTAAAATCAAATTCCTTTTCCCAAACCACTACTCAGTCTATATTCACGACACCCCTACCAAAAAGCTGTTTTTCAAAAATCAAAGAGCATACAGTCATGGTTGTATGCGTATCCAAAAACCAAGAGAACTCCTAAAGACTCTCTCTATATACAATGGCAATATAGATGTAGAAGAGATTATGGATATACTTACAACAACCCAAAAGAAGACTATTGTACTACAAAAAAAAGTACCTGTTGATATAGTATATATGACAGCTTTTGTAGATGATTATGGAAATATCAACTTTAGACAAGATGTATATGGCTATGATAAAGCACAATTTAAAGACTATAAGTATTTGACTATAAACAGAGTTCCTGATACTCCAAAATATAGCGTAGAGCTTACAAAGCCTGAATTAAAAGCACAAGAGATTCAAAATGCAACAGAGGAGTTACAAAGAAAAGCAGAAGAGGAGTTGAATACCCCCAAAAAACCTGTAATTAAAAAAGAGGATACAAACACTACAGTAAAAACCAAACAAAAAGAGTCAAACAGTACCAAAAAAACAAAAGCAAAAGTTATCAAAGATACTAACAGTAGCAAAAATACATCTACATCAGATAAAAACATCTCAAAGAGTATCAAAAAGATACAAAAAATACAACCATCACAATCACAAGCATCAGATAAAAATAGCAGCAAACCAACAAAAAAGCCATTATCCTCTGATATAAACAATACAAAAGAGAGCAATAAAAATAAAGTTGATGACTACAATATGATTGAGGTTTATATGTAACTTTTAGAGAGTTTTACAATTTTACAGTTAGCTATAGTTTTAAGTGCTAACAAAAGTTGCTTGAGATTTTAAGTTTATCTATATAAGCAAAGTGTAGCGATACATTTTGCTATTTGTATAAGTGAGGAGTATTTGAGCAATTAGTATGCCTGTACACCATATTTCAATAACATTTTTGGAAGAATATCATCTAAATTTTGCACATCCTTATCATTAATTGATGTTACGCAGTTATTTACTGTTCTTATCCAAAAAACAGATTATTCTATCATAATGATTTAAGTTTATATATTCTAAAAGTTTTGAGTGATTATATCTAAATAAGAGAGCTAAATAATTAAAAAATCACCAACCCATCAAAAAGGGTTGGGATAAAAGTAGAAGGATATTAACCGTTTCTCTTTTCAATAATCTCTTTTGCTACATTTGCTGGAACTTCTTCATAATGATCAAACTCCATAGCATATGTTGCACGACCCTGTGTCATTGAACGAAGATCTGTTGAGTAACCAAACATCTCTGCAAGTGGTACAAAAGCATCTACAATTTTATTTCCTGCTCTGTCACCCATACCATTTACCTGACCTCTTCTTTTTGAAATATCACCAATAACATCACCCATATAATCCTCTGGAACTTCTACTTCCACTTTCATAATAGGCTCAAGGATTACTGGATTTGCTTTTTTGGCACCTTCACGGAAAGCCATAGAACCAGCAAGTTTAAATGCCATTTCACTAGAGTCAACTTCATGGTAACTTCCATCATACAATGTTACTTTGATATCTTCTACCGGATAACCAGCCTGGATACCTCTTTGCATAGCCTCTTGGATACCTTTATCAACTGCAGGAATATACTCTTTTGGAATTACACCACCTTTGATTTCATCAATAAACTCATATCCGCTACCTTGCTCTTGAGGTTCAATTTTGATAAATACATGACCATACTGACCACGACCACCAGATTGCTTGGCATATTTGTACTCTTGATCAACTGGTGCTTTGATAGTTTCGCGATAAGCAACTTGAGGAGCTCCAACTTCTGCTTCTACCTTGAACTCTCTCATCATTCTATCAACAATAATCTCCAAGTGAAGCTCACCCATACCAGAGATGATAGTTTGACCAGACTCTTCATCTGTACTTACACGGAAAGATGGATCTTCTTGAGCTAGTTTCTGCAACGCTATACCCATCTTTTCTTGGTCTGCTTTTGTCTTTGGCTCAACAGCAACAGAGATAACAGGATCAGGAAACTCCATTCTCTCAAGGATCACTTTATCTTTCTCATCAGCCAAAGTATCACCAGTTAGAGTATATTTGAGTCCTACTACTGCACCAATCTCACCTGCATACAGTTCACTAATCTCTTCTCTTTTGTTTGAGTGCATCTTGAGGAGTCTTCCAACTCTCTCTTTTTTGTTCTTAGTAGTGTTATATACATATGAACCACTACTTAGGATACCTCTATATACACGAATAAATGTAAGCTGACCAACAAATGGATCTGTCATAATTTTGAATGCAAGTGCAGCAAATGGACCATCATCAGTTGATTCTACAGTTACTTCTGTACCATCTTCATATTCACCTTTGATTGCATCAACCTCTACAGGAGATGGGAGATAATCAATTACTGCATCAAGAAGTGTTTGAACACCCTTGTTTTTAAAAGCAGTTCCACAAGTCATAGGAACAATATCAAGATTGATACAACCTTTTTTTAATCCCTCTTTGATCTCCTCTTTTGTTAGCTCTTCACCCTCCATGTATTTATCAAGAAGCTCATCACTAGTTTCAGCTACAGCTTCTATCATCTTTTCACGGTACTCTTCAGCCAACTCTACTAAATCCTCTGGAATATCAACAACATCATACTTTTGACCCATTAGAGTCTGATCATCATCCCAGATTACTGCTTTCATCTCTACAAGGTCAACAACACCTTGGAAATTATCTTCTGCACCAATTGGTATTTGGATTGGCACTGGATTTGCACTGAGTCTATCTTTGATTTGTCTCTCAACCTCAAAGAAATCAGCTCCGGTTCTATCCATTTTGTTTACAAATACCATTCTTGGTACTCTATACTTATTTGCCTGTCTCCAAACAGTCTCAGATTGTGGCTGAACCCCACCAACTGCACAAAATACTGCAACAGCACCATCAAGCACTCTCATAGAACGCTCAACTTCAATAGTAAAATCAACGTGACCTGGAGTGTCTATGATGTTTATCTGATGACCTTTCCACTCACAAGTAGTAGCAGCAGAGGTAATTGTAATACCACGCTCTTGCTCTTGCTCCATCCAGTCCATGGTAGCTGCACCATCATGCACTTCACCAATTTTGTGAGATACACCTGTATAAAATAGGATTCTCTCAGTTGTAGTAGTCTTACCAGCATCAATGTGTGCTGCAATTCCAATATTTCTTACTTTATTTAATGGATGTGATCTTGGCATTTTAATTCCTTACCATCTATAGTGTGCAAATGCTTTGTTTGCTTCTGCCATTTTGTAAGTGTCTTCTTTCTTCTTGAAAGCTGCACCCTTCTCATTTGCTGCATCAATAAGTTCATTTGATAGTCTCTCTATCATAGTTCTCTCATTTCTTTTTCTTGCAGCATCAACTAGCCATCTGATAGCAAGTGACTGTTGTCTTACTGGACGAACCTCTACAGGTACTTGATATGTAGCTCCACCAACACGACGGCTCTTTACTTCCATCTTGGGGCGAACATTTTCCATAGCTTTGTTAAAGATATCTATACCCTTTTCACCAGTTTTGGATTCAATTCTCTCTAATGCACCATACATTACTTTTTGTGCAACACTCTTTTTACCATCAAGCATTACTGCATTGATAAACTTTGTCAAAACTTTACTTCCGTGTACCGGATCTGGTAGTACCGGTCTTTGTGGCGCTCGTCTTCTTCTCATTTCTATCCTTTTCTTCAATCTTTGAGATTTACTCAGGTAACATCCGCGAAGGTTTTATGATGCTCCCTGTTTTAAGCAATTACTGCCATCGCTAATCAAACTAATACTTAAAATTATTTAGGCTTTTTAGTACCATACTTAGAACGCGAAACTTTTCTGTTTGCAACACCTGAAGTATCCAATGCACCCCTTACGATATGGTACTTAACACCTGGAAGGTCTTTTACCCTACCACCTCTAACAAGTACAATAGAGTGCTCTTGTAGGTTGTGTCCCTCACCACCTATATATGAGATTACTTCAAATCCACTTGTCAATCTAACTTTGGCAACTTTTCTCAAAGCTGAGTTAGGTTTTTTAGGTGTAGTTGTATATACACGCGTACATACTCCTCTTCTTTGTGGACAATTCACAAGTGCAGGAGACTTTGATTTCTTGATAACCTTTTTTCGCTCTTTACGAATCAATTGGTTTATAGTAGGCAAATTTATATCCTTTCTTTTTTGTTTTTTCTCTTAATTAGAGTTATTGAATCCGGGTTTTGACACCTCGAGACAACACCTAAAAGATGCTCTATTGAAGTATCTATAGAAAAATAGGCAATAATTATATATATAATTGCTTAAATATAGATTAGTTACAAATCTCTTTGGGTAATATCAACCATATTGATGAATACAGCACAACTAAAGTATAATTACAAGGTTGTTTAAAGGAGATTTGGTGCTATTTAATAGTTATGAATTTATATTTATATTTTTACCAATTGTACTAAGTGGCTTTTTGTTGCTTAGATACTTTGGGTATCACAAGCTTATTCCCTCATGGCTTCTTGTATCTTCTGCATTTTTCTATGGTGATTTTAAATTGTGGCATCTGCCTTTGCTTATAGCGATGATATTAATAAATTACTATTTTGCTCTAAAGATAGAAAGAAGCAGTTATAAAAAAAGATACTTTTTTATAGCAATAGCACTTGATATATCTATACTTGCCTGGTTTAAGTATGCTTCACTTCTACCCATTTTAGATAGTATCAAACCAGATACCCTGCCTCTTGGAATATCTTTTTATACATTTCAAATTATTGCATATCTTGCAGATATTTACCAAGGCAGAGCAAAGAGATTGAAATTGAGTGATTTTGCACTCTTTATACTCTTTTTCCCTCAATTGATTGCAGGACCTATCGTACACTATGCACAAATGGTTCCACAGTTTGACTCTTTGGCAAAGGGTAAAACAGAGATCTATTTTAGTAACGGATTGGCTCTGTTTATAATAGGTCTTGGCAAAAAGGTACTACTTGCTGATACTCTATCTCCTTTTGTTGACAGGGCATTTGGAGTAGTAGCAAGTGGTGGAAGTTTGGATATGATAAGTGCATGGGAGGGGATTATTGCATACTCTATGCAGATATACTTTGATTTTAGTGCATATTCAGAGATGGCAATAGGTTTAGCTTTGATGTTTGGACTTAGATTGCCAATTAACTTCAACTCTCCATATAAGGCTATAGATATAAGAGATTTTTGGAGAAGATGGCATATAACTCTATCTACCTTTATTCGAGATTATCTCTATATCCCTCTTGGTGGAAGTAAAAAAGGAGATATAAATACCATAAAAAACCTGATAGTCGTAATGACAATAGCAGGGGCTTGGCATGGTTCTGGTTGGACATTTGTAACCTGGGGGTTTTTACATGGAGTATGGCTTGGTTTGTCTCATATAAAGAGTAAATTTATCCACATCTCTTTACCAAAAGGGATAAATATATTTGTTACTTTTATTGGTATTACTCTGCTTTGGGTACTATTTAGAAGTAACTCTTTAGATACAGCACTACTATACTATAAATTTCTATTTACAGGAGATATAACAGATACTCATCTTTTAGCCAAAGATTATATAGTATCTTTTGTACTATTGACAACTCTTTTTATTGTATGGTTTTTACCCAATGCAAAAGAGGCAACAAGATATATCCAAGATCCAAATCAAGAGTTACCTCAACCATCTGTTGCAATAGCTATATTGTGTGGTATTTTACTAATAGCTTCACTCAAAGCACTCAGTGAGGGTGCATCACACAGCTTTATATATTTTATGTTTTAGGTGCAGTATGAAGTTTTTTATATCTCTTTTGATTGGTATGGTAATTGCAATAGTATTGTGGGTATTGGTTATAATAGGTGAGATACACAATCCTACAATATCATCTCAGTGGGTATATGATGTATTAAGTGCCAAATACAAAATAGCCAAGAGTATAAAAGAGCCAAAGATTATACTATGTGGAGGCTCAAGTGTACTGTTTGGATTGGATTCTAAAATGATAAAAAATGCATTTGATAGACCTGTTGTCAATATGGGAGTAAATGCAGGGCTTCAAACTCCACTTGTTTTACAAACCTGTAAAAGTGTAGCTAAAAGTGGTGATATTATACTATTGGCTCTTGAGTATCCAGATCTATATGAGTATAACGGTAAACCAAATGCCCAGTCAATCAGTTATATACTCAGTCACTATCCATCATTTTTACTTCAACTTACACCTCTTGAGATAGTCACTTTTGTTTGGGATATACCACTAAGCAGAGTAATTGAAGGTTATCAAAAAACAGGTGGTAAACCTATAACTTTTGGTCCTTATGGGGCTCACAGGATAGATGGCTTTGGAGATGAAACAGATACCAAAAGAGTACCAAAAGAGTATATAGATGGGATAAAAAATGAAAAATCAAAAGTGTTTGATATAGCAAATTTGGACAGTTCAAATATTGTGTGGAAAAAGCTACAAAAGTTCAAAAAGTGGGCAGATGAAAATGGTATCAAAATAGTAGCAATACCAGTATCGATGCTAAAAGAGAAAAGTTATTCACATAGTAGTAGATACTTTGCACTGCTTAAAAAGAGATTAGATGATATTGGTATCAAAATGGTAGGCAATCCCATAGATTTCTTTTACTCTATAAAATACTTCTATAATACAATATACCACCTAAATGACAAAGGTCGTAAAATCCATACAAAAAGAGTAATAGAGTTACTCAAAAACTCAAACTTATAGCATCAATCTCTTCCCAGCTTGGAGCTTTGTGTGGTGTAAGATTACGATATGTTAGTATATGCTCTATATATCTAGCAAACATATCTGTCTCAATATTAATAATGGAATTTATCTTATAATCTCTAATAAGGGTATTTTGCAGAGTATGTGGAATAATTGCAAGAGTAAAGGCATTATTAAATACTCTATTTACAGTCAAAGAGACTCCATCTATGGCAATAGAACCTTTTGGTACAATATATGGTATATATTTGGCATCAACTTCTATTGTAAACTCTGTTGCATTATCACCCTTGTGAATAGATACTACCTCGCCTGTGGTATCTATATGTCCTTGTACTATATGCCCCTCAAATCTATCACCCATTCTCATAGCTGGTTCAAGATGTACTCTACCTTTTAATTTTTGTGGTGGAACTATACTTCTTGTCTCATCAGCTGCTTCTACACAAAAGGAGTTACTATTTATGGCAACTACAGTCAGACATACTCCATTTACTGCTATAGAGTCACCAATTTTTGGTTTGAGCGTACTCTTTATAGTCAATATATGGTTACTATCTGATACTACATCACCAATATCTCTTATTAAGCCTGTAAACATTTGTACTCCTTGGCTATAAACTCTAAAACTTCATCTTTGTTACCTCTAAAAAGAACTCTTTGCTCTTTACTTTTGATTTGATAATCATACATAGGATCATAATACTCTATAAGCAATTTTTCTATCCACTCTTTATGCTTTGAGGCATCACCACTTTTTAATTGAACTTGCCAAGCATCTTCAAACATCTGTAGATACTTTTGATACCTTTCATACCCGAGTCTTTTTTGTATTCTCTTGAAATTATGTATCATTGTATCATGCCAATTAAATGGTGTAAGACCTTTGAAGTAAGCCTTTTCATACTCTTTATAAGAGTATAATATATAATCATTATATATATTTTCTACTCTTGTTTGGATATCCACTTCCAAAACTATTAGTTTACTACCTATAAACTCTTTAAATATATCCAAAGGGATAAAACATCTTCCTATATTTCTACTCTCATCTTCTATTATCAAGTATTCAAATCCCAAATGGTTGTGTTTGATTTGGGCATAAGCTAAATTGTTTTCAAAATTTATCTGTGTGGGTTGCTCTTTTGCATATCTTCCAAAAGCAGAACCTCTATGGTTAGCAATACCCTCTAAGTCTATAGCACATGGAATTGAGTTGATAAGTCCTGTTTTGTTAGAACCTGTTCTCCCTCCAATTACTACAATATCTTTTGCTCTTGCTAACTCTATACTTCTATCTATTAAATAGTTCCTAAAGGCTTTATATCCCCCTTTTAGTCTTGGAACAGCTATACCACTGGCTTCATATATCCACTTTTGTACAATTTCAGAACGCTGTCCACCTCTCCAGCAGTATATATGAGTATTTGGATATTTTTTTATGAAAGATACCCAACTATTTACTCTTTGTTCTTTTATCTCTCCAGATACCAACTCATATCCAAGCCTAAGAGCAGCTTCATTACCCTTTTGTTTGTATGTTGTACCTATTAATTCTCTCTCTTTGTCTGTTAAAAGAGGAAGGTTTATACTATTCTTGAAAGCTCCCTTTTCATACTCAATGGGAGCTCTTGTATCTATTAGGGGGATATCTTCTATAACAAGTTTTTCAAAATAATCTACTGTTGGAAGTATCATCTATATGACCATATCTATATCATCGTGATCTTGAAAAGCTTTAAAAAGTCTATCTCTTTCTTCTTGACTCTGTACATGACAACTTGCATTGTGGCTATGAAACTTTCCATTCTTTGAAGTATTGCCACTATATGATGTATGCTCTCTATCACCCATTACATCTTTGACTGCTTGAGCAAGTTTCTCTTTGTCTTTGCCTATAATTTTAAATCCCCATCTTGTTGGATACTCAATCTTTGGTTTTTTAGGATTTTTTTCTTCTAAAATCTCCACTTTTACCTCCTGTTTTTGATTCTAACTGTATATTTTGTATAACCATACTCTTATCAATTGCTTTTAACATATCATATATAGTAAGTAATCCTATACTCACTCCTGTCAATGCTTCCATCTCAACACCTGTCTTTCCAGTAAGTTTTGCTGTAACAAAAAGTCTAAAACCAGGCAAAGATGGTATCTCTTGTATATCAGTTTTTATAGAAGTGAGCATTAGAGGATGACACATAGGGATAAGTTCTGATGTCTTTTTTGCTCCCATAATGGCACTAATTACTGCTGTTTGAAGAACAGGACCTTTTTTGGTTTTTTGGTTTACTACTGCCTCATACGCCTCTTTTGTAACTACAATTTCACCACTGGCTGTAGCAACTCTGGTTGTATTATCTTTATTAGATACATCTACCATTTTGGGTTTATCATTCTCATCTAAGTGTGTCAATTCCAACTCTTCTCCTTTTTTACAACTTTTTTTATTCTATACATAATTACTTATCCCAAATAGTGCTGAATAAATTATATCAAAAAAATTGACGCTTTTTTTACATAACTGACGAAAAAAAAATAAAAATTAAGAATTATTTCATCAAAGTAGAGTTACTATTTCATCGAGGGTACAAAGGAGGTTGTTTTGATATATGCATTTTTAAGACAATTCTCCGGCGAAGAGTCATTACTCTCACAACGGGCAAAAATATTATCATATGCCAAAGAGAGTGCTTTGTCCCTTGATAGTGAGATGATAGAGTTTGACAGTGCCAAGCGACCACTCAAAGAAAGAGACTCTTTTCAAGAGTTTTTGCATTCGCTCAAAAGTGGTGATGAGATTATCATAGATACTATCGAAACCCTTGGTAGTTGTATGGAAGAGGTTGTTGTCATAATCAACTGTATGTTAGATAGAGATATAAAGTTTCATATAGCATCTCAAAAACTTCAAGTTGATCACAGTACAGGTTTGTCACAACTGCTTCCTTTGATAGTAAGACTCAAAGATGAACCAAATATACAAACATCTGTTCACAAAGTGGGCAGACCAAAGGGTAGAAAATCAGCTTCAAAGTTTGATATATATCTGCCTGATATTGTATCTGGTCTCAAAGAGGGTGAGAGTGTCAGTGCCATAGCTAGGCGTTTGGGAGTGAGTCGCAGTTCACTAAAAGACTATATCGAATCTCGTCAATTGAAAAAGATATTAGATGATTCGTGGCTGGAGAAAGCAAAACAGAGCTTTCGGTTAGATGAGGCAAAAAAGCCATCATCGGGGTGTACTCTAAATGAGTATCAACAAAAAACAGTTTCATAAGGAAAAACAACAATGGAAGCCAAAGCAGTAGAAAATCAGGTAAACAGTACTAAACCAAAAAAGAAAAATATGACAAAAGAGTATCTAAAAGGGTGGATACCTTGGAGAATCAAAAGATACTGGACATATGTGATTATTACAATAATTGCACTTGTTTTGCCATGGATAAAAATAAACGGTAATCACTTTTTCTTGTTAAATTTTGATCACAAACAGTTACACTTCTTCTTTGTTAGATTTGATATGCAAGAGTTGTATCTGATGCCGTTTTTGTTGATGTTACTCTTTTTGGGTATATTTGCAATGACAGCAATAGGTGGTAGAGTATGGTGTGGATGGGCATGTCCTCAGACAATCTTTCGTGTAATATATAGGGATTTGATAGAGACAAAACTTCTGCATCTTAGAAAAAGAATCAATAACAAACAGATAGAGCCTGATATGAGTAAGCCTGAAAATATTACCAAAAAGGCTATAGCTATTGGTCTTTGGTCAATACTGTCACTTATTGCAGCAGCTGATTTTATGTGGTATTTTGTTCCACCTGAAGATTTTTTCAAATACCTTCAAAATCCATCAGAGCATACAGTAATGATTGGATTTGTAGTTGGTGTTACACTATTTTTGATAGCAGATATTGTATTTATCAAAGAGAACTTCTGTATATATATCTGCCCATATAGCAGGGTACAATCTGTACTTTATGATGATGATACTATTATGGCTGTATATGATCCAATCAGAGGTGGTCATATATATGAGGGTGAGGGTAACAATAAACACAAGGTAGTAAACTCTATTAAAGATCTAAAAGCAAGAGAACCAGAAGCTGAATGTACCGCGTGTGAGAGTTGCGTAAAGGTGTGTCCAACCCATATTGATATTAGAAAGGGACTTCAGCTTGAGTGTATCAACTGTCTTGAGTGTGTAGATGCTTGTACCAAAGTAATGGGAGCATTAGGTAAACCAAGCCTTGTTAGATGGTCTAGTGAAAAAGAGGCACTAAGGCATGAAGGTAAAACTCAAATATTTAGACCAAAGACTATTGCATATCTTGTAGTTTTATCTATTGTACTAATTGCACTATTTATAATGGGTAGTAAAAAAGAGCATATGCTACTAAATGTAAATAAAACAACAAGACTCTACAAGATACATAGCGATGGCAGTGTAGAGAATGATTATCTATTCTTGTTCCAAAATACAGACACAAAAGCTCACAAATATTACTTTGAGATAGTCAATAATGACAAAATCAAAATAATAAGACCAAAAGATCCATTCCATCTGGGTGCTGGTAAAAAGAAGAAAAAGGTAGTTGTACTAAAAACTACAGAGATACTTGCTAAAAATAAGACAAAAGATACCCCTATACCAATAACAATACGAGCTTATGCACTTGATAACCCAAAAAAGATATTTGTACTTAGAAAGAGTGTATTTGTATATCCAAGATTAGATTTAGTAAAAAAAGCAAAAAACAAAGGAGAGTAAAAATATGAGTAATAATACCATAGAGAAAAAGATTTTAATTTTAGGTGGTGGTTTTGCTGGATTGGAAGCTGCTATCTTTTTGAGAAAATATGGTCATGAAGTAACTTTGATTTCAAATAGAGATTACTTCTATATCTATCCGACCTCTATATGGATTCCAACAGGTGAGGCGGAATTTGAAGATATTTGTGTACCATTAGATGAACTCTCCAAAGCTCATGGATTTGAGCTTATTATAGATGAGGTTACAAAAATAGAATCAAAAAAGAGAATTGTAGAGTGCAAAAATGCTACATATAGCTGTGATTTTTTGGTTATTGCTA
>Ga0256837_1001073_pt1 | contig 19627 bp, 17 predicted proteins | sample 4562384metaG_FD_185976 | JGI IMG/M metagenome (GOLD analysis project Ga0256837, IMG submission 185976) | Hydrothermal vent microbial communities from Guaymas Basin, Mexico - 4561-384 | ecosystem: Environmental > Aquatic > Marine > Hydrothermal vents | place: Mexico: Guaymas Basin | collected...
CAAATTCACTTGGAATGAGCCTTGTTGAACTTGTGGGTGTCAAAGATAATGTTGTCACTATCAAAGGGGTAGATATTGTGGATGGAACACCACTTGTTGATATTAAGCCTTACATTGAACATTTTGACAGAGTTTGTGGTGAGGTAAAGAGTGGGTGGATGCTCTCAAGTGCCGATGAAGTTAAAAAGATGCGTGCCGATGAGAGATTTGTAGGATGAAGATAGTTTTTGATAATTATGAAGTGTGTTCATCATGTCAATCTTTGTGGGGGTTTAGTGCCTATTTTCCAGAGTATAAACTCCTTTTTGATACAGGGAGTAATGGACGTGTACTTTTAAAAAATATGCAAAAGACGGGAGTAGATGTCAATGAAATAGAGTATCTTTTTATCTCTCATTCTCATTGGGATCATATAGGCGGTATAGACTCTATTATTGAACTAAATCCTGATATTACTCTTTTTGCTCCTGCTTCACTCTCCAAATATCTGCTGCATGATTTAAAATCAATGGTCAAAGAGCTTGTTGTTTGTACAAAAAAACCGATGCAGCTCTTTGATAATCTCTATACAACCGGTCTGCTTGGAAGTGAGATGCCTGAACAGTCATTAATCATTGATGCTCAAATGCCTGAAGTGGTTACCGGTTGTGGGCATTATGGTATTGAAAATATTACCAAAGTTGCCAAAGATTTTTTAGGTAAAGATATAGTGCGGGTGGCAGGAGGCTTTCATCTGCTTCGTAGTGATGATGCAAAGATTCAACAAACCATAGAACAACTCAAAGAGATGGGTGTGCTCTATGCAAATGCTACACACTGCACAGGTGATAAGGCGATGCAGCTCTTTAGTCGTGAGTTTGCTTCTTTTTAAAGAGCTCACGCAGGCAAGATGATTTAAAAGAGACCATAGGGACCTCTTTTTTGTATGCTTCGTACTCTTGTGAAAATTTTCTTTTTACTTCCATCTCTTCAAATACAAGTACCATAAAAATAATAAAAAGCATCTCTAGTGGTGCAATGAGAGTAATGAAAGTAGGGCTGCCAAGAAGCAGCGCCCAACCAAGAGGCAGGAGTGTCAGACCAAAGAGCATAGGGTGTCGCATACAACGATAGATACCTGTTGTAACAAGCTTATTCGTTTCAAGTCGTGGAATATCTCCTTCTCTCCCTTTTGTCAGCTCACGTCCACCATTTGCAGCAGCTCTAAAGGCCAGAATTATGATAATAAGACCGAAAAAAGCAGAGATGATGTGAAAGAGTGGGCTGCTAAAGAGTGGATTGTCTATATCTATACTGATAGCAAGAGCGGCACCACCAAAGAGCATCACCAGCCATAAAAAGATACGAATAAGGACTGATGCTGAGGTGTTTATCTTCATCTAAGCGACCTAAAAAATAAAGTGCCAAAGCAGTTTAAGAGCAAGCCCATAGAGAATGAGTGCCATCAGCTTTTTTATCTGCTTTTGTTCGAGCTTGAAGTGCATAAGGTAGTTTCCAATGTAGCCACCGGCAATGGCAGCAAAAGCAACTATGCCAAGCAGTACCCAGTCAAGCTCAATATAACTTGCGTATGTGAAGAAGCTGCCAAGTGCTGAAAAAGGGACAACAAAACTGACTGCAACTGCTACTTTTTTTGGCTCAAATCCAAGTAGTGCTAAAAGTGGGATAAGAATATTTCCTCCACCAACACCCAAAAGTCCTGCCAAAAAACCAACAACAGCTCCAACAACAAAAAGGACAATTTTTGATTTTGCGTGAAAGAGGGCTTTTTTCTTACCAAACATCATCATCGAAGCAGAGTAAAAGAGCATAAGCATAAAGAAGAACTTGACTATCTCTTCATCTATAAAGCTGCTTGAATACGCTCCAAGTGGTGCAAAAATCAGCATCATAGAGGCTATTGGCAAGACAAAGGCATACTCAACAGCTTTTCGTTTGATGTTCATAACACTTGAAGTGATCGTCGTTGATGCTCCGGCAAAAAGACCTACTGCCTTAGCTACAGTAAAGTCAATGCCTAAGAAGTTAAGAACAGGAATAAGTGCAACTCCACTGCCAGCACCTCCCATAGAAAAAAGGATGGAGAGTACAAAAGTAATGAGTGCGTAGAGTGTATAGTCGTTCATTATGGTATTTTTGGTGCTGCTATTTCTTCACCTAAAAGGGCATAACTCTTACCAACACGAGCAAGTGGCTTGTAGCTGAGAATCATCTTCTCTTTGTCGGAAATGATGGCATCGTCTATGTACTGTGCTTTTATCTTTACAACCATAGGGATGGTCTTTGAACCTTTGAGATCTATCTCCTGATAGAGTTCACAAAAGAAAGCACTTGGAGTTCCTTGAACAACAGGAGGAAAATCTTCTTTTATCTTTTGCATCTCAATATTAAAGAGTTCACTCTCACTTACCGAGCTATCTAGCTCTTTTGAGCTAAAATGCATTGCTTCAAGCTGGCTTGGATCAACCATGCAGATAGTACACTTCTTTTGCTCACGCAGGTTTTTAAGTGTATCTTTTTGGCTGCCGTCACTTTTGTGCCCTATGCTTACAACCATTGTAGGAGGCTCTGAGCTAAGCCCCATGAAGTAACTAAAAGGAGCAACATTAAGAGTGCCTTTTGCATCTTGCGTGCAAATCCAAGCAATCGGTCTTGGGATGATTGTCTGTGCCATAAGTTGGTATTTTTCATTTAACTTTCTATCTTCGTAACTTACTAACATCTATGAGAGCCCTACAATTTTTTTAAGATTATCCATTACACCGTGTTTAGGTGCATCCATTTTTTCATCTTCTTGTTTGTCTTCTTGTGTCTCTTTTGCTCCTGTGTAGGCATCTGCTGGCATCTCGTTTTCAGGCATACCATCGACATTGACAACCTGAAGTTCGGGATGAATGAGCTCACGCAGCTTTTTTTGCACGACCATCTTTGTAGTCATAAGACTCATAGAACAGCCCCCGCAAGCACCTGTGAGTTTGATGTAAACCACACCGTCTTTAACGCCAAGCAGTTCCAAGCCACCACCGTGAGAGTTAACGTATTCACTTACTTTTGGTAAATAGTTTTTAACTGCTTCATAGATATCTTCATCTAAAAATTGCATAAGTAAACCTTTTTTGATTATTTTTATAATTATAGTTTACAATATTTAAGATAATCTTATCTAATAATTATAATCATTAAATCTTATTTTATATTGCAAAGTAAAAAAGCTTTGTTTATAAAAAGATAATAATGAATTATATTCTGTTAAAGTCAAAATTCTCTTATGTCATATTGAATTTTTTTATACATTGTATGCAATTGCAAAGAGTCTAAAGAGAGAATTTTTCTGAATTATTAGTGATTTTTAGCTCATTTTGGATATAATCGCGTAATTTTATAAAAGAGAAAAAAAGAATGGATATTAGAGAAGAGTTTCTTAAATTTTTTGAATCAAAACAACACACAAGAGTGCCATCAGCGCCATTAGTTCCTGATGATGCTACACTCCTTTTTAACAATGCCGGAATGGTCCCGTTTAAGTCAATTTTTACAGGCGAAGTCCCAGCTCCAAAGAACCCTCGTGCAACATCATGCCAGACATGTATTCGTGCGGGTGGAAAGCATAATGACTTGGAAAATGTAGGGCACACTGCGCGTCACCATACATTTTTTGAGATGCTTGGAAACTTCAGCTTTGGGGACTACTTTAAAGAGGATGCCATTGCTTATGCGTGGGAGTTCATCACAGAGGTGCTCAAACTTGACATTGAGAAGCTCTGGGTAACGGTACATGAGAGTGATGATGAGGCTGAAGAGCTTTGGAAACGTCATATTGCAGCTGATCGCATCATGCGTCTTGGCGATAAAGACAACTTCTGGTCTATGGGTGATACCGGTCCGTGTGGTCCATGTTCTGAGATCTTTTACGATCAGGGTGCTGAGCATTTTAATGGTCCAGAAGATTACATGGGTGGAGAGGGTGACAGATTTTTAGAGATCTGGAACCTGGTTTTCATGCAGTATGAGGTAAAAGAAAAAGGCGGCGAGCGCATTCCACTTGCAAAACCATCTATTGATACAGGAATGGGGTTAGAGCGTGTTGTAGCGATTAAAGAGGGAGCACTCTCCAACTATGGCTCAAGCCTTTTTATGCCACTGATTCGCAAAGTGGAAGCGCTTATTGGCAAAGAGTATGAGTACGATAGCGGTGCATCATACAGAGTTATTGCTGACCATATTAGAACAACTGTTTTTCTTTTGGCACAGGGTGTAAACTTCTCAAACGAGGGGCGTGGCTATGTTCTTCGTAGAATCCTTCGCCGTGCTGTGCGTCATGGTTACCTTTTAGGTTTCCGTGAGCCCTTTATGCACAAGCTTGTAGATACACTTGTGACAATAATGGGTGATGAGTATGACTACTTGGAGAAAAAATCAGCAGTTGTAAAAGAGCAGATAGAGCTTGAAGAGGCGCGTTTCTTTAAGACTATCGAGTCTGGAATAGCTCTTTTTAATATGGAGCTGCAAAATACAAAAGATGTATTTAGCGGTGAAGTGGCATTTAAACTCTACGATACATACGGTTTTCCTCTTGACCTTACAGAAGATATGCTGCGTGAGAAGGGGCTAAGACTTGATACTGAGAAGTTTGAAGCACTGATGCAAGAGCAAAAGAGTCGTGCAAAAGCTGCATGGAAGGGTAGCGGGGATGCTGCTGTTAGCGGAGACTTTAAAGAGCTACTTGAAGAGTTCGGTCCAAACAGATTTGTCGGTTATGAGACGATGCATCATGCAAGTAAGGTTCAAGCACTCTTAGATGAAGAGTTCGTTCGTGTTGAAGCGCTACTTCCTGGGCAAAAAGGGTGGGTCTTTTTAGATGTGACACCTTTTTATGCTGAGAGCGGTGGACAGTGTGGTGATATCGGAGAGCTTAGAGGCAAGGCAAAAGTTCTTGATACGAAGAAGTTTTTTGACCTGAACCTCTCTGAGATAGAAGCAACGGCAGAGATAAAAGTAGGTGATGAGGTAGATGCTCTAGTAGATACTTCTCGTTATGAGATTACAAAACACCACTCTGCAACACACCTGCTTCACGCAGTTCTTTATGATGTACTTGGTGAGCATATCTCACAAGCTGGATCACTTGTAGAGGCAAATCGTCTTCGTTTTGACTTCTCACATCCAAAAGCCCTAGAACATGAGGAACTTGCTGAGATAGAACAGCGTGTAAATGAGCTTGTATCTCGCGCAATACCGGCAAAAACAGAGGTACTTCCTATAGAAGAAGCCAAAAAGTCAGGTGCGAAGAGCCAGTTTGGCGAGAAGTATGGCGATGAGGTAAGAGTTGTCAGCTTTGGCGATGCATCGGTTGAGTTTTGTGGTGGTGTGCATGTGGACAACACTGCAAACATCGGCAGCTTTATCATCACAAAAGAGAGTGGTGTCAGTGCTGGTGTGAGAAGAATCGAAGCGGTATGTGGAAAAGCTGCGTATGACTACTTCTGCGATCAGCGCATCCTTTTAAAACGTGTTGAACATGAGGTGAAAAACCATGATGTACTCGCAGGTGTTAACAGACTCAAATCAAACATTGAGAAGCTAAAACAAGAGCTTAAAGAGGCACAAGAGAGTGCAAAAGTTGAGATAAAAGCCCAAGATATCAACGGTGTTGCGGTAGTTGTTGACGAACTTCCAGCAGGTGATATCAAAGAGAAAATCGATGAGCTTAAAAACCAAAACGACAAACTCTGCGCAATGCTCTTTCAGGTAAAAGGTGACAAGGTTCTCATTGCTGCGGGTGTCAAAGGGTGTGATGCCAAAGCGGGTGAGTGGATCAAAAAAGTTGCTCCTATCTTAGGTGGCGGTGGCGGTGGTCGCCCAGACTTTGCACAAGCCGGTGGAAAAGATGCTTCTAAACTTCCAGAAGCAAAAACAGCAGCAAAAGCATTTATAGAGGAGACTCTTAGCTAATGATAGATTTTGTAAATGAGCATAGAAGCTGGTTTATCTTTTTACATATCATTTCAGCGGTTATCTGGGTCGGGGGTATGATCTCTATGCGTTTTGCGGCGCACTACTCATTTGTAGATATTGTAAGTCCTCAAGACAGACTTGAGAAGACTTCAGCAGCTCTTAAGCGCCTCTTTACAATGGTGCTTCCTTTTGTGCTTATCTTAGCGGGAACGGGCGCCGTACTTACCATCGCCTATGGTATAAAATATACTGAGTTTCACTACCTCACGCACATAAAAGAGGGTATCTGGACAGTAATGTTCATTAATCTTATAGCGATGATTATCCGTCGCAAAAAAGCCGACAAGGCAATGGCTGAGGGTGACTTTAACAAAGCACGCGCAATGCTTGGACTTATCGCTAAATATATGGTTCCTGTAAATATTGTACTTGGAATTGCTGCAATCTTCTTAGGTGCAGTGCTAAGGTCTCATCTGTAATGTTACGCCTTGCTTCTTCGTCAGAGACTCGTGCCATGCTATTGCAAAATGCTGGAATTGAGTTTATTCAAGAGAGTGTTGATTTTGATGAAGAGAGCATCGTAGCATCAAGCCCCAAAAATTTTGTCTATCAGGCAACGATGGGCAAGTATGAGGCAAACTTCAAAGCTTTTGGCATAGAAGATATGCCGCTGCTTGTAGCTGATACGGTAGTAACAGCACAGGGACAGATCTTACGAAAAGCACGATGTGTGGATGATGCGCGTAATATTTTAATGACACAAAGCGGAAATATTACCAGCATCATTACCTGCATGATATATCACTCCAAAAATGTAAAACTTATAGACCTTTCAAAAACAGACTATCTCTTTAGAGAGTTTGACCAGGATGACCTTGAAAGCTATCTGGCAAGTGGCGAGTGGCGAGGTAAAGCAGGAGCTTGTATGGTGGAGGGTTTTTGTAAGCCTTACATCAAAGAGGTGCGCGGTTATGAGAGCACGGCTATGGGACTTAGTGTCGAGGTGCTGCAAAGGTTTATGAGATGAGTATAACTCATTGCTTTTTACAAGCCCTTCCTTTGACTATACTAAAAAATAGAGCTGCACTATTATGAGTTTTTATGAAAATGAGCTAAAAGCCCTCAAGCGTGCAGGCAGATACAGAAAACGCGAACTTCTTGATGACTCCTTGAAGGATTTTGCATCAAATGACTATCTTGGCTTGGCACATATACAAAAGCTTCATCAAAAAACAGCACAAAAACTCTCACACTTTAAAACACATGCATCAAAAGCATCTATGCTTGTAAATGGATATCATCCTCTACACAAATCTCTAGAAGACGCACTTTGCAAAGCAAATGGCTTTAAAGCAGGTATCGTTTTGGGGAGTGGATTTAACGCTAACATCGCACTTATTGAAGCTTTGGTGCGTAAGGGTGACAGACTCTTTATGGATGAGCTCTATCATGCCTCAGGTGTACTTGCAAGTGAGCTTGGGGGTATGGATGTTGTCTTTTTTAAACACAATGATATGCAGGAGTTACGTGAGCTGCTTCAAAACTCTCACGCAAAACGTAACATAATAGCAGTAGAAGGCATCTACTCCATGGATGGAGATCTCTGCTCGCGTGAGGTGTTTGCCATTGCTGATGAGTTTGAAGCATTGCTTATTGTTGATGAGGCACACAGCAGTGGTGTTGTCGGTAGTAAATTAATGGGTGTGTTTGATCATTATGATATAGCGATACAAGAAAACTACATAAAGATGGGAACACTTGGAAAGGCCTATGGCAGTTTTGGAGCATTTATTTTAGCAAGTGAGCATATTGTAGAGTATCTCATCAACAGAGCAAAACCTGTTATCTATGCAACTGCACTCTCGCTATATGATACGCTTTTAGCAGAGTACTCTTTGGAATATATCTTAAAAAATGCTTCTGAGTTGACTTTAGAGATTCAAAAGCGTCAGCAGATAGTTTTAAAAACTTTAGATGTCAAGATGGATGGGCTTATTGCTCCTGTACCCATTGGGAACAACAAAAAGGTCATGCAGATAAAAGAGCAACTTTTAGCAGATGGCTATAGTGTCGGAGCGATTCGTCAGCCAACAGTTCCCAGTGCTATTGTACGACTTATAGCAAGACTTGGTGAATCAGCGGGTGATTTAGAAAACCTTTGTCTAAAGTTGGCTACAATAATATGATTAATATTAAAAAGTTACATATTGTTTATAATGGCAAGAGTATTGTTGATATTGCTTTACGTATTGAAGATTCTTTAGCACTTATTGGTGAGAGTGGAAGTGGTAAAAGTTTGAGCCTAAAAGCGCTGCTTGGTATGCTGCCAAAAGAGATGCAACTGGAGTTGGAGTATGATGCTGAATTTGATTTTGTTGCAGGGGAGAGTTTGGGTTTTATACCACAAAATCCTTTTACTGCACTCTCGCCACTGACAAAAATAAAAAAACAGTTCTTTGCACCAAAAGAGCGGATAGAGAGGCTTTTTGAAGAGTTAGGACTAGAATATGCTCTTTTGGAGCGTTTTGCTCCTGAGCTCTCAGGTGGACAGCTGCAACGTGTTGTCATTGCAATGGCGTTGGAGAAAAAACCGAAATTATTGCTTTTAGATGAACCAACTACTGCCCTTGATCCAAGAACAAAAGAGCAGATCTTGGATCTATTGCGTGAGCTCTCACGCAAAGAGGGATTTAAGATGCTGTATGTGACACATGATATTTTATCGGCCGAACGACTTTGCAGGGATATTGCGGTTATTCAAAAAGGCAAGATTGTTGAGACAGGAAAAACAGAGACAATTTTATATAAACCAACAAAAGAGTATACAAAAATGCTTATAGAAGCGAATTTTGCAAACAGGGATTTTAGAAAATGATAAAAAAAGTATTTATTACCTTTATATTGCTGGGATTTTTATCTCCATTTATAATTTTGGCATATTACTACTTTAATTATGACTACGATATCAGTTCATTAACGAAGTATGAACCAGAAGTAACAACGCGAATATATGATAGAAATGGAGATAAAATAGCAAATATATTTGCAAAAAAGCATCGATATTATGCCTCTTTTGATGAGATACCTCCACGTGTCATAGAAGCTTTGGTAGCTATAGAAGATACAAACTTTTTTGAGCATTCTGGTGTAAATTTTGATGCTATTTTTCGTGCTGTAATAAAAGATATTAAAGCTCGAAAAATGGTTGAGGGAGCTTCAACCATCACGCAACAGCTGGTAAAAAACAAACTGCTCACACGAGAGAAAAAGCTCTCACGTAAGATAAAAGAACTCATCTACTCTTTTAAAGTAGAACAGGCTCTTACCAAAGAGGAGATTTTAGAACGTTATTTAAATGAGATCTATTTTGGACACAGTTATTATGGAATAAAAACTGCAGCTGATGGCTACTTTCATAAAAAACTCTCAGATTTAACACTCAAAGAGATGGCAATTCTTGTAGGTCTCCCAAAAGCACCGAGCACCTATGCACCAACACGAAACTATGAGATATCATTAGGGCGTGCCAACAGAGTAATTACGCGTATGCATGTACTTGGCTGGATAGACGATGCAACTTTTCAAGAAGCACTCTCAGAGAGACCGACAGTCTATAATGATACGCTCACGCAGAACAAGGCACCCTTTGTTGTCGATGAAGTTGTCAGACGTCTTAAAAAGATGGGCATAGATGATCTAAGAACGGGTGGATATGAAATATATACAACCATTGATCTTAAACTGCAAAAGGCTGGTAGAGATGCTGTGAAGTTTGCCTATGATGAGGCTATAAAAAGAGTTGAAACATATAAAGTAAAAGATTTGGCCAAAAAGAAGCGTGATAGAAATTATGAACTGCAAGATGTAAATATATCACAGTTAAATGGAGCTCTTGTCTCTCTTGATAGTAAAACAGGAGATATCTTAGCTCTTGTGGGTAGTTATGACTATACAAAGAGTTCATATAACCGTGCTACACAGGGAAAACGCCAGCCTGGTTCGGCATTTAAACCTTTTATCTATCAAGTGGCACTTAATCTTGGTTACTCAGGGGCTACCAAACTTGTAGATAATGCACAAACCTATGAGTATGAAAAAGATGGTGAAGATATGAAGTGGCGTCCTAAGAACTATGAAAAGGACTATAAAGGGCTTATAACATTGCGTGAGGCATTGGTTCACTCACGCAACTTGGCAACTATTAATCTTGTAAATGAGATAGGTCTGCCACAGCTTGTTCAGGAATTGAAGAAATTTCATATTAAAAATCTTCCTACTGATCTTTCCATATCTTTGGGTACGATGTCTATGTCTCCGCTTGAACTGGCACAGTACTATAGTGCTTTTGCAAATTATGGTGTAGAAGTTGAGCCACATCTTATTCAAACCATCATGAAAGATGGAGATGCTCTTTATACAAAATCGCAACAATCCTATTTTGTCTCTGAACCGACACAGGCTTTTATCTTAACAACGATTTTACGCGATGTAGTTAAACGTGGTACGGGAAGACGAGCAGGTGTCAAAGGAATAGAACTTGCAGGAAAAACAGGAACGACAAACAATAATGTCGATGGTTGGTTTGCAGGTTATTCACCAACAATAGAGACGGTTGTATGGTTTGGAAATGACAACAATACTCCAATGTATCATAAAGAGACAGGAGGGCGCGTGAGTGGTCCTGCATTTGCTTACTACTTTAGAGAGGTACTAAGACTCTATCCTCAGATTCAGCGTAAGTTTGATGAGCCAGAAGGTATTATTGAAGTAGATATCAATGGTCAAAAAGAGTATTTTAGTGATATCTCAAAGCCACCACGGGTTGAGATTGAAGAGGACCCAGAAGCAGAGCTTCTTTTTTAAGGGTCTTTTTGAAAAAGTTACGCTTCTTTAAAAGCGCGATTAAGAGCACAGAAAAGTGCTTTTATTGATGCTATGGTGATGTCATTGTCAACACCTACACCAAAGCATGAGAGAATATCTTTTGAGCTTATCTCGATGTATGCTACAGCTTTTGCCGAGCTTTTATCTCCACATGAGTGTTCTGAGTATGACTTGATAGAGAACTCATTTTTATAATCTTTCATCAGTGCATTTTTACAAGCATCAATAGGACCGTTGCCCTCACCATTTGCAGTAATCTCTTTACCGTTGTATCTGTACTTGAGACTACACTGTGACTTGCCATCTTCAGTTGTTAAAGTAAAGTCGATCAAAGTGATATGCTCAGGTACTTCAAAGTACTCTTTTTTAAAGACTGCAAGAATTTCATCAGGTGTGAGCTCTCTGCCTTTTTCATCACTGAGTGTTTGTACTGCACGACCAATCTCAGGGTGCATCGCTTTTGGAAGTTGATAGCCGTAGTTTTTCTCTAAAATATATGCCACGCCACCTTTTCCAGACTGTGAGTTGATACGAATGATAGACTCATAGGTACGCCCAACATCAGCAGGGTCGATCGGTAAATAGGGAACTTCCCAAAATGGATCATCTTTAGCCTGTTGATATGCAAGCCCTTTGTTGATTGCATCTTGGTGTGAACCGGAAAATGCAGTATAAACAAGTTCACCCACATAAGGGTGGCGTGGATGTGTCGGAAGTTCTGTAACACGTTCTACTACTTCAACTACTTCATTGATGTTTGAGAAGTCAAGTTCAGGATCAACACCTTGCGTGAGCATATTGAGTGCCAGTGTAATGATGTCAACATTGCCTGTACGCTCACCATTGCTTAAGAGTGTACCCTCAACTCTATCAGCACCTGCCAATAGTGCAAGCTCAGTAGCTGCTACTGATGTACCACGGTCATTATGGGTATGTGTTGAGATAAGAATGTGCTCACGGTTATCTAAGTGACGTCCCATCCACTCAATCTGGTCTGCATAGACATTCGGTGTAGCCATCTCTACAGTTGCAGGAAGGTTGATGATTACCGGACGCTCTTTGCTTATACCCCAGCGAGCAGTTACTGCATTACAGATACGTGCTGCAAAATCAAGCTCAGTTCCTGTAAAGCTCTCCGGTGAGTACTCCAAGAAGATCTTTCCGTCATGGTTTGCTTCGTACTTCTTGACTAAATCAACACCTTTAAGAGCTAGCTCAATGATCTCATCTTGCTCTTTTGCAAAGACGATTTTTCTTTGTGCCACTGATGTTGAGTTGTAGAGGTGTACAGTTGCCTTTTTTACACCACGAAGTGCTTCAAATGTCTTCTCAATCAAGTGCTCACGCGCCTGAACAAGTACCTGTACTGTTACATCGTCAGGAATTAGATTATCATCAACAAGCTTGCGTAAAAAGTCATACTCAACTTTGGAAGCAGAGGGAAAACCTACCTCTATCTCTTTAAAACCGATTTTGAGTAAGAGTGCGAAAAGTTCAAGTTTTTTCTCCATGTTCATAGGGTTGATAAGTGCCTGATTTCCATCACGTAAATCTACACTGCACCACCGTGGAGCTTTTGTTATTGTATTGTCCGGCCATGTTCTGTCTGGCAAGTCTATTTTTGGATATGGCTTGTATTTGCCTTTTGGAATACGATTCATCATTTTGAACCCTTTAAACTTGAAATTTTTAATAACGCACTCTTACGTTAGACTTCTTGTATAGTTATTATATATTTCAACATATTATAGAGAGTTTTAATCAAGGCAGATGTTCTCAAGCGTAGCTGAAGCTACGGTTGGGGTTATCTAACGTAGAGTAAAGCTCTCTATAATATGCCCATAGGGAGAACTAAAAAGCAGCAATTTTGCACAAAAAAATATGTTCACCTTAGCTATGGCTAGGCTGAAAAATTTGTTTTGCACAATCTCACTACTTTTTAGTTCTTTGAGATATATAATAACTATACAAGAAGTCTATAGTTATTAATGTCGGAATTATAGCGAATTTGGAACTTTTTAAAAAGAAGTTTGGGAGTTAGTTGAAAAATTTAAAGGATAATTTTTATTATTTATAGAAGTTTCTCTCCCAAAGAGGGAGAAAAATGTTAGCACTGGTACGTAGTTTTGAACTCGTAAGCAGTTGGACGACCTTCATCTGGCCATACATCACGCTCAAATCTATAGTGCTGGTATGCATCGATAAACTCTTGTGTAAACACAGGTTTAAGGAATTCATTATCAGCAATAAGACCTTCAAGTGCTTCACGAAGTGTATGTGGCATTTGAGGAATACCTTTTTCACGAATCTCATCAAGAGAAAGTTCAAAGAGATCTTCATCCATCGGACCAACAGGAACAGTTTTGTTTTTGATACCGTCAAGTCCAGCCATCATCATTACAGCAAATGCAAGGTAAGGACAAGCAGAAGAGTCTGGGAATCTCATCTCAATACGAGTAGCTTTTTCACCTGCACCAAATGGAATACGACAAGCAGCTGAACGGTTTTGGCTAGAGTAAGTAAGGATACTTGGAGCCTCAAAACCTGGGAGAAGTCTTTTGTATGAGTTTGTAGTAGGGTTTGTAAATGCACTTACAGCTGCAGCATGTTTAAAGATACCACCAGCATAGTTGATAGCCATTTGGCTTAAGTTGCCATAGTTGCCTTCAGCATAGAAAAGGTTATTACCATCTTTCCATAGAGATTGGTGAACGTGCATACCGTTACCATTGTCACCATAGAGTGGTTTTGGCATAAATGTAGCAGTTTTTCCGTTAAGGTGAGCGATCATTTTTACAACATATTTGTATTTTTGAACATTGTCAGCAGCACCGATGATGTCACTAAATACGATACCGATTTCACCTTGACCTTGTGCAACTTCGTGGTGACCAAGAACAACTTCAAGACCAACTTGCTCGAGTACTTGCATCATCTCTGCACGCATATCTACCATAGAGTCTGTTGGTGCTACCGGAAAGTAACCACCTTTTGTACCTGGGCGGTGTCCTGAGTTGTACATATCTTCATAGTGTGTGTTTGAGTTCCACTCACCCTCTTCAGAGTCTATAATATATCCTGCTTCATTGATGTTGTCAACAAATTTTACATCATCAAAAATGAAAAATTCATTTTCCGGTCCAAAGTATGCAGCATCGGCAATTCCTTGCTCTTCAGCATATTTAAGTGCTTTTTTAGCGATAGAACGTGGACATCTTTCATATAGGTCACCTTTGTAGATGTCATAAACATCACAAAAGAGTATAACAGTCGGATCAGCAGTGAAAGGATCTAAAAATGCTGTAGGTACATCTGCTTTTAAAATCATATCTGATTTGTCAATCGGTTGCCATGCTTCGATTGATGAGCCGTCAAATGGGAAACCATTCTCTAAAATCTCTGCATTTACTGCACTCATACGGTATGTAAGGTGGTGCCATGCACCTTTGATATCTGTAAATCTTAAATCTACAAATTGAACTTCATTTTCTTCACAAAATGTAAAGAATTCTTCTATATTGTTAACGAATTGTCCCATTAATTTTCTCCTGAAATTTATCTGCCGTTAGTATAGCTCATAAATCCATAATGAGCGGTTTAATTTTGATTAAAAAATACGCAATTTTATAGATTGTTTCATTTAGTGATAGCAAAGAGACACATTACTCTTGTTGTAGCATTGTATCCTTAAGTAATACTAGAATTTCTGAAAATACTTTCGGTCTGACTCTTTTATCTTGGTGTGTCATAAGATAGATAATTTCACTTAGTTTTTTTGGTACTTTTGGATTAAATTTGCTTACTTCATATTTATCAATTTTTTTAGGTCGCGTAAGTGCAGGTTCAAAATCTTCAATATATTCATACCGATTTTGACCAGTTAAAAGTTTAAAAAGTTCAACTCCAAAATAAAATATCTCATCACTCTCTTTTTTAAGTGTTTTTGGCTTATTTTGAAACTTAAATTTTACATCTAAGCCTAATTGACACTCAAGTATATAGTTTATCTTCGTAAAAAATTTGATTGCTTCAAAAGAGTAGTTTGCACGAAGATATCTATCATCAAATGCTTCAAATGTTTCATTTTTCAATTTAAAATCCGCATAACACTCAAGAAGATACTTTACATGGTATTTGGCTTCGCTAATAGGCAGTGCCTTATGCAGCACTTTGCCTTCTTTTGCCAAGCGGGTAATTTTACCGCTTATTGAGAGATGGACACCATCAACAATGTTGCCCTCTATATCTTTTGCCTTGCACCCTTCAAACCCAATATCTGCAATGCCGTTTACTCCACATCCTTTAGGGCAAGCAGACCAATTCATACGGACTGTTGCATTTTCTATGCGTACTTCAGAATTTAAAAAATCTGCCATCTCAATGGCATCAGATTTATTCTCAATAACTCCAAAAGCACATGTTTTTCGTCCTGCACAGGCAATCATATCATTAAAATAAAGATTGTTAAATCTTGCATAATCTTTTATAATTTTGCAAGATTCAAACTCTTTGAGAGACTTTTTAGGGATGCTTGGTATGTAGATATTTTGATCATAAGAGAGGCGTATCGCTCCTGAGGCAAACTTGTCTGCTGTGTGTGCGAGTTCTATCATATCACTGCCTCTAAAAATACCTGCGGCAACGGTAACTTTGTAGGCAAATTTATTATCCCGGCCGAGTACTTTGTTTTCTCCCTGTGCGACTGATTGAGATTGAACAAGTGTTGTTCCCGCAGAGCTAAAAGGGTAAGAAGCTTCTTTTTTGACAGCCTCTACAAAATTTTCAATACCGACATCATTTATAAGATAAATCAATCTATTTTTATTGCGGTTGTCCCTGTATCCGTAGATTTTAAATATGCTCAAAAGTGATTTGAAAAAGAGAGCCACTTCCTCTTTTTGTAAAAAAATGTTTGCATCTTTTGCCTGCATCCCTACACGAGCACCCAAATAGACATTAAAGCCGAAAATACCATCCTTTTGAGCCAGTGCAAAACAGCAGTCATGCCCAAAAATATTACATGAGTTTGAGAGAGAACCGAGTATGCCTGTATTAAATTTACGGGGCAATACGGAGATCCATTGAGGATTTTGAAGAAACTCACTTTGCAGTTCATCGATAATTGGCATTGTCTCTATAATATTATCATATGCTATACCATCTAAAGGATCGGTGAGAATATTACGAGGGTTGTCAACACCTGTTTGAAATGTTGAGAGCCCCACTTCGTTCAAACTTTTTAAGACTTTTGCAATATCCGCTATGTGCAGATAACGAAGTTCTATCTGCATACGTGTCGTAATATCGATATAGTCGTTTGCGTACTTCTTAGCGACTTCACCGATGCGTACTGCCTGAGCATAATTAAGCTGACCAGCAGGTATGCGAATACGAAGCATAAAATCTGTGCCTTTGTCAAAGAGTCCAAAACATTTTAAAAAGTAAGCACTATCTTCTTTGTCGAGTTTTTCATATCCATCAGCTGCTATATCCTCCAGCCTTGCAAAAACATCCATAGGCTCTTTAAGCATTTTGATTTTTTCTATTTTATTTATCTTTTTGGCTCTAGCTTTTTGAGCATTTAGTAAATGAGGAGTCATTGTTTTACTCTACACTTTTCTTTGCCGTAAAATAGAGAGCAAAACCTGTAAATATCATTCCTCCAGCAATGTTCCCAAGTATTACAGGAATCTCATTTAGCATTAACCACTCAGATACAGTTACATCTGCACCAAACATAATACCTGCAGGAATAACAAACATATTTACAATAGCGTGTTCAAAACCCAATGCAAAGAATGTCATAATAGGAAGCCACATAGCCGCGATTTTTCCTATGGTTGTAGAAGAAGTAAATGCCATTACCGCACCCAGTGTTACCATCCAGTTACATAAAATAGCACTTGTAAAAGCTGCTAATGTCCCATCAAAACCATATTTAGCATATCCGAGTGTTTTTCCTTCAGCTATTGCAATAATTTTCTTTACAGCCAAGATTGTTTCAGGGTCAATATGTCCCATTTTTGTAATTACAATATAGTAAAGAATCGCATAAAAAATACTTCCTACAAGATTACCAAAAAGTACCCATACCCAGTTGTATGCAAGTTGTGCAAAAGAGATGCGTTTGTCTTTTAGAGCAATTGGAAGCAGTGCAAAGTTTCCTGTTGCAAGTTCAAGACCGAGTAAAATAATCATAACAAAACCGACAGGAAATATAAGGGCTCCTACAATGCCTAAGCCTGTTTGTGTTATTGCAGTTATTGCAAGTGTGGTAGCATAGCCTAAAAATGCACCTGAGAGAGCTCCTCTTATTAAAAGGTCTTTTATCGATAAACCCGCTTTGGCCGTTGCGGCACTTAACATATTTTCTACAACTTCTTCTGGTTTTACGTATGACATCTGTATCCCTTTTTTTAGAAACAGTATATCAGGCAAAGCAAATAAATATAGCAATTAAGTGATTAATATTTATACAGTTAGCTGATTAAATAGTGGTGTGTTTAAAATCAATCAAACAAATAGATAAGCGAATTATGAATTAACAGGTAAATTGGAGATGCAAGTAATGCTCTGTATGATTAGAATTTTACACTAAAGGTAGAACCTTCATTCTCTTTACTTTTAATCTTGAGTTTAAACTTGTGTAAATGAATAATATTGTTGACCAAAAAGAGTCCAAGTCCCAAAGAGTTATTCCATTTGTTTGTATTTGCTCGGTAAAACTTTTGTGTGATGTTGTCAAGGTCTTTTGTTTTGATACCTATACCTGTATCAATAAAGTCAATGGAATCTTTAGTGATGAGGATATGGACTTCATCTTCGGAGTATTTATAGGCGTTTTCTAAAAGATTGCAGATTACTATGCTAAAAAGAGTAGGGTCAACCTTTAGAGTGAGTTCTTTTAAACCTTCAATGATGGTCTCTCTATCGTGGTAGTTTATTTTTATGTTTTCAACGCACTCGTGAACAAGTTGGTAGAGATTTATCTCTTGGAGTGAGAGATTTTGAGCACCACTGTCAAGTTTTATAGAGAGGCGTAAACGGTCTATGAGTTCTGAAAGCTTAATGCCGTTTTTATGAATCTTTTCTAAGAATTTGTTCCGGATATTTGGATTGATATCACTATCTTCAAGTAGTGTTTGTGAGTAGCCATTTACTACAGCAATAGGGTTTTTAAACTCATGAGAGATTGCTGAGATAATGTCATCTTTTTGTTGGTTTGCTTCTTGGAGCTTTTGAGTGAATTTAGACTTCTTTTTCTCTTTTTTAACAATAATCTGTGCTACTTTTGTCAAGAGGTTTGTAATATAGGCAAACTCTTCAGAATAGTCAGACTTGATATAGGTTGACTTTTTGTTTTTTGTGAGTGATTTTAAAAAGTGAACGATTTTATTAACCTCATACTCCAGCTCTTTGTGTATCTTATATGTAGCAAAAAGAAGAGTAAGTAAAAAGAGCAGGATGACTGTAAAGATCTTTAGTCCAAGATTAACAATCTGTGTTTGAATCCCTTTTATCTCTTTTGCCAGCCGCAGATAAAGGGTAGTATGATTAAAGTCAACTTTTTTTACAACATACAGAAGTGTTCTATCAAGGGTTTTTGAGTGACGAATCTTATAACCATAGCCATCTTTTAAAGCTTGCATTATCTCATCACGATAGCGATGGTTTTCCATCTTAGCTTTATCTTTGTGTGATTCGGCAATGATATGCCCATCTTCTGCGATAACAGTCATTCGCAAACCAAGGCTGTTTTTAATCTCAGCAGCAAGTTTGTCAAAGTCTGTTTTTGGATCTATCTGCAGGGAGAGCAGTTCTATATCTTGTCGGAGTGCCTCTTTGGTCTCATCTATGTAGAATTCATAACTCCAGTAGTAAACGATGGCACCTACGACAACAAAAAGAGCAAGAAAGAGTGTTAAAATCTTCTTTAAAATGATCTGATGAAACTTTAACACTCCAACTCCTTTTTCCTAATTATAGCTAATTATGGAAGTTTCCACCCTTTTGGATATAGACAAGAAGATTGGCTACAGAGATGGCACGTGAAGCGATCTTCTCACTTTTACGAAGTGCTCTGAGCATTTTGTGGTACTTTTTAAATGAGTTGGAACCCTCAGCCTGTTCTACAAGGTTGCGCTCTATCATCTCATAAAGGTCATCTGCTTTATTCTCTTCTATTAGCACCTCTTCATACATTTCTTGAAGCTCATCTGCATCATCGATGTTTATCATAGCGATAGAGGTCTTTACTGCTTTTACCGTTGAAGCCTGCATTGGCAGTGCGTATTCGTTGATAGTTTGCACATCCAGGTCATTACATACATCTGTAAAGCCACGGATGAAGCTACGCGTGTTTGAACACGCGCGTGAGAGCTCATTTGTGATCTTCAGGTAAGCTACAACACGGCGCAGGTCTCTTGCCTCAGGTGTATAGAGGGCTAAGATCTTAATGATGGCATTGTCGATATCATCTGTTTTTGAGCTTACATTTTTGATATATGCTTTTGCTTCGTTGAACTTCTCAGTGTCGCAATCTTTAAGTGCTTCCAAGATAAGTTCATTTGCTTTTACAAGCCCTTCACCGATAGTAGTGATTTTGTTTTTTACCTCTTCGAGGCTAGTTTGAAATGTTTGTAACATTATCCGAATCTCCCTGTAATATAGTCTTCAGTTTGTTGCTCTTTTGGATTTAAGAAGATATTTTCTGTCTTATCGTATTCTATCAAATCTCCAAGATACATAAATGCAGTGTAGTCACTGATACGTGAAGCCTGCTGCATAT
>Ga0256837_1001074_pt1 | contig 19626 bp, 21 predicted proteins | sample 4562384metaG_FD_185976 | JGI IMG/M metagenome (GOLD analysis project Ga0256837, IMG submission 185976) | Hydrothermal vent microbial communities from Guaymas Basin, Mexico - 4561-384 | ecosystem: Environmental > Aquatic > Marine > Hydrothermal vents | place: Mexico: Guaymas Basin | collected...
ACCAACTGAGCTAAGCGCCCATCTAAACTAAAAATGGCGCGGTGGACGAGACTCGAACTCGCGACCCCCTGCGTGACAGGCAGGTATTCTAACCAACTGAACTACCACCGCATATTTAGTTTAAAATGGTGTCCCGTGATGGATTCGAACCATCGGCCACATCATTAAAAGTGACGTGCTCTACCAGCTGAGCTAACGAGACATTGTGTCTTCTCTTTGTTAAGAGGCCGAAATTATAGACAAATACTTTTTAAATGTCAAGAGATTTTTGACAAAATTTAAAAAAAGTTTTCTCGATCTAATAAAAGCAGCATTTTAATAGCCATTAATGCACTCTGATGTTGAACATAATTTCTATCTCCTTTAAAGTGCAGATGCTTTTCCAAATGTTTATCACTACTTCTTACTCCTATATAAACAGTGCCTACTGGTTTGAGTTCTGTTCCTCCTCTATCTCCGGCTATTCCACTGATTGAGAGTGCATAATCAGCTTCACTTACATTTAAAGCTCCTTCACTCATTTCAGCTACTACCTCAGCCGAAACTGCTCCAACACTCTCTAGAATCTCATGATCAACTGCTAACCAGTTTTCCTTTAGTGCATTCGAATATGTAACCAAAGAACCTTCTAAGATTTTTGAAGCACCATTATGTTTTGTAAAATAATAAGCAAGCAGTCCTCCAGTACAGCTTTCAGCAAACGTAATTGTTTTGTTTTGTGAAGAGAGCCTTTCTATAATATATTCTATAATATTTGCAGATGCTATAAGTTTTTTCGGTAAAAGATTTTTTGCTGCATGAATAAATTTAGAGATATCTCCATATTTTTTACTGCTGATATCTACCCTCAGCCATCCCTCCACATATGTAGTTACACTGAAATTCACCTCATATGTCTGAGCAAGAGGAGTTAAAATACTCTTTATATCTTCTTTGGTCTCATCAAGAATATGGATCGTAGCTTTTGTACTTACAACCTGCAATAAAACTTCCGGTACTTTTTCATTCTCTTCCATACTCATAACATTAACAATAGCACTATTATATTGTAATAGATAAGAACGTTCTTCAAAAAGGGTTGCTTTTTGAGGTATAAGCATCCCCTCTTTCAAAACTTGATTATCTCCCGTTACAGTACAGATAACTTTACCTACAGTTGAAAAATGTTGTTTACTCGTAACAATAAGAACTTTATCTATCGAATTTAACTCTTGTTCCAAATATAAGAAAAGAGAATTATCACTCTCCTTAAAAAAAGTAATCGAGTCTATAAAATTCACATCCTGTTCTATATTTCTTAAGATATACTCTTTTAAAGGTCGATTGTAGATAAATTTGTTTCCAATAAATATAAGATGTAACTTCATGCTTTTAGCTGCCTTTTTAAGCTTTTGAATTGAAGTATTATAACACTTTTATAAGCTTTTAAACAGATTAAAGATATAATCCAAAACTTTATTTAATAGATTTGAGGCAGAGATGGACTACAAAGATACACTACTTTTACCTACAACTTCGTTTGCTATGCGTGGCAACCTTATAAACAATGAACCAAAGCGTTATGCTGCTTGGGATGCAAAAAAAGTTTATCATAAAATGAAAGCAAACCGTAGAGATGCTGAGAGTTTTACACTGCATGATGGCCCTCCATATGCAAATGGCCATATTCATATCGGTCATGCACTGAACAAAGTACTCAAAGATATTATTATTAAACACAACTACTTTAACGGAAAATCTGTCCGTTTTACTCCGGGTTGGGATTGTCACGGTCTTCCGATTGAGCAACAGGTTGAGAAAAAACTTGGTGGTAAAAAGAAAAAAGAGCAGCTTGAAACTGCCGAGATCCGTAAACTCTGTCGTGAGCATGCTGCAAAATTTGTAGATATTCAAAGAGATGAGTTTAAAACACTTGGAATCATTGCTGACTGGGAAAAACCTTATGTCACTATGGATTACAAATTTGAAGCAAATATCTACAGAACACTTTGTGATGTTGCAAAAAAAGGTCTCTTGGTTGAGCGTAGCAAACCTGTCTTTTGGTCATGGGCTGAGAGAACTGCACTTGCCGAAGCAGAAGTTGAGTATGAAGATAAAGAGGACTACTCTATCTTTATCGCTTTTGAACTCTCTGATGATGCAAAGAAAAAACTAGGCATTGAAGGCAAAGCTGCTCCGGTTATCTGGACAACAACACCGTGGACTATTCCGGCAAATACAGGTATCTCTTTAAATCCTGATGAGAAGTATGCTCTTACTACTGATGGTTACATTGTAGCTAAAGAGCTTCTTAACTCTTTAGTAGAGAGTGGTGTTGTAAGTGGCACAATCGCAAAAGAGTTTGATGCAAAAGAGTTTGAAAACCTCATCGCTATCAACCCGCTTAACGGCAGAGAGTCTCGTTTGGTTCTTGGTGAACACGTACTTGTTGATAATGGTACAGGGTGTGTACACACTGCACCGGGTCACGGTGAAGATGACTACCGTGTAGGACTTGTATATGACTTGGAAGTTGTTATGCCGGTTGATGAGACTGGTTGTTATGATGAGAGTGTTGTGGGACTTGGACTTATTCCAAATGCAGAGGATTTTGTAGGTCGTCATATCTTCAAATCAAACGAAGACCTCATTGAACTTATGGGTGATGCAGTGCTAAAAGTAGATAAATTTATGCACTCCTACCCACACTGCTGGAGAAGTCATACACCACTTATCTACCGTGCTACAAAACAGTGGTTTATCTCTGTTGATGGTACTCCTGAAGGCGAGAACAAAACCCTTCGTGAAATTGCACTCAGCGAAGTTGAAAAGACAAAGTTTATTCCAGAGACGGGACGTAAACGTCTTACTTCTATGGTTGAGAATCGTCCTGATTGGTGTATCTCACGTCAGCGTGACTGGGGTGTACCTATCGCATTCTTTAGAATCAAAGCTACTGGTGAAGTACTTTTAGATGAAAAAGTGCTTAACTTTGTAGCGATGATCTTTGAGATGCAGGGAAGTGATGCATGGTACTCTATGGATATTGCCGAGCTGCTCTACCCTGGATGTGAGTACAAAGCAGAAGAGCTTGAAAAAGTTACAGATATTTTAGATGTATGGTTTGACTCAGGTTCTACTTGGAACTCTGTACTTAAATCTCGCAACTATGATGCAGGAGGATATCCGGCAGATCTCTATGTAGAGGGTTCCGATCAGCACCGTGGATGGTTCCAGTCATCACTCTTCCTCTCAACTGCCGTACAGCACAAAGCACCATATAAAGGTGTTCTTACTCACGGTTTTACAGTTGATGAAAAAGGTGAGAAGATGTCTAAATCAAAAGGCAATGTTATCGCACCTGAAAAAGTACTCAAAGAGTATGGAAGTGAAATCCTTCGTCTATGGGTTGCATCGTCTGATTATCAAGGGGATCTTAAAATCTCTCAAGGTATCTTAAAACAGACTGCTGAGAGCTATAGAAAACTAAGAAATACTTTTAGAATTATGCTTGCAAATATCAATGACCTTGAAACACTCACACCAACAGAGAGTATGGGGGATTTGGATAAATGGATATTAAGCGAAGCAAGTCGTGTTTTAGCAGAAGTTCACAAGCAGTTTAGCGAATATAACTTTGTAAACGGTATGAGTACACTTAATAACTTCATTGTTAATGAGCTCAGCGGTATGTATATCGATATGACAAAAGACAACCTCTACTGTAATGCAAAAGATTCAACTCGTCGTCGTGCAAGTCAGAGTGCTATGACTATGATTACAAAAACACTCCTTACACTTATGGCACCAATTCTTACTTATACAGCAGATGAGATAGTAGAAAATGCACCAGCTATTATAAAAAATGATGTCGAGGATATCTTTGAAATGACGTATGAAGCTTTAGAAATAATAGAAGCTCCTTTTGATGCAGAGTATATGATAAAAGCACGTGAAGGTTTTGGAGCAGTTGTTGATGGACTTAAAAAAGAAAAAACAATCAAATCAACACTAGAGCTTATCATCTATACAGAGTCAAAAACAACACTTAAAATGGACAGAGTTGATGCTGAAGATTGGTTTGTAGTTTCAGGTATCTTTGAAGATAAACCAGAAGAAAATATTGTTGGAACTTTTAAAGTAGATGAAGATACATTCAGTATTGCAAAGGCGACAGCCCATAAATGTCCAAGATGTTGGAAATTCCAATCAGAAGAAGAAGATAAACTCTGCAGTAGATGTGAGGAAGTTATAGGTGCCTAATTTCAGCGAACCTGTAACACTGACATTTGTATTTGGCTCTATAGGTGCTATCTTTGCGCTTATAGCAGTCGGTATATTTTTTGTAAAAAAATTCAAATAAGGATATTGTGTGATTACATTAAAAGAAGCGCTAAAACTGAGCAAAGATGAACTAAACACTTTTAAAGAAGAGCTCCGCCAAAAAATTGAAGCTAACAAAGATTTAAATGCATATATAGATATTAACAATGTTGGTGAAGGTGTACCTATTGCCATCAAAGACAATATTCAGGTAAAAGATTGGTCTGTTACTTCAGGAAGTAAAATCCTTCAGGGCTACATCGCACCATACAATGCTACAGTCATTAACAAACTCCTAGATAATGGTCTAAGTCCATTTGGGCGTGTCAATATGGATGAGTTTGCAATGGGTTCTACTACAGAGTCCAGCTTCTATGGAAAAACACAAAATCCACATGCAAGTGATAGAGTTCCGGGAGGAAGTTCTGGTGGGAGTGCAGCCGCTGTTGGAGCTGGTCTTGCCGTGGCAGCTCTTGGAAGTGATACAGGTGGATCAATTCGCCAACCTGCTGCTTTTTGTGGCATAGTCGGGATGAAACCGACATATGGACGTGTGAGTCGTTATGGTCTTGGAGCATACGCATCAAGTCTAGATCAAATCGGTCCAATGACACAAAATGTTGAAGATGCAGCAATACTCTATGACATCATCAGCGGAAGCGATACAAAAGACTCTACAAATGCACAAAAAGATGATAAAGTCACTCCTCAACTCAATGCCGATAGAAAATTGACGATTGCAACGCTTCCAAAATATATTGAAAATGCAAGTCAAGATGTAAAAGATGCTTATACAAAAGCAATAGAAGCACTCAAAGCGCAAGGCCATACAATTGTAGAGCATGAGATGATGGATGCAAAGTATGATATATCAGCTTACTACATTACAGCAACTGCCGAAGCAGCCACAAATCTTGGTCGTTATGATGGAATAAGATATGGAAATAGAGTTGAGGGAAAAAATCTTGAAGAGACTTTCTACAATACAAGAAGTGAAGGTTTTGGAGATGAAGTCAAACGCCGAATATTACTTGGAAACTTTGTTCTCTCAAGTGGTTACTATGAAGCCTACTATGTAAAAGCACAAAAAACACGTCACCTGATCAAAGATGAATATGCAAAAATTTTTGAAGAGGTGGATCTAATACTTTCTCCTGTAGCACCGAGTGTTGCACCAAAATTTGGTGAACTCGCAAACCCTATGGATATGTATTTAAGCGATATCTATACTATTAGTGTAAACTTAGCTGGTCTTCCTGCTCTTTCATTGCCGATTACAAAAAACAGTGATGGTATGCCAGTTGGTCTGCAATTGATTGCAAAAGCATATGATGAGCAGACACTGTTTGATGGTGCGCTTTCTCTAGAGAGAGAAGTTGCTTACAAAGCATAATGCAAAAAGAATGAAATCAAGTTAATGTATTATACAAATATATTTCATTCAAAGGAAAATACAATGGCATATTTTGATAATGTAAAAATAAAAGACAAACTTTTCGGTCTTGTTTTTGGTAAAGGAAAAGTTATAGAAGTTTTTGATAATTCTCACTATAAAATGATGGTAAAATTTAAAAACGGCTATGAAGTTCCTTACACAGAAGATGGTATTCCGGGTTGGGGAAATTTTAAAAAACAGACTATTTTTTATAAAAAAGATATTGATCTAACAGATGTGGATTTTGGGCCTGTTACAAAAGTACTCTCACCTAAAAAAATCATTAAACTCCGCGAGAAAAAAAGGTTGGAAGTTCGTCTCCCGTCTGGTATCTGGACAAACTGTGCAAAATGTGTTGCCGGTTATGTAGAAGATATGCTTGAAGCTGAAAACTATCATCTTTTTAGAAAAACACCAAAGAAAAAGGATAAATAATCTTATACACAATCATACATACAATTCATATATTTGCAGTTTTTATCTATGGTGGATTTTTATTTACAGATAATCTCTTTATGGCTAAAATGAAACAAACTTTAGATGAAGAAGATCATAAAAAAGCACGTGAAGCCATTATGATGCATGTACGAAAAGTTGTTCCAAAAGCTCTTATTGTAGCTGTAATCTCAGGAATATACCTTTTTACCCAAGTTTTTGGTGAAATTTCTCCTGATGGCCTCTCAACTTTTCAAATTGCCTTATCAATTAAAGCATTTTTAGGTCTATGGCTTGGTTTTCGTGGTGTAAATCAGGTCTTTTTTGGTATACAGCCGTGGGTATTTAAAAGTCATCTATTCCCATTCATTTTAGTAGTAATTATCATACTGCTTTCACAATTCATGTTTTTGGATTTTACTACCTTTTAACCGGTTTTTAACCACAAAAAAGATATAATCCAAAAATTCTAGACAATTATTTAACTTCTACTCTGCAAAAGGATAACCATGAGAATTCGTAAACGCGCCCTAACATTTGAAGATGTACTTTTAGTACCACAATACTCTGAAGTATTACCAAAAGAAGTTTCATTAGAAACAAAACTTACTCGAAATATCAGTCTTAAAATTCCTATGGTATCAGCAGCAATGGATACTGTAACAGAATATCGTGCAGCTATTGCAATGGCTAGACTTGGCGGTATTGGAATTATTCATAAAAATATGGATATTGCAACTCAGTGTAAACAGGTTAAAAAAGTAAAAAAATCAGAGAGTGGAATTATCATTGATCCTATCTATGTACACCCTGATGCAACACTTGCTGATGCAGAAGCCCTTATGAAAGAGTTTAAAATCTCTGGTGTACCTGTTGTGGATGGTCATAATAAACTGCTAGGAATTTTAACAAACCGTGATATGCGTTTTGAAAAAGATATGCGTAAACGTGCGGATGAAGTTATGACAAAAATGCCACTCATTACTGCAAAACAAGGAATTAGTCTTGATGAAGCAGCAGATATTATGCATCAAAACAAAATTGAAAAACTTCCAATTATTGATGAAGATGGTTTTTTAAAAGGTCTTGTAACTATTAAAGATATCAAAAAGCGTATAGAGTATCCAAACTCAAACAAAGATGACTTTGGTCGTTTAGTTGTTGGTGCGGCTATTGGTGTAGGTCAAATGGACAGAGCAAAAGCACTCGTTGATGCCGGTGCTGATGTACTCGTTCTTGACTCTGCTCATGGTCATTCTAAAGGAATCTTAGATACTGTAAAAGCTATCAAAGAAACACTTGAGGTTGATGTAATTGCAGGGAATATTGCAACTGCAGAAGCAACAGAAGCACTTATAGAAGCGGGAGCTGATGGTGTAAAAGTTGGAATTGGTCCGGGTTCAATCTGTACAACAAGAATCGTTGCAGGTGTTGGTGTTCCTCAAATTTCTGCTATTGATGAGTGTGCAAGTGCCGCAAGAAAACATGGAGTACCTGTTATTGCAGATGGAGGGATTAAATACTCTGGAGATATTGCAAAAGCACTTGCAGTAGGAGCGAGTTGTGTAATGGCCGGTTCACTGCTTGCAGGTACTGAGGAGTCACCAGGTGAGACTATCATGTTCCAAGGGCGTCAGTATAAATCATACCGTGGTATGGGAAGTATCGGTGCTATGCAAAAAGGAAGTAATGACAGATATTTCCAAGAGGGAACAGCAGCAGATAAACTTGTACCTGAAGGAATTGAAGGTCGTGTACCGTTTCGCGGCAGCATCGCTGGAATTGTGCATCAGATGATGGGTGGACTTCGTTCATCTATGGGTTATTGTGGCAGTGAAAGCATTGAAGCATTTTGGGATAAAGCAGAGTTTGTTGAGATCACATCAGCTGGTCTTAAAGAGTCTCACGTACATGATGTAATCATCACACAAGAAGCACCAAACTACCATGTCTAACAAAGAAGTACGATATGCGGGCTTTTGGGTTCGCTTCGTAGCTTCCTTTTTAGACACCCTCTTTTTAGCCCTACCAGTTGGAATTGTCATTTATTTTTTGAGTGATGGTAACTGGTTTGACTTTGCGCAATACCAACAAAATCTTCAAATGGCGATGAGTGGTAATCCTCATGCACTTGACAATCAACCTCGTACTTCATTTACATGGGAACTTATCTTTGAGATATCTGTTCTTATTGTTACCATTGTATTTTGGGAAAAATGGCGTGGAGCTACACCGGGGAAAAAATTTGTTCATATAAAAATAGTCGATGCAAAAACATTCGATGATATTACAAACAAACAAGCAATTACCCGCTCTTTAGGCTACATTCCATCCACCCTGCTCTTAGGCATTGGTTTTTTAATGGTTGGCTTTAGAAAGGACAAGCGAGCACTACATGATCTGCTTGCAGATACTGCTGTAATCTACGAAAAAGAGGAAGTTATATACTAAACTTCTCTTTATCAAAAAAGCTCTCAACGGAGATATTTTTAAATGCGGCATTAAGGGATGTAAAGAGATCAGGAAACTTCCTGACTTTCGCGATAAGGCACACAAATCGTCAATCAAATATTTTTAGAATTTGTTGCTGAATTTCTGATGGTTTGATAGGGACTATTTTATCTCCTATCTTTACCACTAAAAAGTACTCAATAATCTTCCTAAGAAGCTTTTGTGAGAACTTAAATGAGATATTTTTTAACTTCAATTTTCTCTCAAACTCCATAAAGACAGCATATGCCACAAAGCTCACAAGAATGTGAGCTTTTATTCTATTTTCTAGTCTATGATATATAGGTCTAATGCGTAGATCTGTTTTTGAAATTCTAAAGGCTCTCTCAACTGCATATTGATTCTGATAGTGAGCTATTATATCATTTGGTTTAAGTGTAAAATCATTTGTTGCAAATCCTTTTATACCATCAAGCTTTGCATCTATTTGTACTTTATCTGGATTGAGTTTGTATTTGATAGTACATTTATCATCTATATCCAGATATTTGGCATAGTAAGAGAGTTTTAAATCTGATTTGGTGATGTTTTTCTTATCAAGGGCAATGTTTATTTTTTCAAGTGCTTTTTCTCTTGTTCTTTTATCCTTTTTTGCTCTTTTTGAAGAGTATGTCAAGATGAGTCTTTGTTTGATTTTAAGCTTATGATTTTTACCTTCATCATCTTTGTAGCTTATCTCTTTTTCAATATCTAATGTATGAATAGTACCATCATCAAGAAATGGTAAGTTTGCAATCTTTTCTTTGAGATGAGCATCGATATTTTTAATTTTATAGGCTAAGATATATTTGTATCCATTGTTCTCAAGGTAAGCAATATTTGCACTACTTAGCATCCCTTTATCAGCTACAACGATAGGTTTGTTTTTGATATGGAATTTATCTTGAAATTTTTGAAGCACATCGGTAAAAGAGTATGACCTTCAAACTTATTCCCCTCATACACTTCAAAGCTAAGGGGATAGCCCTGTAATGTTGTGAACAACCCTAGTTGTATTTGTGGACGATTAAGTTTACCCTCTTTAGAAAAACCGATACGACGCAAATCATCCTCACTCTCACTTTCAAAGTGAAGTGTAGTTACATCATAAAAAGTAATGGCAATTGTATTATCCATTATCTTTTGAGTGTGATTGAAGATACATCTCTCTATTGCTTCTTTTATCTCGTGAGTATAGAGCGTATCTAAAAATCTATATATCTTGTCTTTACCTATCTCTTCTTGTTTAAAATATTCAAGATAGTGAATCAGCTCCAGCTTACTCCCAGGATAGATAATCCTTGAAAGTACCAATGCACGAAATAAATTCTTTTTCTCTTCTTTGTTACGAATACTTTTTAAACTACTCTTCTCCAAAACCTTATTACAGCTTATTGCATCAAATAATCTTCCAAATACAAGCTCATCACCTTGTGAAGTAATATCCTGTGTGGTTATTTGGGAAAATAACTCCTCAAGCTTTCTTTGATTATCTTTGTTTTTTGCGGCATTTAACAGATTATTCTCAAGTTCATCAATTCTTTGAAGTGCTTTTTTATATAACTCTTCAATAATATTTGGATCTTTATTACTGCCAAGACTCTCTACTACCTTATAGCCTCGATTACTTCGATCTACGATATGAATACTAACACTTCCACTTGCATTTTTCTTTCTTCTAACTCTTAAAGACATATGAAAATTGTATCAAATTTACTCCGAGGCACACAAATCACACCTTATAACCCTCTATAAAGCCCTATTTTACGATGTTCTAAATTTTGATTTTTCTTATCGCGAAAGTTAGGAGGAAGTTATATACTAAACTTCTCTTTATCAAAAAAGCTCTCAACGGAGATATTTTTAAATGCGGCATTAAGGGATGTAAAGAGATCAGGAAACTTCTGCTCCATCTCTGCTAGCATCTGTTTTGTACTCTCTCTTGCATGTGGTGCTTTTATGTCAAAACGCATTGCAGGACAGGCCTCATCACCTATAGCTTCTATGCCATTATCAACAACAAAAGCACGTAGTTGTCGCTCACGTAACTGAATTAAGGGACGAATCACGATAAGACCATTTTCTGCTCTATATTTTGGAGCCAAGGATCGCATCTGACCATTATAGATAAAGTTCATAAAAAAACTCTCTGCCGCATCATCCATATGATGCCCAAGTGCTACTTTGTTACACCCATGCTCTTTGGCTACAGAGTACAAATAACCTCTTCGCATACGAGAGAAAAATGAGCAGTATGAAGAGTTTTTACGGATCTTCTCTTTTGCCAGATCATAGATCTGTGTCTCATGGATAATGTGAAGGATATCATGCTCTTTACAGTGCGTGGCAAGATTTGAGTAATCTTCACCCATACCATAGCTGATAGTCACTGCCAAAAACTCAAACTTAAAGGGAGCACGACGCTGCTGCTCTTTCAGTGCATGAATCATAGTAAGAGAGTCTTTCCCACCGGAGAGACCGACAAGTATCTTGTCACCCTCCTCTATAAGTTCAAACTCGGCATTTGTTTTACCCAATTTTGACATGATTTTTTTAGAAAGTTTAACACCCATTAAGCTTGTGCCAACCTGTCAACCATCTTCATTAAAAATGTTGCACTTATTTTTGCAGAACTCTCTACAAACTCTTCAAAATTAAAACCTGCTTCCATATCAGCCGAATCACTAATCGATCGAAGAATGAAAAAAGGAACACCCAAAGCATCACAAACTACTGCAACACTAGCACCCTCCATCTCCAAAGCATCTGCATGGAAAGTGTCAGCTATAAAGCCTTTACGCTCCTGTGAAGCGATAAACTGATCGCCTGTAGCAATAATTCCCTCTTTAAGATCTATATCCATCTCTTTTGCTACCACTTTTGCCAAAGCTCGAAGATCTTTGTCTGTCTCAACAAAAACACTCCCTTCAGGAACATAGCCATGAGGATGCCCAAAGATAGTGATGTCAAGATCATGCTGTGGCAGTTTTGTTGCAACGATCAAATCTCCGATTTTAAGCTCATCATTAACAGCACCGGCAACGCCAGTAAAAAGAAGAACATCACAGGCAAACATCTGTAGCATTGTTGCAGCGGTAAGTGTTGAGAATACTTTTCCTATTTTAGAATAAGCTACAACAACATCTATATTTTTATACTTTGCTTTATAGTACTTATTTTTTGCGTAATTGACTTCTTCAACATCATCAAGATGCTCTAAAATCGGTGCTATCTCTTCGGGCATTGCACCCATAATTGCTATTTTCATTATTTTCCTTCTATCTCGACAGTCTCTATGGCTGTTTCAAATTTACTAAGAGTTTTACTAATAGTGCCTTGTTTATCAACAACACAACTTCCTCCCCAAAAACCAAGACCATCTTCAAAGCCAACACGATTAACAAAAATCAAATCTGCATTACACTCTTTTACAACCTCTTTAATAATACTATACCACTTATGCTCAATTGCTAAACCTCCATCACTAAAACCACGTGCAGGAGAGGCAGCCAATACAATAATAGTATCAGGATTTAGAGTTATAAGTTCCTTATGAACACTCTCATGCCAAATATCTTCACATACAAGCATAGAAACTTTTTTATCACCTGCCATAAAAGCTTCAAAAGTATTACCATCTTCAAAATAACGGGCCTCTTCAAACATCCCGTAATTGGGAAGATGAACTTTGATATGTTGGGAGAGAAGCTTACCTTGGGAGAAGTAGAGCGCAGCATTACGAAAAAGTTTACCATCACGCAGGGCTGCACCAACAGCTATATCAATATTTTTACTCAACTCTGCCAAAACATCAAGCTCTTCAAGACTCCATGCATCTTCATGCAGTTTGTCTTGAAGCATATAGCCGCTCAATGCCAATTCTGCAAATACAATAAGGTCAGAACTCTTTTGATACTCTTTTATGATAGTGACAATCTCATCTAAATTACTTCTGTTGAGCTTTGGCGCTGTCTGTGCGATTGTTACTCTCATATTATGAGCAAACTTCCTCTGTAACTTTTGTTAAAGATGCCATATCAGATATATTTAATGTTTTTAGATCTTTTGCTATTCTTCTGTTAAGACCTTTTAATACAACACCGTTTCCAAACTCTATAGCCATATCTACATCACCTGTAATCGCTTGAATTGACTGTTTGTATTTTACCGGTTTTACAAGTTGATCTTTAAGAAGTGCTACCGCATCTGCTTTTGTATTGTAAGGCTTTGTTGTTACATTTGAGATAACCGCTGCTTCAAAATTATCTGTTACATATTTCTCCATTAACTCAGCAAGTGGCTCTTGTGCCGGAGCTAGAATTTCACAGTGAGAAGCAACACTCATATTTAAAAGAAGTGCGCGTTTTGCACCTGCATCTTTAAATGTCTGCTCTAGTGAAGCCAAGTCTGCTTTGTTTCCAGCTACTACAAGCTGTCCATCTTGGTTATAGTTTGCAGGCCATACCTGTTTGCCCTCAGCCTGAGCATCAGCACAGATCTTCTCAACACTTGCATCATCAAGACCAACTATTGCCATCATTCCTGCATCTTTACCTTCACACGCCTCTTGCATTAAAGCACCACGTTTATGTACAAGTTCAACTGCATCAACATAGTCAATCGCTCCAGTTGCACAGAGTGCCGAGAACTCACCTAAAGAGTGCCCTAAGAAAAATTCAGCTTTTAGATCTGGACAAGCATCTTTAAAAAGTTTATATGCTACCATTTGTACTAAAAGAATTGCCGGTTGTGTATAGGCAGTTTGCCCAAGTTTTTCATTCTCTTCAAAGATTATCTCTTTAAAGTCCACACCTATTCTCTCACCTGCTTTGTCAAACATCTCACGTGCTACTTCTGAGTTTTCATAAAAATCTTTTCCCATACCAACTGCTTGGCTACCCTGTCCTGCAAATATCATAGCTATTTTTTTCATCTTTAATAATCCTTTTTATAAATATTGTCTATTTTCTGAAATCTTTTTTCGTAAAGTATTTCTGTTAAGTCCCAGTTTATCTGAGAGTTGCAGTTGTGATTTAAATTTCTTAAGACCTGCACGAATAAGTGGTACCTCATAAAGGTATAAAAAAATTCTGTAATCACTATTGGAACCTAATTTTTCATAAAGATAATTCTCTATTATCTCCATAAGTTCACTGTCTTGAATATCTTGAAGAAGATAGTTTATCATTACCTGTCTTCTTAATGAATTTGCATTTTTAGATAAATCTGCTTTGAAATTTTGACTGTTAAATGATTCATTGCCACCAAATAGTGCCGCTGCCTCTTTTGCAAACTTTTCGATTAAAAAAGTAACATCCTCTTCTCGTTCGCAAAGTGGTGGAATATCAAATTTAACACTAAAAAGATCATCTACAAGTTCATTAGAAAGAGCTTGTTTACTTGTTGCAATAACACGAACACCCTTTTGCTTAATTGCTTGAACTAATCTGTTTAAATTTGGAGAATTATCAATATTTGTTATAATCAACTCTTTAGAGCTCTCTAATGCTACTAAAAGTTCATCAAAATTTAAAGCATCTACAATAGATGCTTCAGGAAGTATAATAGAAGCTAATGTTCTTTTACCAACACCACTCTCACCCATTATAAGGGCATTAACACTGAGTGTCTTTAAGAGTGATGCTGTTTTCTTAGCTTGATTGGAAGCTGAAGATTCAGTTATAAAACTAGTGACATCCACAACTGCCAGATCCGCAATGCTCTTCTTCTTGTTTGTTCTCAGCTGGAACACCAGTCATTGCCTCTTCAGCAGAAGCATCTCTAACATTGTTAATTGTTACTGTAAACATTAAATCTTTACCAGCTAAAGGATGATTAAAATCAATAACAACAGAGTCATCTTTAATCTCTTTAACAACAACTTGCACTGTTGAACCATCTTCACCTTGTCCATAAAGAGTCATTCCCTCTGTGAGTTCAATACCCGCAAACTGTTCTTTTGGAACCTCTTGCGTTGCTTCTGGATTGTACTCACCATAAGCGTCAGCAGCTTTTACAAGAACATCACCTTTCTCCCCAATAGCCATATCTTTAATTCCCTCTTCTAAACCAGGAATGATTTGACCTTTTCCAAACATAAATACTAATGGTTGACCACCAACATTACTATCTACTACTTTATCTCCGTCTCTTACTTCATACTCTAATGATACGATTTGATTTTGCTCTATTGCCATATTTAATAACCTTAATTTTTATTTCGTGGATTTTAGCATAATTTCTTGTTTCTTAAGCTGAAATAAATGCCTCTCTTATTTACTTTAAGCGTTTTCGAGCCTCTTTAGCTTCTATAGAGTTTGGATATTTCACTATAATCGCTTTGTAAAAAGATCTAGCATGACTTCTGTCTCCACTTTTTTGCATTGCTATTGCACTATGTAGCATCAATTTAGGCATATAAGAAGCTTTAGAGTAGAGTGCAGCACTCTTTTTAAAGTATGAAATAGCCTTAGCATAATTTTTTCTTTTATAATACATTTCACCTATCATATAATGAGAATATGCAGGTTTATAGTTTCTTCGAATAAGCTCTTCATAGTTTTGAATAGCTTTTGTATAGTAACGTCTATCATAGTTTTTTTTCGCAAGATTATAAAGTTTAGGACTACTTAGCTTTGAATTGTTAGAACTTTTTATTTTTATATGAAGTTCTTTAGCTATTAAATCTTTAAAATTATTAACACTTACGACTAAGCTATTATATTCATGTTTCGTTACATAACGGGCATTAATTCTATCTAAAAGTTTAGAGACTTCTAAAAGATTTTTTTTCAGTTCTTCAATTTTTTGACTATTTTCCTGAACAGATTTACTTAAACGCTCTTGATATTCATTAGAATTAGAAAAAATATTTTTCTCTTCTTCTTTTAATTTTTGAAGAGTTACTTTATTTTTATGTGTTTTTCTACCGATACTTTCAACTATGCTCTGCAGACCATCTATTCTCTCTCGTAAAGAATCTAATTGACTTGCCTGAGAATTGCTTTTTTGAGCAACCTTTTTTAGCTTGTCTTTTGTTTCTAAAATAACTTTTTCACTAGAAGTTAAACCATAAGGTTCAGGATTTGAGAGATCCCCTGCTCCAAACGCTGAAGGTTCAGAAGCAGAGAGAAGAGTTGGTACAACAGCAACCATAAATAGAGTTACGATTGTGTTATAATTCATAAAATTTTCTTAAAATTATGGAAGAAGTTTAAAGTTTACACGACGGTTTTTAGCCCAACACTCTTTTGTATGTTCTGTACATACAGGGTTAGACTCACCATAACTAACCATAGAAATACGAGAAGCATCTATACCATCAGCTACTAAAGCATTTTTAACAGCTTGCGCGCGTTTTAAACCAAGTGCAAAATTATACTCATCACTTCCCCACTCATCACAGTTACCTTCAAGTTTAACATTGATAGATTTTGCTTTTTCACTTTTACCAAGTTCAGCTGCTTCATCAATTTTAGCTTGCATCTCTGGAGTAATGTTATATTTATCAAATGCAAAATAAACTGTTGGCAATTTACTTTCTAACTCAGATATTGTCGTAGCAGTATCATTTGTAGTAGAGTCTACCATACTATTTTGTGTTGAAACTGTTTCTGTTTCAACAGCTTGAACTTCTTCTACAGGTGCTTTTTGTGCGTTTGTATCAACAGCAGGCTCTTTTGAAGAACATCCACTAAAAACTAAAAGTGCTGTAACAACACTAGAAAGTACTATACTTTTCATCTATATTTCCTTGAATATTTAAAATCTTGAGGCATTATAGCAAAAAAAAAATAATAAACTTCTTTTTTACCAATCCATCGATTGCAGTCTTCCATATTTCAAAGGAAAAAGATAGTTTTTATTGTAATTAAGACGAATTATACCTATCGCACTTTGCCCTTTATAATTTTTTATAAAAATAATAGCATCTCCATCTTTAGAAAAACGTGGAAATTCATTCACACCTGTTGCAGTCAAGCGACGTATAAAATCTGTATTTGTAGAAATTAAATGCAAATTAAAAGTATTTTGACTAAAAGCGTTTGAAGTCTCCCTTGCTTTGTACACTACATAATTACCATGTGCACTACATGCAGAATTACTACGTCCATAATATACTAACTGTTCTACTTCATTTGTCTTTAAATTTTTAGAAAACACGTTAGGATATCCTAAACGAGAAGAGATAAATACAATTTTATTATTTCCAAAGAACTGTCCATTAACATCAATACCACTATAGGTAGTTAAACGTTTATATTTATTTGTTGTTGTATTAAAACTATAAATATCAGGCTGTCCATTTCGAGCCATTGTAAGCAAGAGCTTTGTTCCGTCATCATTTACATCTGAACAGACTATCATTCCATCGGAAGCTACAATACTTTTAATTTGACCATTTGTAATATTTATACGTTTTAGTGTAGGCTTATTATTGCTTAAATCAGTATAATAAAATGCTTTTTGCGATCTGCTTGCCCACTTAGGAAAAATATTAAATCCTCCTTTTAAAACAACATGTTGATATGTAAGAGTATAATCAGATATTACAATTTCACTTTTCATAGGTGCTACAATACGAGAAAAAACAACTTTTCTTTTCATCCATGCAACAGAAGGTTGTCCCATGAACTCATTTATATCATATGCAATTGCATGTGAAACAAACATATATATCTCTTTTTTAGATACATGATAACTTTTAGAGTAAATGTTTTCATTTTTATGCAAAAGCTTCATCTCTAAAGATAGGCCATCACTATCTTCATCAATTAAACGATAACGAAGGACATAATCCATCTCTTTATTTGAAAAAACCACTTTATCTTCATTATAATCAGCTCTTGTATGATGTCTGTCTACATTGAAAATAGAAAGAACATTTAAATCTGCAACTAATGATCGAAAAAATTTACGTTTAAATGTTTCATCATAACTATCAGATGAATCTTCTACTGCTATAGAAGGAATTGTATCAGCTTTTTTTATTACTTCAATTGTTGCATCACCTGCAAAAACAAAACTTACAAATATTAAAAGTGAAAATAATATTTTCAAACGCTACTCCTTGGAAATAAGTACTACTTTGTGTTTACTTGACTTGTTTTGTGGGTTTTTTGGAAAAATCACATTTTTAAGTCTATCTTTAATTCTATCAGCCTCTTCATTTAAAGCTTTGTTAGATGAATAACGCAAAACTCTAAAATCTGTCATTTTACCCAAGGGGTCTAATTCAATTAGTGTTTCTACACTATTACCTTCACTATTTGAAGGAACATGAAAATGCTGATAAACTATTGCTTGAATTTTAGCCAAATATTCATTAACTTCAGTTCCGGAAGATGCTTCATTACTCTCTTTAGTATCATTATCTATTTTCGAATTTTCTATTTTTTTAGTTAATGAATTCACTCTATTGCTTTTTACAGTTTTTATTTTTTTTGCTATATCCTGAATTCGATTTGAATTTGCTTTTTTCTTTTTTGGTGTTATTTTTTGAGTCCATACATCTGAAAAAAGATCATTAATATCAATATCTTGATTTTTAGAAACTGTTTTTGATACAGAAGAAATAGAGATCGATTTTTTATGCGAACTAGCTTTCATATTTTTAGGCATTACAATAGAAACAGATATATATTTATCTTTTTTTAAAGCATAAATTTTACTCTCTTTATCAAGAAACAGCATATAGAAAAAAAGTATTAAAAATATACAAAAAAGTGATAAAGAAATAAAACCACTAAGAATGAAGTAAGTGTTATTTTTATCCATTTGTAGCGAGTGATACCTCAGAAAAACCAGCTTGCTTAACAGCCGCAAGTATAGACATAACAATACCATAATCCAATGTTTTATCTGCACTAATTAAAACTGTTGCCTTTTTATCTAAACTTTTTGCATAAAGAAAAAAATTATCAGTAAATGCATTCAGTAAAAAATTCTTTTTATTTACCTGAATATTACCCTCTTCATCTATTGTAATATGTACAGGTGGAATTTTAGAGATCTGTTGAGATGCAGAACCTTGGGGAAGTTTAATGTTCTCCTCAAAAACAATATTTGGAGCAATTACCATTAAAACTACCAGTAAAACAAGCATAACATCAACTAATGGGGTAATATTTAACTCTGGTTTTTCATCCCAATCGTATCCCATAACTTATGCCTTACGAGCTAAAATTGCATCACTTTGCATTTGAAGATAAGAGACAAGTTCAAAAGATTTTCGTTTTAAAATTTGATGGTATGTATATGCAAAAATTGCAACAAATATACCCGATGCAGTAGCAACTAGTGCATCACTAACCCCAGCTGCTATTATAGACATATTTCCACTGGTACCACCTATATGTGCAAAAGTATCTAAAATAGAAACAACAGTACCAAAAAGACCAATAAAAGGTGATGTAGAAGCAAATATAGAGAGAACTGACAAACCTTTTGTAGCCTCTTTTGTTGCAGCTAACATTCCAAGGCCTAAAACTTCTTTTGAAACAATATTACTACTTCTGATAAAATTATTTAAAAAAGAGTTTTCATTAACAGTTCTAGCACCCAAAAGGAGAGATTCTAAAGAATCACTCTCTTTTGTAAGCCAACTGTTAAGAGAAAAATAGCGGTAAAAAAACACCCAATTAAGAATTATAAAGTATATAGACAAAAGAGCCAATACACCTATCGTAACCGGGTGACTTTTTAAGTAAAAATCAATTAAATTGTTAATCATTTACTATATTAACTTTTGTGCTGCTGATTCAATTTTAGCAGAAACAGAAGCAATTGCACTGCTAGAATCTGCAACATCATTAATGAGTTGTTTTGCATCTTCTAGTGCTTTTGCAATTTCAGCTTCATTAGCACCACGGATAGGTGCTGCACCTTCAACTAAAATTACAACTTTATCTTCACTAACTTGAGCAACACCCCAGTCAATAACAATAGATTCGACTGATTTGTCT
>Ga0256837_1001075_pt1 | contig 19611 bp, 21 predicted proteins | sample 4562384metaG_FD_185976 | JGI IMG/M metagenome (GOLD analysis project Ga0256837, IMG submission 185976) | Hydrothermal vent microbial communities from Guaymas Basin, Mexico - 4561-384 | ecosystem: Environmental > Aquatic > Marine > Hydrothermal vents | place: Mexico: Guaymas Basin | collected...
TCTATCACTTTTTGTCGCCACTCATATATCTCGCTATCTGTTGTTATGCCATGCTTTAAGACTATGTTTGAAAATGTTGTTTGACCTACTAGTTTATGGGTGTATTGATTTTCACCACCCTCTTGGTACTCATATATATCTGTATTGTTAGATAAACCACTAACATCAGTAAATGCAAAAACTTCTATACCATCTATCTCAACTCTAAAAGCAAAGTTAGCAAATGGATCTTCTCTATCATAATTTGACATTATCATATACTCCTATGTTAAATTTATCGTAGCTTGATTGTTGTCATTTTCAACTCTGTTAAATCGTATAACTATAAACTCTAAAGGTTTAGCTATAGATACACCTATATCGAAGTTAATTTTTCCATTACTATAGTCATCGGCACTATTGTTTCTACTATCACAAACTATACTAAAAGCTTCTGCTTCTGTATCACCTTTTAAGGCTTGATTTTTATATAGTTTATATAAAAAGTTTTTTATCTGTCTTATAAGTTTTTCTTGAAGTTGTTCGCTATTTGGTTCAAAGATAGACCATTTTATGATGTAGAGTATAGTTCTTTTTATGTACAATAAAACTCGTTGAGTGTTTATAAAGTCTATATCACTATTTAGTGTACGAACACCCCATAGTTTTATACCTTGATTATGAGTGTTTATCACTCTATTTATACCCTTCTTAGTTACACTCTCATCTGAGAGTTTTACACAATTTTTAAGTTCTATATTTGCTACACTATCTGCTATATTTTGAGTTCTACCTATAAAACTAAAAAGTGCTGTTGCATATACAAAAGATGGTATAAGATTATTATTTTTATCATACATATTTGGGTAAAAACAAGTTGTATTATCTAACTTATCTACTATGCTTATATCTGCCACAGAACATACAGATACTCTATGACTTTTTTTACAATACTTTGATAAGAGGTTTTGTAGCTCTATATCTTCTTGTGTTTTTAGAAGTTGTATGATTGAGATAGATTCAAGATCTACTAGCCTATCGCATCTAGTTGCTAAATAATCTTCAAACTTATCAACATCTTGAGGTATAGACAACAGATATAATCTTTCCCCACCATTATTAAAATAAACATTTATACAATGAGTTAGCATTAAATCAGCAGTTAAAAAATCATATTTTTCAATATCTAGTATTGAAGTAAGTACAATAGGTTCTAAACAGGAAAAACCTATCTCCTTACTTATATATAGTGAAGAAAAACTTTCTATCGTAGGTTTTTGTTCTGATGCTGAGTGTTCTACATATATATCTGGTACAAAATATTGTTGCATCTATTTACCTTAATTTTAATCATTATTATTGATTCTATCATTTATATTTGAGACCTCAGTTGCCCAATTGTGTCTCTCTCTATGGGTCATATCAAGTAGTTCATCTTTAGTCCAATGAAAATGATATGCTATATAAGCTACCTCTTTATAGATCTCTTTTAAAGGGTAGCGTCGTATTCCCCCGACGATAAAACCTCATTTACACTTAGTTTTACAACTTCTCCACTTTCAGGGCAAGTAACAGATATAGTTCTATCTTCTGTTTCATTTATAGACTGATAAAACTTTTGTAAATAATCCAAATCAGCAGAAAATAATCCCTCTACAGTTTTAGTATCTACACTATTTAAATTACCAAGCTTTGTAATAACACGACTTAAAAGTATGATTATCATATATGCTTGGTTAGTTCTTACTCTATGGTCTTGAAGTGGTGCTATCTCGTCTTTAGCAGTTGCTAATCTCATAACTCCCTTTTTGTGTAAATCTCCATTTTTATCTACAAAACCTCTGGGTAATGTAAACTCATATTCTGTTTTGAACATATAGTTTCCTTTTATTTTTTAGTTTCTAAATTTAGTTTTATATCACTTACAGGGACTACAACTGGTGCATTTTTCAATGATACTTCAGATATAGTCACTTTAACAAATATAATGTTTGATATATTATTTACTTTCATAAAATTATTTACAAGTAAAGTATCTTCTAACTCTTTTTTACTATTTAATAATCTTACTTTTGCACCATCCATTTGCTCAAAATCACTTAAAATTCTAACAATTAAACTCATAGCACTAAGCTCATCAAGAGGTAACTTTATGGCATAAAATATTTCAAAATTATTATTAGCAACTTCATATTTTTTATTTTTTTTATAAATATTTCCACCTTGTGTTTTAACTCTATCTAGTAAAACACCAAGTAAAAAAATATTTATTTTATTTGCATTTTCAAAAGAACCAATGGAATCTATAATCTTAAAATCATCCGTATCTTTTTCTAGTCCATTGCTGGTTAGATGTTCTACTAAAGTATTATAAGATTTTTCTATAAATTCCATTTTTTATCCTTAGTCTTCTATCTCTAGTTTTTCAAAAGCAAATTCTATCTCTTCAAGAGCTACTTGGTCATCACCTGCATTTAAAGTAGCACCTTTATATCTACAAGGCCAAGCTTCAAAGAATGTATATGTTTTTTCTGGTGTATCACTACTATCATCAAGAAGATGTATAGCTATCTCTTTTCGCTCCATCTCTCTATCTTGGTCTATAACCTCTTGGTACCACTCCCAAAGGTCAATCCCCTCAGATATACCTCTTTTAAAAACTACATTTGTATAGTTAGTTCTACCTGGTCTTTTTCTAACACTAAAGTTAGCCTCGTCACCATCACTATATTCTATAACTTGTGTTTTTGTTTCAATTCCTGAAATCTCTTTAAATCCAGCAACTTCAACACCATCTATTTCCATTCTAAAATTAAACCCTGTAAACGGGTCTCTTCTTTCATCTGACATCTACTACTCCTCTGTACTTTCAGTTTCTTCTGCACCAGGTGCTTTTTGTGAAATTCTAAACACTATAAATTCTGCTGGTTTAACAGGTGCTATACCAACCTCTATAGTTACTATACCACTATCAATATTTTCATTTGGGTTTGTACTAGCATCACATCTAACAAAAAATGCTTCATCTGCACTACCACCAGCTAATGCTCCAGAATTATAAACTCTAGTTAAAAATGCTGTTACATTTCTTTTTAGTTTTTTCCATAAGAAAACATCATTTGGTTCAAATACTGCCCATTTAGAACCAACTTGTAATGATTTTTCAACCATATTAAATAATCTTCTAACATTTACATATTTCCACTCTGGGTCAGCTACACATATAGTTGTTCTTGCTCCCCACACTCTTATACCACTATCACTAAAGTTTCTTATACAGTTCACACCGTTTTGATTTAGAGTTTCTTGTTCTGCATCTGAAAGATTATATTCTAGTTCAGTAGCTAATCTAACTATCTCATTTGCTGGTGCTTTATGAACACCTCTCTCTTTATCACTTCTTGAATAAATTCCTGCAACAAATCCACTAGGAGCAACACTTATAGTAGATTTTGTATCTGGATTATATGTTTTAACCCATGGAAAATATATAGCAGCTTGTTTAGAAGCACATTTTGCACTTAGTCCAGATAAACCATTTAAATCTGTACTTAAACCATAGTCTCTTAATTGCTCAAGTTTCTGTGGAGCATCTAATATAGCAAATATATTGAATGTTTCACAATAAGAAAGTATCTCTTGCTGAACAGCAGAAGCTACAATACCAGGTGCTACCAATACAGAGATTTCATCAACCTCTTTAAAACAATGCATACCTGTTCTTTTGTCTGGTCCACCATCATTACCAATAATTGCATTTGTTAAATCAAAAGATTTAGCACCCATTGTTGGTTGTTCTTTTTTCTTGTCATCTTTTTTATCATCTTTTTTAGAAACATCTATTTTATTTTCTACTGCAGATGAATTACCTCCAACACTTACAACATAAGCTTTAGCTCCACCATTATTGAAAAAAGCATACATAGCCCAATCTAAATCTGTTGTTTTTGAGTTTGGAACATTCTCTTTTATAGGGTTACCTAATGCATCTTTTTCCACTCCACCTCTAGGATTTAGTTTATCTTGTGTATTATAACCTATAAATTCATCAAAGTAAGAAGCCCAAGTTGTAACTTGAACAGGCTTATTTACTTTACCTTTTTTTGCTGAACCTATAAAACCAATTATACTTGTTGGAACACCTGTTATAGGTTTAAATCCACTACTAACTTCTTCAACATACACACCTGGTGTATAATATTCTAATGCCATTTGACTTCCTTTTTTAAAAATAAACTACCACTTAAATAGCGACTCTGCATCTTTTTTTGTTTTTGCCGCCTCACTTATATTGCTACTTGTTTTTTTTAACATTGATTTTTCACTCTTTTGTTTTTTCTCCTTCTTTTGATTTTTGCGTTCAACTTTAGTTTTAGTTACTGCTTTTATATCTTCTTTACCTATATAAGCACATCTAAAACCTAAATCATCATATTTAGCTTCATCATTATCAAAACTTCTAAAAGCAACAGTAGCTGGATAACCATTTGAATAATCAAATGAACCACCTCTTGTTACCTTCATAGTAGTAACCTCTTTATTTATAGGATTTTTACTATCAGATAACCTATAAAAATCTTTACTGTAACTATCTAGCACCCACTCTCTTACATTTCCACTCATCTCATAAAGACCATAAGCATTTGGCATATATGATTTAACCTCTTTAGCTTTAAATAGGTTAGAATCTCTATCGTTAAGTAATGCTGTGTTTTTTTCATCACCCCAAGGGTATAGTTTAGAACTCATTCCACCTCTAGCAGCATATTCCCACTGAGCCTCAGTTGGTAGAGTTTTACCCTGCTTTTTACAGTAAGATAAAGCTTCATTATAAGAGATATTTACCATAGGAAAATTATCATTATTTGTAACTTCAGTAATATCTATATAAAAATCACTAACCTCTACAGTATGAAGAAATTTATCTCCATAACTATCTTCTTTTGTTCCCATTAAAAATTTTCCACCTTTTATAAGCTTCATATTTTCAAGATTAACTTTTGCTTTTTCCTGTACTGGTGCTTTTACTTCTTCTTTAGCACACCCAGAAAAAAGAGATAAAATAGCTATAGCATATATATAATTTTTCATCTATCTAACTCCATCTATTTCAAATTTGAATTGTTCAAATTTATTTTCTATTTTAAATACATATTCACCTACTATTGGTACAGATATATCTCTTTTTCTAAGCACTTCAACATGAAACATTTTTTTAGAATTTTTATCTATACTTAAAAACAACTGATTTATTTTAAATAGATGTCTTACTTTAAATGGATATTCATCTAAACTTTTTGTTCGTATAGAATCAAACTTCATATTTATCATATTGTCAGTATTGTTGATAATATGATAGTAAAGTTGTAACTTATCCCCATCAAGTGAACTATCTATAAGTTTAAATTCTATATCTTCTTTTTCAACTACATTAGGACTGATTATTTTCTTAGAGCTTTTCTTTTGCACAATTTGCTTAGGTGCTAAATCTTGCTGAATTTCATTTAATATACTACTTATATTAGAGTTCAAAATACCTATTTGAGGATTTAGAGACTTTAAAATTTTAACTCTTTTCTTTTGTAAGTTTTTTACAACTTTAAAAAGTGCATCATAATCTAAGTCATTAGAAACTATTACAAAATTTGAAGCTTTTATAGTTGATACACCTTTTCTTGTTCTAAACTTATTTAATCCTGATTGTTTTTTAAGAACAGTTATAAAGTCATTTGGAAGATTATTAATATCTAATCCTCGTAAAGAACGGTTATATCTCTTAGAAGCAAAAACAAATATTGCATCTACAGTTCCATTATTCAACTCTTTTATAGCTTCAATTTCACCTATTGCTTTTGTATTTATCTCTTGAGAAACTCCATACTTTTTTGCAATTCGCATAAGATATGATGCTGCTAAATTATTTCTATCTCCAACAGCTACAGTTTTATTTCTCAAGTCATATATAGAGGATATAGAAAAATCTTTTGTTACTAGATAGATGTAACTATCATCCATTTGAGCTAAAACTGTATAGTCAGTAAAAGTTTTAAATTTATGACTTCCATTATATACATTACTCAAAATATCACCCCTAACTACTGCTAGTTGAACCTGATTTCGCTTAAACTTTTTTAGTGATGCAAAAGTACCATTTGTTATACTTTTTTGCATACCTACTAATTTATTTGAGAAAGTACCTTGAGTTGCTATGGTCATAGCATTTAAAAACATACTCAAAGATATACTCAATAACAATATTTTTATCATCTGCTATCTCCCTAATCTATATTAAATTTTATTGGAACTTCAAGTAACTTATCTTTTTCATCACTTAATCCAATCACTTCAAAAACCAACTTACCACTATAACGACCACTATTTAATTCACCAGAATCTATAAATGTATTTTCAAGTTTAAATTCAAACTTTTTATTACCTTGTTTTGGTTTAACTATAAGTTCTGTATTGCCAATAACACTAATTATCATATCACCTGTAATTGTTGGGTCTTCTAAGTTATCAACAATTCGTTCTTTTAACTTAAACACCAATTCATTTGCATCATTGTTTGTGATATAAAGTGATTTAGGAGCTAAAGAGATTTCTAAGCTATTTGGAGTTATTTCATAAGCTTTTTCTAGTGATGCCACCAAGCATATACTTTGATCAATATCACCATTAGCACAAGCTTCTTTACACTCTTCTAATCGTGGATTATTTTTACACCGTTTTTCTAACTCCATAGCTCCACGACTTTTAACACATATAATTTTTTGTATATCTTTATAAACCAATGCAGCTTCAGTACCTAGCGTTTTTTTAACTATTTTTTTCATAGCTTTACCACAGACTAGTAAAGATATTATCCACATTATAAAAACAACTAAAACAACAAATAGATAAAAAGATTTCATAGGACTATCTTTATAAAATGGTAATTTTTTTAATACAGGATTTAAAAAACTATTTACAGGAAATTTTTCTACTAAAAAGTTTTTTTCTACCAAATCTTTATGAGTTCTTGTATATTTTGCTTTTAATATATTTTCATCATTTTTCAATGTCTCATCTATACTAACTTCAACTACATCTAACTCAACACCATCTACCATTATGACAGTTTTATAAGATTTATCTCCCATATAAGTAGTGATGGTACAATCACCATTTTCCTTATAATCACCCTCATCTCTTAAAAGTTTTTTCCATGTAGTTGCTGCAAAATATCTACTACACATCTGTTCATGTTCACTTAAATATCTATCTTTAAAACTCTCTTCACTAGATGCAACAGACCTTAAATCTTTACAATCAACCTCTTTAGCATCAAGTATATTTCCATTTAATAACACTTCTATTCTATAGATTAATCCTTTGATACCTGTTTCAACGACAATTGTTCCATTTTTACTTTTTGATTCACCCTTACTTTTTTGTACTATTTCAAAATCATCAATCATATCTGGTGCTAACTGCACATTTGCATTATGTGTATTTTGTGTTGGTTTATTGTTAAAACCATTATCAATGATAGTTTCATCATCATCTATCTCTATATTGCTCATCTTTATCCTCCTATTATAACTGTTGAACTACAAACTATTTTAGAGTTTGAATTTATTGGTCTTGATACTATGTCATCACAAGTTGAAACGGTATCAAGATTTCTTGCTGCTTTTTTTCCATTTATAAAAACAGTACTACTACCTTTTATAACTATCCCTTTATTGTCAGGATTTCTTGCAAAACCAATACCATAAGCTACATGGGAAGGTGATGCTATGGACTTAGTATCTATTGTTGCAGCTTGTTTTGAGTTTACATAAACATTTGATGATGTGTTTTTGTAAATTTTCCCTATGTAAGGGTATGTCATAGGTACTATTACATACCCATTTCCAGATGGTATCTTTGTAAGATGTATATCTTTACCTATAACAGCATCACCCATTTTCGCAGCAAAACTCATCTTACTAAATCCTGTATAACTTGTTCATTTAGATTTAATAAAGTTGCATTTTTACCTAAAGTTATTTTATCTTCTTGCCTAACAAACTTTTTAACATTTGCTTCAAGTCTTACAGAATTTATATATGTACCATTTGCACTAGATAAATCCTCGATAAAATAACCACCCTTATAGTATGATATTTTAAGATGTATCCTAGAAATATCTGGAGCTGTAAGTACAAGGTCATTACCATGTTCTGGTTTTGAAGATCTACCAACTTGTACAAAAGTTTTTTTCGGTGTTTCAACTACTATCTCTTCTACAACTTCATCAAACAATTCATCCCAATTTTTATCAAACAAAGATGCATTACTAAGATGCTTAAAAACCTTAGAAAAAAATGAACTCTCATTTTCTAATGAAAATTTATAATACTCTATAGAACCTATACCATCATCTTTGATATCAAATAACGATTTTAATCTCTCTATATTTTTCCAAAATAGCGTTTTACGAATATTTTCATCTTCTTTTTCTATCTCTAAACATAGCAATAATAAATCATACACTTTATCATATATGTTATATGGATATAAAATATCGTTTTTAATATCACTAGAAATACTATAAGCAAAAGATGAAACACTTGATGCTGAAAAAAGTTTTACCTTATACGAAAGTTCATTAGTAAACCTACTAAACTGCTTCAAGATAGATTCTATTTTTAAAACATCATCTTTAGAGATTATCTCTTTAGCTTTTATCTTAGAAACAGATTTTATATCTATCTCATTTTTTGCAGGGTCAAAAGGGTTTTTAGCTAAAGATATTTTGTCATTTGAACCATAAGAAGAATCTATGCTAATACGACCCAATTCTAAGTAATCATCAGATGTTTTTATATGTGAATCCATCACTATTTCATAACTATTTGCTATCTTATAATCTAGTTCATTTCCAGTATTATTTTTATCTGCTCTTCTATCTTCTAGGTTTTCATGAAATTTTATATAGATATATTGTGTAGTTTTATCTCTAAAATTAGATAGATATAAATTATCTATAATAGAAGATGATGGCTTATCAAGATATATAAGGTTACCTAGTTTATCTATACAAGCCCCACTTTTTATAACTAACAAATTTCCCTCAATTGATGGTACTAAACTATCTTTAAATCCAACTAATACACCATAACCAATACCACCGAGTGAAAGAATTGAAAATTTATTTTCATAATAACTATCGCTGATTGCTAATAAATCAGGATTAAATTTCATCCCATTTAAAAAGTTAGTTCTTACCAATTTACCTTGCATCTTATCCCTTTAATAAACTTTTTTAACTTCCATATTTAGACTACGAAAATAATCAACTTCACTTACTTTATATCTACTTTTTAACTCATTAGAAAAAAGTTCAAATTTACTATTGCCTATAAAAGCCTCAGATTTTATATCTGAAACTTTTATAATACCCATAGAAGATTTACTAATTTTTAGTAATTTCTTTGTTATTTTCATTATCTAAATCTTTATTAAAACTATCTCTCCTATTTCTTAATGAGTTTTGATAATGTGTAAACTTACCATTTTGCATCTCATTTACCATTCTTGAAGTTACAACTTTAGGCGTGATAAAAAACAAAAGTTCATTTTTATTTAAGCTTTCATTTTTTGTAGAAAATAGTAAACCTAAAACAGGTATATCTTTTAAGATAGGTACACCACCATGTGAATCTGATTTTGTATATTGAAACATTCCACCTAGTATAAGTGTTTGACCATCTCTCATAACTACACTTGTATTTATCTGGTTTGTACTTGTTTCTATTTTCTCTCTAGTTACAACACCTAATGCTGAACTTTCTATAGATATATCTAGTAAGATCTCTTTAAAATCTTCACCTTTTTTCTGTATGATATGTGGTGTTGATTTTATAGATATACCAGTATCTATAGTTTCTAAGCCCATTTTATCTGCTGTTGCAGTTGGTACACTAACAGAGTTCCCAGATACTATAGTTGCTTCTTTATTGTTTAAAGTTATGATTCTTGGATTTGAAAGCACTTTACCTAAACCCTCTTCTTCCATAGCATTAAGTTGAAGATTTAAAGCACTTTTTTGCCCTAAAAATAGCATTGATGATGTTAGACCTAATGCACCTGTTGGTTGTAAAAGAGAAGTTGAACTAAAAGCACTATTTACTGAAGGAACTTCTGTAGCAACTGCAACACCATTACTTACTGTAGTAGCAGTTGTAGTTTCAGTAGTTCTTAAACCATTAATATTATTTGCAACATTTGAACTAGTAGCAACACCATAATCTCGGTCTTTATAACTTCTTGAACCACCAAGCTTAACTCCTAGTTCCTCCGTAAAACCAGTATTTCCAGTAGCTATAGTAACCTCTATCTCTACTAATTCAGAAGGTTTATCTAGCTGTGCTATGATTTTTTTAATCTCTTCTATTTTATCTGGATAATCTTTAACAATTATAGAGTTTGTTCGTTTATCTAGTTTTAGATACGGCTTATCTTCTTGTTCTGGATTTTTAACTTTCCTAATCTGCTTACCATCTTTTGTAGTTATTTCAGGTTTAGCAACATATCCTGTACCGATAAGACCTATTAAGGTATCTTCAAGTGAATCAACTTGAATCTTTTGACCCTGAAATTCAACCTCATTAGATGCGACATTTATATATCTTATTGGGATTATAGATACAACCATTTTCCATTCATCATAAGCACCAAGCCCATATCTTTTTTTCTTAGCTATTACAGATTCTTTTTTTCCTGCTTTTTCTTTTAGTTCAAACTCTTTTAGTTCAAACTCCTTATCTCTTAATCTTCTCTCTCTTAAAAGATTTTCAGCTATCTCAAACTGTGAGATTAAATTTTTAAGGTCAGCTATAACTTCAGATTTTGCCTCTACATATATAGCAGACATCTCAGAGTCAAATATTATTTTTCTCTTAAGTTGTTCATATACATTGTATCTTTTTAGCAATGTTTTAAGTTTTGTAGTACTTAAATTTTGAAGTATAATAAACTCTTTTTTTATAATATTTGCAGATGTTGAACTTACTACTAGAGTGTTGTTTTCCCATTTATATGCAAGTGAATTTCTATCAAGTATAAGATTAAATGCTCCCTCTAGTGGCATATCATTTACTGTTAAAGTCTCAGTACCCTTTATATCTTTACCAAAGATAATTTGCGAACCATTTTGCAATGCTATCGCTGTTAAAATATCTTTAATATTTTCATCAACAGATGTTCTTTGAAACATCTCATTACTCTTCCAACTTGCTTGTAAAGATGCAACACTTAAAATTGCAATCAATAAAACCATATATAAACTCTTAACCATTTTTCATCTCCTAAATTTTAATTTTTCTGAAATTTATCACATAAATCTCATTACCATTAGATGTATTTTTTTTAAGCCTTACACCATTTGAACTGATCGATATTATTTTATAACCACTAAAAATATCTCCTTTAAAGTATTGTTGGTGATTTATCGTAGCCATATTTTCACCATTGACCCTCCCTATTCCTGAAAGTTTATGTATCCATGTAAGGTCTATAATCCTTTGGATATTTTCACCCAATTTTGCAAATCTTTGAAAAGGGTTTCTTTTATTTTTCTTAGCTAATTCTTTATCTAAAAATGTAACTAATGTAGAATCAATCTTTTCACCACTACCTATTGCTCTTATATTTAAAGTTATAAAATGTTTAGGATTATTTTTATCAATCTTAAATGGGTATATAGATATATCATCTATAGCTATATTTAGCTTTTCAAACTCACTAAGAACCTTTAAAAAATCAAAATAACTAGATATAAATTTAAGCTCAAACTTAAATGGATTTGTACTATCTGGTTGAAGCTCTCTTATGATGATTTTTGGAGCTTTACAAGTATCATTTATCCGTTTTAAAAGACCTGGTATAACGCTTAGTTTTTCAACATTTAACTCTTGATTTTCTTCATTAAGCTGTTTTTCCTGTTTCAACTTTATTATCTTACTAACATAAGAACTTTCCATATCTTTTATAGCTTCTTTATATTTACTCATAGGTGTATAATAAACACTAAAAAATAAAAATACAGCTGAAGCAACTAAAACAATACTACTTATAATCTCTGCTAAATACTCTCTTAAATCTTGCATTATCTTTTCCCCACATTTTCTACTACATCTATTTTTTCATCTTGCTTATTTTTTATATCTGCTAGATTTTCAAACACAGACTTATCTTGTACTTTTTTTTCTTTTGCTTTTTTAAACTCTTCTATATGTTTGTTTTTTTCAAAGTTACAGTAAAGTTTAAAATTTATAACTTTGTATCCATACTCTTCTACTATATTTGCACCACCAAAAGTAACATCCACAAAATCTCTTTTAAAGTTTATATCTGCTTTTAGCAATTTATCCATATATATCGCTATATTTTCTATATGACCTATAGTAGATGGTAGTGAACGACCCTCTAAAACCATAGTTTTTTCTACAACAGTTTCCCCATCTATCTCTTTTGTATTGTCAATTAATTGTATTGATGACAACCATATAGCATTTGGCATATTGTTAGCTATAGTCATAAATTTTCTAGTCCAAAATATTTTGTCTAGTCGCTTATCTATGTAAGTATCATTTTTAGCGATACTATCATTTCTTAACTTTTTAACTTGCGATATTTTATTTTCTAAATTATTTGTAGCGTAATCAAAACTTTTTTCTTCATCTAGTATAAAATTTACAAGATAATATAAAAAAACTCCAAATATTAAAACAGCAAGAAAAATAATTTTCTTTTTTTCATCATCTGAGTCAATCTCTTTAGATTCAGATTTATCGTTTGAATTACTAAATTTATCTTTTATCAATTTCATCAAATCATTTGGTTGCATCTCGAAAATTGTTTTTTTCTTCTCTTTTTTATTTTTATTAGTTTTTCTTGTATTTATCTCTTTTGAAGTTTTTAAGTTTATTCTTTGGGTAGATTTTAGTTTCAATCTCTCTTTTTTTGTTAATTTTTTCTTTTCATGAAAAGTATTATCTACAAATACAAACTCTTTTTTACCATCTTTAAAACTTACACCATTTAACTCTATCATTAAACTGTCTAAAAACTCTTGATTATCTTTTGCTATGGTTAGATTTGTTTTTTTATTATTATTTAACTTTATTGATGTTGTTGTATTTATTATCTCTGCTTCAAAAATATCATCTAGTATATTGAGTATAAATTCATATTCTAAAATATCACCATTAATATATATTTTATCTATAAAATCTATCTTTTCATTTGTGCTAAAAAAAGATAAAGTTTCATTTATGTTTAAAACTATTGCATCTATAAGTCTTTTTACTTCATCTTTAGCAGGTTTTGAACTTCTTAGAAGTTCATCATAAGTCTTTATATTTAAAAAGTTTGTTTTAAAATTTTCACAGGCAGAAACAAAGTCTATATGTAGATTATCTGCAACTTCATTTAGAGATTTGAAAAATAGATTATCCAAATTTCTTTTTTGGAAATTAACCCCATTTATAGATATATCAAAACTATGATAAGACAAATCAATATAGATTGAATTTACAGACTTTAGTAAACTTAGTGAGTTTATGATGCTACTATCATAGATAGCTTCTATCTTTATATCTTTAAAAGCAAAAAGTAATTTTTTTAAAAAATCATCTTTTAACAAAAGATAAGAGTTTTCTTTTACTTTCTTAACATTAAGTTCATATTCATCACATAACAGCTTTTCACTAAAGTAAGCATTTAACTCTTCTTCCCCTTTATGAACTTCAAGTTTTTTAACCATAAATTCTGAAGATTTCAGAAACAATGTTAAGATAAAATCATCTTCAATCTTACCCAATTCATCTTGTATATATTTAACACATAGGTTTAGATAATCAACACTTAAGCCATCTTCATTTGGTTTAAGCTCTATATAACTAAAATTACCATTTCTATTTAAACTTATATAGCTATTGCTTAGTTCTACAAATATTTTTATCATCTAATTTACCTTATATGAAAGTGTTTTATTTGAATCTTGCACTTTGATTTTTCTTTGAAAAATATCTTCATTTTTCATACCACCATTTATATCTGCTAATGTCCATGTATATTCATCTGTATTTTTAACCACTTTTACAGTATATATATCAACTAAACCATTTAAAGACTTATACTTATATTCAACTGTTGAATTTAACTCTTTTGCACCATAAACTCCCCAATAGCCTCGTTTAGTAACTAAACTTTTAAAATACTCTTTAGATGTATTTGATGCTGTTATATACATAAAACTACCAATTGACATAGATACAAAAAACACTATTACTAAGACAATAGGGATAACCATAGCTTTTCTCATTTTGTATATACCAACCTTTGATATGGTAGATAGTTTGCTTCATTTAACGGTGCTACTTGTTGCAAACTTTTTATGGTAGTATTCATCTCAAAACTGTACAGACCATCTGTACCTACAGCTTTTAGATGAAAACTACCTCTAGTTAGAAGATGATTATCTACATACTCATTTATCTTTGTAAAACCATTACTATTATTTATATCTACTTTTTTATCTCTATTATCTATATATTCGGTATCTTTAGTATCATCAAAAGTTTTTAGCGATATAACTCCACTTACATAAGTAGAATCATCTTGCATAAAACCAAGACTTAAAATCTCACCCAACCTAAAAGCTTCTATAGCTAACTCCTCTTTTGCATTTATATATCTACTCTCTGTTAAAAAATTAGCATAAAAACTAAAAGCAAAATTTAAAAATATCATACTAAGAACAAGTGTAATCATAAGCTCAATCAAAGTAAAAGCTTTTCTCATAGTTTTATCTTTGTACTTGTTTTAAGATTTGCATCTTCTGTAAAATCCCAAACTTTTTTTATGTCATCATCTGCTTTATATCTATATGGGTAGTTTATAGTTAAAGATAAATTGGCATCTTTTGAACTCTTATTTTCTGTCCAACTTACATAGCCAACTATATCACCAGCATCTACTTTATTAAACTCACCTTTTATATTTTTTATCTCTACTAAGTCTATCTCAGAAGATATAACTTTAAGCCCATAATCATCAACAGGATTTTGTTTATAACTGCTAACACCTGATGATGTCTCCACATAAGTTGCTAAATCTTTATTTTCATAAGTCATTACCAACCTAGCCATCTCACTATCTAGTTTATTTAATGTTAAGTATCTAATCTCATTTATCTGATGTGAAGAGTTCATATACTCCATAGATTTTACGCTTCCTAAGAGTAGTATCCCAAGTAGCACTATGGCTACTAAGATATCTACCATCATAAAAGCTTTTTTTAGCATAAAACTACTTCCACTCTTTTTGTGCAGAAGAACCATCTGATATTTGTGCATAAGTATAAATCTCTGGTGCTATCTCTCTTGATTTTAGATACTCAACCTTTGGTTCAGCTACTATTTCGTATCTGTTTAAATAAGTTACTACTGAGTAATCATAAAAAGATAAATCTTTTTTACTTATATTAAATTTTGTACTAAGAGTAGTTGTATCACCTTTCTTAACAGGTATATAACTATTTTTATTTTGGTAATTATCTTCTTCTGCTTTAGCTATCAACTTTACTATAGATACTGCCTCATTTTTTTTGTTTTTATAAAATACAAACTCATTAAATGCAGGATACACAAATGCAACCACAATAAAAAAAACACTTAGCATAATATTTGTTTGAACAAATTTTGAAAAATTACCCATTATAAAAACTCCTAATCACCATAAAGATGTTCATAACTAACTCCACTCTCACTATAATCATCATCTATCTTTTGAGGATACTTAAATGAAAGATAGTATTTATCTTCTGCCTTATCTTCATAAGCATCTACCCAACTATCTGCATCTTGAGAAGCATCATTTTTACATCTAGTGCTTTTGGTTTTATCGCTACATTTTGCATTATCAACCCTTAATATAGCTCTTACTTCATAGTTAGCATCATTATTAGCTCTTATTAGAAAGTAATTAAAGTTATTTGATTTAGATAAATCAATCTTTAACTCATCATAGATCAAATCTTCATTTTTAATAGTCTCATCTGAACTATTGGATGGGTAATAGTCCCCTATCTCTTGTCTATATCTCTCCTCTGCAAATGCTATAGCTTGTATCATAGATTTAGCTTCATCTGCTCTACCTTTTAGGATTTGCTTATTGTAAATAGGCATAGCAATAGTTACAAGGATACTAATAATTGCAACTACAACCATTAGTTCTATAAGAGTAAATGCTTTTCTCATAAATTTTTATTCATCAGTACATGTTGGAGCATTAGTACCAAGTGTTTCTTCACTGTTGATATAATCATACATATATGCACTACCTTCATAGTAGTCCTTAGCATTTGCATCTGTAAGATTGATCAAACCTTTAGGATAAAACATATATACAGTCTTATCAGTTGCAAAACCAGAATCAGTAGAAGCTGTAATAATCACACCTTTACCTGTACCTGTATCACTTCCTGCTGTCCCACTATCTTTAGCACAAGATTGAATTTTAAAGTACTTAAAATCACCAGTATCATTTACTGTAATACCTAGTTTTTTAATACCATCTCCAGTTCCATCATCTGCAACATATCTTTTGTTATGTATAGAATAAAAAGTACCCTCTGCATCAGCTATTTGTTTCATTAGTCTTATAGCTTCTGATGTCTCTGATTTTCTCATATTTTTCATAAATTGAGGCACTGCCATACCAGCTAAAATAGCAATAATTGCTACAACTATCATCATCTCTACAAGTGTAAAACCACTTCTCATACCTCTTCTTACATTTCTCATATTTTTCCTTTAAATTTAGATTGCATCACCCATTTGAAATATGGGCATAAATATAGCTGCCATCAATGCACCTATAAATATACCCATAACAACTGTCATAATAGGGTTTATCAATGAAACTACTGACTTTAGTTCATTGTCTATTTGGTCATCATAGTACTCTGCTGAATTTATTAGCAACTCTGCTAGATTTCCACTCTCTTCACCAGAACTAATCATCTGAACCACAATATCTGGAAACACCTCTACCTCTCTAAATGCTTCAGATATATCGTAACCTTTTTCCACCATCTCAGCTATATCATCAACTTTCTCCTCTAAAATTACATTTGCACAACTAGATTTTGACAACTTTATAGCTTTTAGTATAGGCACATCACTATCAACCAAAACACCAAAAGTTCGTATAAACTTAGATACTGCAGATTTATGATTTAACTTACCTAAGAAAAATATTTTAAGCTTCATATTGTCTAGCATTCTTCTTCCTATAGGGGTAGCTATAAACCCTTTTATACCTAGCCATATTAAGATTAAAAATACTACAAGAGCTAAACCACTCTCTCTTAAAAAGTCAGATGCTGCAATAGCATACTGAGTTAATACTGGTAACTCTTTGTTACCATTTGCAAACATCTTCTCAAACATAGGTATAACTTTTACAAGCATAAGACTCATAATAGAAACCATAGCGATACCCATAAACTTAGGGTAACTAAGAGCTGAGTTTATTTTATTTGCAGTTTGAGCAGCTTTTGTAAGATATGTACTTAACTGAACAAGAGTAACATCAAGCTTTCCACTCTCCATACCAGCACGAACCATATTTATATATATAGTGTCAAATACATCAGAGTGTTTAGAGATAGCATCTGAAAAATCAACTCCACCCTCTACATCTTCTTTTATCTCAAGTATAACTGATGCAAAATTTCTATCTAAAATATCTTTTTGAAGATTGTCAAGTGTTTTGACTAATGGTATATGAGCTTTTATCATAGATGAAAACTGCGTTGTAAAGGTTACTATGGTATCTAGCTTTACTTTAGCCATCTTTACTCACCACCAATTACCCTTACTAACTCTTCTACTGTAGTAACTCCATCTATCACTAAATCCCAAGAGTTCTCAACCAAACTTCTCATACCAGCTTCTTTGGCAAGTTTTCTTATAAGTAATTCATCTACACTAGGTTTAAGTATCTCAGTTACTATCTCAGGAGTAAGTTCAAAAAACTCAAAAACTGCTTGTCTCCCTCTATAGCCAGTACCACGACAATGTTCACAACCTTTACCATAAGCAGCATCTGGGAGTTCATCTATATCTATATGTAAAGATTCTAGTTTAGTTTTTGTTATACCTTTTTTAGCTAAATCATCTCGTAATTCATCTATATCTTTTATATCTATACAATCTCTACAAACCGTTCTAACAAGTCTTTGAGCAACAGCAAGAGAAACAGAAGAAGCAACTAAAAAAGGGTCAATCCCCATATTTATAAGTCTTATAATGACCCCAACAGCATCATTTGTATGGAGTGTTGAAAAAACTATATGCCCAGTTAAAGAGGCTCTAATCGCCATATTTGCAGTTTCTAAATCTCTAATCTCACCTAACATAACAACATCTGGGTCTTGTCTTAGTATGGTACGAAGTCCAGAAGCAAATGTTAAACCTATCTTATCATTTACCTGCATCTGATGTACACCATCTAGTCTATACTCAACTGGGTCTTCAACAGTTAGCACATTTAATTTTGCTCTATCTACAGTTGAAAGGGCAGAATACAGTGTAGTTGTTTTACCACTTCCTGTAGGACCTGTAATTAAAATAAGCCCATAAGGAGAATTTATTTTATCTTTTAGTAACTGAAGTTGATCGGCTTGTAGATTTAAATCTTCTAAAGATGGTTTTAGTGCATCTTGTTCTAAAAGTCGCATAACAAGTTTTTCACCATAAACTGTTGGAAAAGTAGAAACCCTTATATCAAGTTTTGAGCCTTTTTTATCTATGATGGAAAATCTACCATCTTGTGGAAGTCTTTTTTCAGCAACATTCATATCTGAAAGTATCTTGATTCTTGAAGTAACCTCTTTATGTATGCTAACAGGTAAAGAAATATCTACATCTAAAACACCATCTACCCTATATCTAACCAACATATTTTCTTCTGTTGGTTCTATATGAATATCTGACACTCTATTTTCTTGAGCATGTAGGACTATGTAGTTTACTAATGGAATTATTGGGACTTGGTGTTCTTCATTTAAGCTATATTCATCTACCATCTCTTTATCTAAAGAATCTACATTATCATCTAGTTCAATAAGATGACTTATTTTATCTTTTTTCTTTAGTTTTACAATGGTTTTATCTATGGTTTTTTTAGTGGAAATTGAGATTAGCAATTTATCTGTATGGTCTAAATATTTTTGATACAAGAAATCTATAAGTTCATAATTGTATGGATTGGTGATAATTACTTCAAAAGTCCCATCATCATGATCTAAAGAGACAATATGTAGCTTTTTTTGTTCTTGTAAATCTAAGATATCAAAATCTACATAGTCTAAAACCTCAGATATTAAATCCAATGTATAATATTTTTTATTTAATCTTTCGGATAAAGCTTTATATACTTTATCTTCATCTACAGAGTAACATTTAAGCAAAGAATCTAACGATATAAAATCATTTTTCTCTTTTAATTGTACATATCTATCTTTTTCAAGTAAATTATACTGTTTTATAAGCTCATCAAATGGATTTTTGACAAATGTGGAATTTGAAATGG
>Ga0256837_1001076_pt1 | contig 19608 bp, 22 predicted proteins | sample 4562384metaG_FD_185976 | JGI IMG/M metagenome (GOLD analysis project Ga0256837, IMG submission 185976) | Hydrothermal vent microbial communities from Guaymas Basin, Mexico - 4561-384 | ecosystem: Environmental > Aquatic > Marine > Hydrothermal vents | place: Mexico: Guaymas Basin | collected...
TTTTTTGGGTGGTGTAGTGAGCTGATCAAAAAGTGCTTCGATACGCTTAGCTTGTCGTGTTCTATTCTCCTCTTTGGATCGGATCGCCTTTTTGGGTGTCACTTTTTTAATCGGTTTCTTCTTAATAGGCTTTTTCTTTATCGGCTTTTTGGTGACTAACTTTTTTTTAATCAATTTTTTCTTAACCACCTTTTTTTTGGGTGGGAGTGGCTTTGGCTTTTTGGGTGGGAGAGGTTTGGGTTTTGTCACAAGAGCGGGTGGTGATGCCATCAAGGATACCGTGACCACCTTTTGATCTTTTTTGACATAGTGCGTAGGGGCTTTACGGGTATGGTGGGTATTGAAGTAGTAGACAAAGAGTGCAACAAGTAGGAGATAACTCCCTAGGGCAATAAGCCCAGAGAGGTATTTGGGTAGCGTAGATGGCTTCATGATGTAATAAGTGAGACCTTCACAAACCCTGCTGCTTTAACACTTTTGAGTAGATAGATCACATCCTTATACTGCAACTGAGCATCAGCACGGATATAGACCTCACTTGCTTTATTGAGAGTAGCCGATTGGTTGACAAAGTCATCTGCAAAGGTATCGAGTGTATAGGTGTCATTATTGAGATAGATTTTTCGTTTTCGGTCCATACGAATAGTAAGGTGTTTGGTCTGGGTTGCTTGGGTCTGTTTGGAGCCTTGGGGAAGCTCTATCTTCTCTTGGAAAGTGATTGTCGGAGCGGTAATCATCAAGATAGCCATCAAGACCAACATCACATCTACAAGCGGTGTGATATTGAGATCTGGACTATCATCCCAACTAAACACCTTAAACCTCGTCTGTATGTGCCAATATCACCTCAGATTGAGACGAGAGGAGAGAAGAGAGTTCATAGGCTTTTCGCTTGAGGATGAGATGAAAAGTATATGCAAAAATCGCTACAGCAATCCCTGCTGCGGTGGCGATCAGTGCTTCAGAGATCGCAGGAGCGACAACATTGAGTGAGGCACTCGTATGAGAGCCTAAGGTAGAGAATGTCTCTAATATCCCCACTACCGTACCAAAAAGCCCAATAAAAGGAGAAGTAGAGGCGATAATAGAGAGCCATGTCAACCCCTTGGTGGAGACACGAATCGCATCCGAAGAGGCAGCTTTGAGGATCGCCTGATTGGGTCGCTCTACACGCGTAAGATAAGTAAAAATAAGTGAATTACCTGCCACCGATTTTGACTGACCTCGATAGAGTGATTTAAGGGATTTGGATTCGGAGCGGATACGAGAGTTGAGGACAAGTAGTCTATCAAGAAAGACCCAAACTGTCGCGATGAAGTAGATAGAGAGCAGGAGCAACACAAAGAGTGTCACTGCACTGCTATCCATGAAATAATCAAAAAGAGAGCTCAATTTAAAGCGACTTTCCGATTTGCTCTACTTTAGATACTGCCGAGGCAATAGCTGTACTAGAGGACTCTGTACTTTGGAGCAACTCTTTGGCTGCCTCAAGTGCACGGGAGAGGTCACTATCTTCGCCAAAGAGTGCTACCGCACCATCAACGATACAAGTTGTTTTTTCCTCTTCAACTTTAACATACCCAGAGTTGATAGCAACTGCTATCTCCTTTGAGTCTGCTTTTTCGATAACAATTACGCCTGTATCAAGCAACGATACCAAAGTAGCATGCTTTGGCAAAACACCAAACTCACCCTCTGTTCCTGGTAGTGTTACTTGTTTGACTTCATCGTCAAAAATCACACCGTTTGGTGTGACTATTTCAAGCTTCATAAGTTCCATATTTATCCTTTATGAGATAAGAAACTAAGATTACTTAGCGTTTATCTTCTCGTTTTTAGCAATCGCTTCAGCCATATTTCCGACCATATAGAATGCCGCTTCATTCATATCGTCATACTTACCTTCAAGAAGTCCTTTGAACCCTTCGATAGTATCTTCAAGTGAAACATATACACCAGGAGATCCTGTAAATACTTCTGCAACATGGAATGGTTGAGAGAGATATTTTTCAATCTTTCTTGCTCTTTCAACAACAAGTTTATCATCTTCAGAGAGCTCATCCATACCAAGAATCGCGATGATATCTTGAAGATCTTTATACTTTTGAAGAATCTGCTGTACTCCATTGGCAATACTATAATGCTCTTCACCAACGATTTGTGGATCAAGCATTCTTGAAGTTGAATCCAATGGGTCAACTGCAGGATAGATACCTTTTTCAGCAATTGATCTGTTAAGAACTGTTGTCGCATCAAGGTGTGCAAATACAGACGCTGGAGCAGGGTCTGTCAAGTCATCGGCTGGTACATAAACTGCTTGTACAGATGTGATTGAACCTTTGGTTGTTGATGTAATACGCTCTTGCAATGCACCCATCTCTCTAGCGAGTGTTGGCTGATATCCAACGGCTGAAGGGATACGACCAAGAAGTGCTGACATCTCAGAACCTGATTGAGCAAATCTAAAGATGTTGTCGATAAACATCAATACATCAAGACCCATCTCATCACGGAAGTACTCCGCCATAGTAAGACCTGTCAATGCGATACGGTTTCTTGCTCCTGGAGGTTCACTCATTTGACCATAACAGAGTGCAACTTTGTCCAAGACATTAGACTCTTTCATCTCGTGATAGAGGTCATTTCCCTCTCTTGTTCTCTCACCAACACCTGCAAATACAGAGTAACCACTGTGCTTCATTGCAACATTGTTGATAAGCTCCATAATGATAACGGTTTTACCAACACCCGCACCACCGAAGAGTCCTACTTTTCCACCTTTTGAGTATGGAGCAAGAAGGTCGACGACTTTGATACCTGTCTCAAAGACTTCTGTTTTTGTACTTTGATCTTCAAATGCTGGAGGATCTCTATGGATTGACCAATACTCTTTTGCATTGACCTCACCCGCTTCATCGATCGCTTCACCAATAACATTGAAGATACGACCAAGTACCTCTTCACCTACAGGTACTTTGATAGAGTCACCAGTCGCTTTGACCTCTTGACCTCTTACCACACCCTCACTCATATCCATAGCGATGGTTCTTACTCTGTTGTCACCAAGTTGTGCTGCTACTTCCAAAACTAACTTTTGCTCTTTACCTTCGAACATGAATGTTGTCTCTAACGCTTCATTGATCTCTGGTAGGTAGTCTGTAAAGTCCACATCTAGAACGGGACCCAAGACTTGTACGATTTTACCTGTCATTTCTTCTCCTCTAATTATTTCATTGATTCCATACCACTGATAATCTCAATGAGTTCAGTCGTAATGGCTTCTTGTCTGGCTTTGTTATACTTAACATTAAGCTCTTTTACCATCTCTTTGGCATTTTTGGTTGCTGCATCCATCGCTTGCATACGCGCAGAGTGCTCTGCTGCCAAAGAGTCGATAAGTGAATAGTACATGGTATACTCAATATAACGCTTGACCAACGCATCAAGGAGTGTATCATCATCATCTGGCTCTACTTCAAGCTCTGAGGTAGAGACCGTATTAAGCTCTAGCTTTGATGTATCTACAGGAAGGAGGTGATCCTCTTTAACCTCTTGCGTAATCATATTGACATACCCGTTATGAACCAAAACAATTTTATCTGTTTCACCCTTAACATATCCCTCTGCGACTTCTGAGATAAACTCAGCAGACTTTTTGAAGTCTGGTGCTGCAGAGAGACCAATGATCTCGTTACTAAGTTCAATGTTATTGAACTTAAAGTAATCAATCCCTTTTCTACCAATCGCACGAAGACGCACTTTGACATCTTCAGCTTTATACTGAGCGAGAAGTTGACTGACTCTTTTGATTGTTTGTGAGTTGAACCCACCACAAAGACCTTTGTCGGCAGTCACAAAGACAATATCTACTTTTTTAGGGTTTTTCACCTCTTTAAAGTAGACATTGTCAATACCATCTGCACTTGACTGTTGCATCTTTTGTGCAATCTCTTCAATGAGTTCAGTCAATTTACTAGCATAGACCCGTGAACGCTTCGCAAGCTCTTCTGTTCTTTTCAGTTTAGCAGAAGAGACAAGCTTCATTGCATTAGTAGTCTTTTGTGTATTTTTAACACTGCCTATCTTACGCTTTATCTCTTTTAAATTAGCCATTGTTAGCCTCTCTTATGCCGAAAAAGATGCTTTAAAATCTTCTAGGGCTTTTCTAAGTTCATTATCTGTTGCGTCAGTGATCTTTTTCTCATTTCTGATACTATCAAAGATGTTAGCATATTTTGCTTCCATAAATGGCATGAGCTCTGCTTCGAATTTCGTAACAGCACTTGCAGGAATATCATCAAGGAAACCATTGGCACCAGCGAAGATGATTACAACTTGCTTCTCAACAGAAACAGGTGCGTAAGGTCCTTGCTTAAGTACCTCTACCATTCTTTGACCACGCTCAAGTTGACCTCTTGTATACTCATCAAGATCCGAAGCAAACTGAGCAAATGCTTGAAGCTCTCTAAATGAAGCAAGGTCAAGTCTTAGTGTACCAGAGACTTGCTTAGTCGCTTTGATCTGTGCTGCTCCACCAACTCTTGATACAGAGAGACCGACATTGATCGCGGGTCTGATACCTGAGTTGAAAAGATCTGTCTCAAGGAAGATCTGACCATCTGTAATAGAGATAACATTGGTAGGAATATATGCCGCAACATCTCCCGCTTGCGTCTCAATGATAGGGAATGCAGTGATAGACCCTGAACCCAACTCATCAGAAAGCTTTGCAGCTCTCTCAAGCAATCTTGAGTGTAGATAGAAAACATCCCCTGGGTATGCTTCACGACCTGGAGGTCTTCTAAGGATCAATGACATCTCTCTATAAGCTACCGCATGCTTAGAGAGGTCATCATAGAAGATAACCGCGTGTCTACCATTGTCTCTGAAGTACTCAGCCATTGTTACACCCGCATATGGTGCAAGGAACTGAAGTGCAGAAGAGTCAGAAGCACCTGCATTGACAATGATTGTATAATCCATTGCTCCATGCTCTTCAAGCTTTTTCACTGTTGCTGCTACAGTTGATTGTTTTTGACCAATCGCTACATAGATACAGACAACATCTTGACCTTTTTGGTTGATGATTGTATCGATAGCCAAAGTCGTTTTACCTGTTTGTCTATCACCAATGATAAGCTCTCTTTGCCCTCTACCAACTGGTACGAGTGCATCAATCGCTTTGATACCTGTTTGAAGTGGCTCATGGACAGATTTTCTTGCCATGATCCCAGGTGCTTTCTCTTCAACAAATCTATGCTCAGCTGCTTCAATCGCACCTTTACCATCGATTGCTTCACCGAGTGGGTTGACAACTCTACCCATCAATGCGTCACCTACTGGTGTTTTAAGAAGCTCTCCAACTCTTTTGACGCTCATACCCTCTACGATTCCAGCACTACTACCAAGAATAACGACACCTACATTCGCCTCTTCAAGGTTTAATACGAGTCCTTTCGCACCATTGTCAAACTCAACAACCTCTCCAGCCATAACATTGTTAAGACCATAAACGGTTGATATACCATCCGCAATACCTACTACTTTTCCTATTTCATTGATGTCTACATCAATCTCAAAGTTCTCAATTCTCTCTTTGATGATTGAACTTATCTCATCTGCTTGCAATTTAACTGCCACTGATACTCCTTTCTTTTAGATAACTATAGAGATTTCTTAATGAAATCAATTAGTTGTTCTTTAACTCTCTGCTTAGAGAAGTTAACCTCAATACCCAAATCATCAACTGAAACACGCAAGCCATCAAGCTCTGTTGTCTCTTGTGTTAGTTTGATCTGTGAACCTGTATAGCGTTTGAGTGCCTCTTCAAGCTTATTCAACTCCTCTTTTGGAAGTCTCTCCTTGCTCTTCAATACGCCCTCATACTCATTTGACTCTCTTTGAAGATCTGCATTCAATACTTTGGTAATCGCGGGGATAAGATCTAATCGTCTGTTCTCACCGAGTATTTTGATAAAGTTAGTCAAGGTTGTGTCACTCTTCTCACCGAGTGTTGCCAAGATCATCTCTGTCTTCTGCTCACTCGATACGATAGGAGAAGCAAGTGCCACTTTGACACTCTCACTCGCTACAGCTTCACTCAATACATTTAAGATTTCCGTGATACCCTTAACATCTTTACTTACAGATGAAAGTGCTTTTGCATATCGTTTAGCGATCAACTCTTCCATCTATGCCACCTTCTTTGAAATAATATCAACAACTTTAGCTTCAGTGATTTGGATATCATCATTGCTAATCTTCTCACTCAAAAGTGTATCGATCATCTCTCTTACCGATTTTCGCTCTTCTAAAGTCATCTTCTCATCGAGTTGCTTACTCATCAATGCTAGCTCTGCTACATTTGCCTCAGAGATCTTATTGGCTAAGAGTGTTGCTTCGTTCTGAGCATCCGCAAGGATCTCTCCTGCTTTTGCACTACTCTCATCGAGGCGTGCCTGTGCTGACTTCTGCTCATCTTTAGCCACTTGAAGCTTATCTTCGATCTCTTTCAGCTGTGCAGCGATACCCGCTTTTCTACCTTGGAAAAACTCTTTGATTGGATTAGCAAGCAAATAGTAAAGTAGTGCAACAAAGATGGTGAAGTTAACCACTCTAGGCCAGTAGTCACTCTCTCTACCTGTCTGTGCAAAGTAGCGACTCTCCTCACCATGTCCAGCAGATGCAAGGACAATAGCAGGTAGTACGAACAGAGCCAATACGACTAATTTTTTCATATCTATTACTCCCCTTTATAGTTTGCTTAACTTAGCGTTAAGACTCTCTTTAAAGAGAGGCATTTGAGAAAGGAGTTCTGCTCTGAGACTCTCTTTTTCTGAAGATAACTTCTCAATGAAGCTTCCGTACTCTTTGTCTAGTTCACTCTGTTTTGTTTCAACATTACTCGCAGCCAATGTCTTTGCGTCATCGATTGCTTTCTGTCTTATTGCTGCAGCATCATTTTTAGCATCGCTAATATTTTTCTCTGCTTTAGCATTGAGTTCATCGCTATTACCGCTGAGACCTTTTGCTGCTTCCAAATCTTTTGCTATTGAGTTATCTCTATCATCCATGAACTTAATCAGTGGCTGAAATAGCATCGTATTCAAAACAACAAGAAGGAACAGAAACAAAGCTAAGACGAACAACATCAATGGTAAATGTATGTCAAGCATTAAAACTCCTCTTATAATTTCGCATAATTTTATCATTTTTGTGATGAGGGTTTGGTTAAAATAGGTGAGTTTCACCCAAAATCTCCTCAAAGAGAAGATTATAAAAAAAATTCTTCTAAATTATAGGGATCTCCTACGAAAGGCTATCGTTCAAACCGTGCAAGAAATGCTTCAATCTCCGCTTGCGTCTCAAAAGAGATCTCAAGGGTCTGTTTTTTGATGGTGTGTTTGAAGGGTAAGGAGGCGTTGAGTTGGGGGGCATACGCTTCGAGCCAGCTCTCTGCTTGCGTGGGGGCTTGGGGTGTGGTGGTGGGATTTTTGTATCGCTTGACCATCCGCTCCGCATCGCGTACACTGAGCTTTTGCCCGATGATACTATTGACAACGATCTTCTGGTTGGATTCATCGAGTCCCACTAGTACCTTGGCGTGTCCCTGCGAAAGTCGACCCGATGCGATCTGCTCTTTGGTATGAGCAGAGAGGCTAAGGAGTCGCATGGTATTGGTGATTTGTGATCGACTCTTATGGACAATGGTGGAGAGTTCATCATGAGTGATTTGATGTACTTCAATCAGCTCCGCATAGGAGGTTGCTAGCTCAATCGCATTGAGGTTTTCTCGTTGTATATTTTCGATAAGGGCGAGTTCACGCAGGCGTGCCTCTTCGATATCGACCTCCATCACGATTGCCTGAATAGTATCGAGTTTGGCGAGTTTATGGGCTCTAAGACGACGCTCCCCCGCAACAAGCAAGTAGCCCCGCTCTTTGGCTATGACCACCACAGGTTGAAGTAGTCCATGCTCTCGAATCGACTCACTCAGCTCTTGGAGTGCCGTACTGTCGAAGTGTTTTCGTGGCTGATAGGGGTTGGGCTGAATTATCTCAACCTCAAGCTCAGCGATCACTTTGCCTTGTGCTTTGAGCTCCTCCATCCCCATACTGCCAAGATCCTTCTCATAGGAGGCCTCTACCTCACTCAAGATATCACCCAATCCTCTCCCTAGTGCCATCTCAATCCTCCAAGATCACAGTGGCGAGTTCCTGGTAGGCGATCGCCCCTTTGGATTTGCTTGCATACGCTGTCACAGGCTTACCAAAACTCGGACTCTCCGCCACCTTGACATTACGCGGGACGACGATACACGCCTCACTCCCTTTGGTATGGAAAAGTCGCTCTTTGAAGTGGTGACTCAAATCGGCAAGAACCTGCTTAGAGAGGTTGTTCTGTCCTGAGTACATCGTCGGCAAAAAGCCTTTGATCTTGAGCTTGGGGTTGATAGTCTTCTTGAGTAGGCTAACGGTATTAAGCAGTTGAGCCAATCCCTCTAGGGCAAAAAACTCACACTGTATTGGGATAATCACCGAATCAGATGCACTCAAAGCGTTGATAGTAATAGGTCCTAAGGCAGGGGGTGAGTCGATGATGATAAAGTCAAACTTCCCCGTCACCACTTTGATCTTCTCTTTGAGTATTAGCTCTCTGTTTTGCTTCTTGGGGCTATAGAACTCTTTCTCTATCCCCACCAGTCCGATGGTAGAGGGGGCAAGACTGAGGTTTTTGATCGCCGTCTCCAACACCACCTCTGAGAGCTTTTTACTCCCAATGAGGACATGGTAGATATTGAACTCATAGTCACTACGGCTAAATCCCAAACTCGTCGTTGCATTGGATTGAGGGTCGAGGTCTAAAAGCAGAACTTTTTTCCCTTTTTGGGCGAGTGATGCGGCGAGATTGACCGCTGTCGTTGTCTTCCCCACACCCCCCTTTTGGTTTGCTATACTTATCACTTCATTCATCGTAAACTATACACCCTTCTACCCTTTATTTTTAACGAACCATCTTCACACAGAGTGGCATCCAAGAGAGAGGCTTTCAGACTTGTTTGCGTACTATGAATATGTGTTGAAAAGGCTCTACTTCGTTCAAATTCTACCGCATATTCACTAAAAACCTCCTGCCACGAGGGAACGGCAAGGAGCTTTTGGAGGTAGCCTCTGAGCAACCCTTCCGCCTCTACGCTACTCTCTAGGGAGCCGTACCCATCAGGGGCATTTTGGAGATTGATCCCCATACCACACACCACAACCTCTCCTACTTTTTGGGTCATGGTACCCCCTATCTTGGCATCATGAAAGTAGAAGTCATTGGGCCACTTGAGCCAGACATCATAGCCAAGCTCATTGAGGAGCTGTTTCATTACAAAGGAGAAGTAGATCGATGCAGAGGGGAGCTTGAGATCACTTGGGAGCTGGGCGATAGGGAGTGCGATAGAGGCGAAGAGATTACCCACTGCCCCCTCCCATCCATTCTCACGACTCCCCACACCCGCAGACTGTACCCGTGCCAAGACCGCCACAGGTGCCTCAAGACTCCCCTGCTCTAGTGCCTCTAGCAGATAGTGCTGTGTCGAGGGGAGGGTATCAAAGCAGACTATCTCCAATCTGAAGCCCCCTTCCCACGCAGTATGCCTTGGCAGACATCGGCTTCTTGGAGGGGGGCTGGAGGCGGTCGATACGCAGGCTACCCTGCTGACACCCCACAATCACACTCTCCCCCTCAAACGCCACGATCGTCGCAGGTGTGTGCGGTGTAGTCGTCTCCTCCACACGCACTCCATCAAGTTTCATCCCTCCCACCGCAAAGATCGCAGGCCACCCCTCAAAGGCACGATACTTACGATAGATCGCTTGGGCATCGACAAAATCGATCTCCCCATCAGACTTTTTAATCTTTTTGCAGAGGGTCGCCTCTGCGTCATTTTGAGGCTCTGGGGTGATCTGTGGATACTCCCGTATCGTCTGGAGTGTCAACACCTTCGCATCCTCTGTGAGCTGTGCCATCAGTGCATGGAGTCGCATCGTAGGAGGGATATCAAAGACCCGTCTCTGCAAGATATCACCCGTATCAAGCCCCTCCTCCATCAACATCGAAGTGACCCCCGTCTGTGTATCACCATTGAGTAGAGACTGCTGGAGAGGTGATGCCCCACGATACTGAGGGAGGAGTGAGGCGTGGAGATTGATACAAGGAGCGATATCCAAGATACGCTTAGGGAGTAGCTGTCCAAACGCCGCAACGATGATAAAATCAGGTTCCACCGCCTCAATCGCCTCCGCGATCCCCGCTTCACTCAGACGCTCAGGCTGAAGCACCTCTATCCCCGCCTCCATTGCAACCACCTTGACCGCAGGAGGGGTCAAGACCCTCTTACGCCCCACAGGACGATCAGGCTGAGTCAAGACCAACACCACCGCCATATCCTCCGCCTCAATCAACCCCTCAAGTATCACTTGGGCATAGTGGGGTGTCCCCATATAGACTATCTTATACTGCTCACGCATACACCTACTCCTCTTCAATCCCCTAGATAGGGATTTTTTGGCATTGTACCAAAATAGTATAGAACTTTTGCTAGGGGTACCAAAGAGCGATACAATCCTTTAACTTTTTGCTATACTTTCACTATATCTATTTTCACACTAGGCTCTCTTTTATGATACACCTTAGCAATCTCTCCAAGAGCTTTGGCTCGGCAGAACTCTTTAGCAATATCAACCTCAAAATCACACCCAAGCAGAAGATTGGGCTGATTGGACGCAATGGTACGGGCAAATCGACGCTCTTTAAGATCATCTTGGGGGAGGAGGAGAGTGATACGGGGGAGGTACGCATCCCCAAAAACTACCACATCGGGACACTGCGTCAGCATCTACACTTCACCAAACCTACCATCAGAGAGGAGTGTATGCAGATCCTCTCCCAAGAGGAGCAGTACCACTTCTATCTCGTGGAGAAGATCCTCTTTGGGCTGGGGTTTAGTGCGGAGGATTTGGAGCGGGATCCACTGAGCTTCTCAGGGGGGTATCAGATCCGTATCAACCTCGCCAAACTCCTTGCTACCAACCCCAATATGCTCCTACTCGATGAGCCGACCAACTACCTCGATATCCTCTCATTACGGTGGTTGCACTCTTTTATCCGTGCATTTGAGGGGGAGGTGATACTCATCACCCACGACCGTGAGTTTATGGATAGTGTCACCACCCATACGATGGGAATTCAACGCAAAGGACTCTTCATGGTAGAGGGGTCTACACAGAAGTACACCCAGACCCTCACCCTCCAAGAGGAGACCTATGAGAAGACCAAGCTCAACCAAGAGAAGAAGCGAAAAGAACTAGAGGAGTTTATCGCCCGTAACAAAGCCAGAGCCTCCACCGCGGCACTCGCCCAGTCCAAGGTCAAGATCTTAGAGAAGATGGATGCGTTGGAGGATCTAGTGCAGGAAGCCTCCCTCTCCTTTGGATTTCACTATAAGCCCTCCCCTGCCAAAGTACTCCTGCGTGCAGAGGAGATAGGGTTTGGGTACCAAGCAGATCAGCCACTCTTTTGGGGGTTGAGCTTCGCCCTAGAGCGGGGGAAGTGTCTAGCGATCATCGGCAAAAACGGCAAAGGTAAATCCACCCTCCTCAACACCATCGCAGGGGAGCTTACCCTCCAACACGGCACCATCACCTACCACCCTGCCACCACGATGGCTCACTTTGGACAGACCAATATCGAACGCCTCAACACCAATCACACCATACTCGATGAGATCAGCTTTGTAGACAAGAAGCTTGGCATCGCAGAGGTACGCAGTATCTGTGGAAGGATGATGTTTTCGGGGGAGTCTGCCAAAAAGAAGATCTCGGTACTCTCAGGGGGAGAGCGAAGCCGTGTGATGTTGGGCAAGATCATCGCTACCCCTGCCAATCTCCTCTTGCTCGATGAACCCACCAACCACCTCGATATGCAATCAATCGATGCGTTGAGTGAGGCGATAGAGCAGTTTGAGGGGAGTACCATCATGGTGACACACTCTGAGCTACTACTTCGTAAGCTTGCGACAGCATTGATCATCTTTCACAAAGGAAGAGCAGAGTATTTTGAGGGGTCGTATGATGCGTTTTTGGAGAAGATAGGGTGGGAGGAGGAGCAGGTAGACAAGCCAAAGAAGTCTAAGCCCAAGCTCGACAAAAAAGCCTACAAACAGCAACGAACCGCCCTCATCCAAGCCCGAAGCAAAGCCCTCTCTAGCCACAAAAAGGAACTCACCTACTGTGAAGATCAGATCATCACCCTAGAGGAGCAACTCGAAGCAGAACACCAGAGCCTCACCCAAGCTTCAGAGGAGGGGGACAATGCCAAGATGATTGAGTCGGCTCAAATAGTGGGCAGACTAGAGGAGCAGATCAATGCCCTCTTCGAACGCCTAGAGCAAGCCAGTGAGCAGGTCGATAGCATCACTGCGGAGTATGAGGTGAAGCTTGAGGCACTAGAGGCGTAGCAGTGCCTCTTCATAAACCTCACTATCAAACCCCACCAGTAGTTTCCCCTCACCATACTCGATGACGGGGCGTTTGAGGAGGTAGTTCTCTTTGGCGAGCCATGTGATCATCTCCTCCTCTGTGAGCGTTAGCTCTTTGAGTCCCAAATCACGGTACTTCTTGCCTCGTTTGTTGAAGAGGGTTGCTAACTCTACAGACTCCAACCACTCTCGAATCTTCTCCTCCCCTACGGAGGTGACTTTATAATCCACCAGCTCATACACAAGGGCATGTTGCTTCATAAACTTCACTGCTTTTTGGACACTTGAACAGGTTTTGATACCATAGATTATCATCATCGACTCCTTTAGATACGGATGAGGCGTTCGGGATTGAGGTGCTTAGAGTTTTTGGTCGCTTGAAAGAGTAGCTTGCTTGCCACCTTACCCAAGACATACCCCTTTTTGATCTTGCGTCCCACACGGATATTGGGGGCGATCTTGGAGAGTCCTGCGTAGACAGTGTGCATCTTGCCACTATGTGCGACCACCACTACCTTTCCAAGCATACTACTCTTCCCTGCGAAGACCACCTTACCATTGAGGACATTTTGGACTTTGCTGTTGCTTCGTGGAGCTTTAAGTGTCACCGACTCATTGAAGACCTTGATCTTATAGATCGGATCGATATAGGTACCAAACCGCTTCACAATCCTTGCACCAGGGATAGGCGAGATGGTCTTTTTACCCCGATAAGGGTAAAGATTGGACTTTTTGTAGGAGGAGTTGATCTTGCGAATGGTATCACTCTGCTTATAGGCTCTCCCCTCTCTTCGGAGGCGTTTTTTGCGTGCCTTCTCAAAGGCGATCGCCTCTTTGCGTGCGACGCGTCGACGGCGGGCATCTTTGACCTCTTTGGCTTGGAGGATATTGAGACTTGCGAGTGTATTTCGCAGGGAGTCTTGTCTATCTTCTATCTTCTCTAGCTTAGCACTATAATGCTCCTCATCTGCGGAGAGGCGTTTGAGGAGGCGTTTTTTGATGAGCCTTTTGCGTTGGTACTCCGCACTCTGCTTGGCAATATACTCGATACGGCTACGCATCTTCTCATGGAGTGAGAGTTTGGCTTTTTTGCCCACCTCTAGTAGCCCTATCTCCTCTTGGAGGGAGGCGAGGACTTTGGCATTATGCTTCTTGTAGGCGTGGTAGATCTCTTGGGAGATGATAGACTTCTGTGTCGGCTCATGTGACTGCTCCATCGCAAAGATAACAGAGAACTGCTCTGCAAGAAGTTTGAGGTAGGTTTGACGCTTCTGTTTGAGTGTCTCACTCGTCTCACTCAACTCCTTTTGGGAGCGTCCTAGCTCACTCTTGAGACGATTTTGCTCTTTTTGGGTCGCCTCTCTATCCTTGCCAAGTGCGGTGATCTTCTCTACAAGATAGCTGATATCCTTCTCTGTAGCCAAGATATCTTTGGCGATCTTCTCTAGCTTACGGCTTGTCTCACGCTTAGCAGAGGCGGTGGCATAGAGATCCTTTTGGGAGTTGGCTATCTTGGTCGTGGTCGAAGTCGCAAAGAGCAACCCCACAGAGAGAAGCCCATAGAAGAGTAGCCCTCTCACTCGCGTACTCCCTTACTCGTAAATGCCGTACTAAAGACCGCGACAATGACGATTAGCAGAGCAGAGATAAAGAGCGTTCCTAGATCCGTAATCTCCATTAGCATCTCGTGATTTTGCATAATGATATCGATACCACTCCGCTCTGCCCACTGAAACTTCACATAGAAGAAGATCAGACTCATCAAGACCCCTGCGACAATCGCATCGACAATCGCCACCCGAAAGAGTACCCCTAGTCGCAACATCAACGGTGCACCAAAGATCTCCATCACCTTCATCCGCTCCTCATGGGTGTACTTCCACACCTCCATCTGCTTCATAATCAAAAAGAGACTCACTACCGCCATAAAGAGGATAAAGAGGTTGAGAATAAACTTGATAAAACTAAAAAGCCGATAAGAGGAGTCGTGGTTGGTACCAAAGGTCTCTACCATTTTGATATTGGGATCAGACTCCAGATCTAGCTTGATATCATCGAGTGCCGAGGTCTTCATATAGCTATCGAGTCCGACATTGTAGAAGTACGGCAACGCACCCAATATCTCTTGGCTACTGCTACGGTTGAGTCCTTTGGCAATCTGGCTGACGATACGCTCTCGTTGGATCGGCTCACTACTATGGATATGGCGGTTGAGTTCTTTGAGCTGAGAGAGTTCTACAGGCTTATGGCTCACCACCATCATCGTATAGGACTCTTTGAGTCCCTTCTCATAGAGCTGTGTCGTACGCTCAAACACCATAAAAAACTCCGCCCCGAGCAAGATAGCCAAGAGCGGTAGGATAAACATGAGGTGATTTTTAATGAACTTCATAGACCCCCCTATTTTCGATAATAAAGTGACGGTAGGGTAGTGAGAAGACCGTAGGGATCTTGTGAGTGACCACCAAGACTGTCGTCTCTAGCTGTTGGCAGGCGTTCTCCATCAAGTCCCATATCACATTGGAGGAGTAGTCATCCAAGTTTCCTGTCGGCTCATCTGCGAGTATCACCACAGGGTTTTTTGCCAAGGCACGAGCCACCCCTACCCGTTGTTGCTCTCCACCACTCAGCTCTAGGGGGAACTTATTGGCGTGTTCAGCGAGCTTGACATGCTTAAGGAGGCGTTGGGCTTGGGTGTTTTGCACCTCAACAGAGTAGCCCGCTATCATCAACGGCAAGACGACATTCTTGGCAACCGTCCACTCATTGATGAGCTTATAGTCTTGGAAGATAATCCCCAAGTGGGTACGGAGGTCTTGGAGCTTCTTCTGTTTGACATTGACCAGATCAAGCCCCCCTACGACCAGATCCCCCTCAGAGGGTTTGAGCTGTCCATAGAGTGACTTCAGCAGGGTTGACTTACCCGATCCACTTGGACCTGTGATAAAGACAAACTCCCCCTTCTTGATGGTGAAGCTGACATCTTTTATCACCTCTTTTCGCCCTTTATTGTAGGCGAGTGTGAGGTGCGATGCAGAGATTACATTAGACATCGAAATACTCCATTATTTTTTGGTGGGCTTTGAGGTTGACGGTCGTCTTGACAGGGGGTGAGACAAAGTAACGACACCCCTCAGGTGTGAGGAGGATATACTTATGCTCAGGTCTATCAAAACTCCCAAACGCACACTTGACAAGCAGACTCCCCGCTGTCGTCTTGTAGGTACGCTCAAAGTGGATAAAGTACCCCTCAAACACCTTCGCTTTGGTGGGAAGCTTCGCCTCTAAGCCATCTTTATATTTTACAATATTAAAACTGAAATCCGCATCTAATACCCGTGGAGCATCCTCTTGTGCCGAAGTGACATGCACCTCATAGATATCCTTCTCCTGTCTCTGCCATCGTGCCTCATACTTACTCGTCACCGCAAGGGCTTCATTTTTACGCACCTCTACCGCGACTTTGGGGAGACTAAAGAAGGTCTCTAGGGCATACCAGAAGTAGTTGTCACTATCGGTACGAAGCTCTAGCCTCCCCCCGACACCCAAGACCCGCATCGACTCTGTGACAAAACTACGGCTAATAACGCGTCTTTGGGGCTTCTTGTCCCATGGTACAGGGAAGTGGACAAAGATCTGCTCACAACTATTGGAGGGGAGCATCTCCAAGAAGAGCCGTGCATCGTAGTTGACCACCCAGATATTGTCAAGCCCTTGGAGAGCGATCTGCTTGAGTACCTGCTGTGCAGAGGGGGTGTGTATCTCTATCCCGATGAAGAGCGTATCGGGATGCTGTTGAGCTTGATAGAGGAGGTGTCGCCCAGACCCAAAGCCCACCTCAACAGAGAGCTTCTCTTTGGGGTAGGTAATCGTCTCAAACTCCTCTATCTTCTTGAAGTACTCTGAGGAGAGTGGAGATTTAGTATTGGATTGGGCGATATTGGAGCTGAGTACCTCTAGCTCCAAAGTCGTCGCGACACGCTGGAGTGCCTCTTTGAGGAGATTGACCTTGAGGGGACGGGTTACCTTGTCATACTTGATGAGGGTACTCTCCTCACTGGGCTTAATCTGGAGGAGAAACTCCTCCCCCTCCACGACCACACCAAGAAGCTCATCACTCCCCTTGGGTGTAGTCGCACGAAAGGTCAATATCTCCTCTTGGGCAAAATGCTGATCGATAAGAGTCGTATCAAATGGGCTAACTTTCAAATGTGGCATGGTCTTCTCTCCTAGAGTAAAATATCGGTTTGGGGGCTGGGTTGGGTCGTGGTACCATCATAACGCTTTGCAATGACACGGTAGCTATAGTGATACGAGGGCTTCACCCCTCTGTCGATATACTCCACCATCAAGCGTCCCTCTACCTGTCCAAGGTACTTCCACGCTCCTGTGCCTTGTTTGCGTTGGACGATGTAGCCCGCCACTGCCCCATCGGTGTGGGGTCTCCAGAGTAGCTTGACCACCGCTGCTCCCTCACGGTACGCCTCGATGAAGCTCACACCTGCCACGGCGGGAGTGGTCTTGATACGCACGATAGAACTGGGCTTGGACTCTCGTGTCAACGAGAAGGTCGTAAAGGTGTAGAGGTAGGCGTGTTCGGGTGTGAGTTTGCTATCGACAAAGTGCGTCCCGTAGCGGTTGGGGATCGAGCCGATGCGTTTGAACCCTTGGTCACTACGAAACCGCTCTTGGGGTGTTCCACGGTAGATATTGATCCCCACTACACGGCTATCCTCTATCTTCTTCCACTCAAATGCGACCTGATTGGATTGGGCAAACGCCTCTATCTCTTGGGGTGGGGTGAGTGTGGGGTCGGTGTCGTAGAGCAAAAAGCCCGTAAGACCACCACACCCACTACAGAGTATCGAAGCGATGGCTAAGGGTATGAGGGTTGATTTTTTCATCGATGTCACCTTGATCAAAATTATCAGAGAGATACTGCTTCATATCCTCAAATAGCGGAGCGATAAACTCCATCTTCTTCCCTGTATGGGGGTGTACCAAGTAGAGGAGATAGGCGTGTAGATTGACGCGTGCGATCTTCCTTCGCTTACTCTTAAAACCATAAAGTTCATCCCCAAGGATATGCCGTCCAAGGCTATTGAGGTGGACGCGTATCTGATGGGTTCGCCCCGTAAAGAGCTTCGCTGCGATCAGCTCCACCCCCCATGCAGTCTGAGCAAGCTTCACAAAAGCACTCTTGGCGACTTTACCCTCAGGGACGATATCCATCTTGAGGCGGTTGTTTCGGTTGCGTCCAATGGGTTTATTGACAATGACCTCCTCTTTGAGGGGGTAGTCGATGAGGGCAAGGTAGTAGCGTCCCATACTCTTGTCTTGGAGCTGATAGCTCAACGCTTCATGGGTGGCGTTGTCTTTGGCGATGACCAATGCCCCTGTCGTCTCTTTGTCGATGCGGTGGACAATCCCATGACGCTCCTCCCCACTGATGGTAGAGAGGGAGATCCCCTTATGGATCAGCCAATCCACCAGTGTCGCCTCTTTGACAGAGGGGGCAGGATGGATTACGAGACCGATGGGTTTATTAATAACCATCAGGTAGTCATCTTCATAGAGTATCTCTACCTCAAAGTCAACCGCAACAGGCTTGGCTTTTTCTGCCTCTTTAAAGCGATAAGTGATGGTATCTCCAAGGGCTACTTTATGGCTCCCTTTGCCTATCACCACCCCCTCAATACTCACCAACCCCTCTCCAATCAGCTTCTCTATCTGATTGCGACTCACATCCAATGCGTGTGCGAGTACCCGATCGATACGCCCCGCTTCACTTACTTCTACTCTACCCATAACACCCTCTCTCTCTTGGTGTGCTATTATAGCGTATCTACACCAAGAGCATCGCTCTTGGCTTCGAGGTCATCTCTATCCCACCGTGTAGGATCAAGAAAGGTATCATCATGGATATGCTTGAAGGAGGCACGAAGCATCTTGAAGAGATCTTTTTTCTCCCCCTCCATCTCAGCAAGCCACGCTTTGGTCGCAGCTCTAGCGTGAGGCATCTTAACATCTTTGAGCATCGCAGGACACGCCTCATCCCCAATCACACTGAGGTGGTTATCCTCGACAAAGCCTCTGAGCTGTGACTCGCGTACCTGTATCATTGGACGAATGAGGTGAAATCCTCGACTGGTCTTATAGATAGGGGCTAACGCTCTCAGACTTCCATTGTAGAACATATTCATAAAGAAGCTCTCGACCGTATCATCAAAGTGATGTCCCAAAGCGACTTTGGTGAAGCCCCCCTCTTGAGCGAAGCTATAGAGTGCCCCCCGTCGCATACGCGAAAAGTAGGAGCAAAAAGAGGAGTTTTCACGGATTGCATCGTGAGAGATCTCAAAGATATTGGTATCGTAGACGGTATGCTTAATCCCATACTGCTTACAGTGCTGGGTGAGTGTGGTGTAGTGTTCATCGGGCATCCCATACTTCACCGTACACGCCTCAAACTCAAATGAAAACGGTGCGTGTCGCTGGATATGCTTGAGTAGATGGACAAGGGCAAGGGAGTCTTTGCCCCCACTCAATCCCACGAGTACCTTATCGCCCTCTCCAATCAGCTTAAACTCAGCATTGGTCTTGCCTACTAGCTTCAAGAGCTTTTTGCTAATCGGGAGTGTAGGACTCTTGTCTCTTCTGTGATTAGGACTCAATGGCATCCACCATACTCAAGATAAAGTCCGCAGAGATCTTCGCAGAACTCTCCAAGAAGGTATCAAAGTCAAACCCTGCATCCATATCAGCCGTATCGGAGATGGCACGCAAGATAAAGAAGGGGATATCCAAAGCGTTACAGACCACACCGACCGCAGCCCCCTCCATCTCTAGTGCCGCCGCGTTGAAGGTCTCTCCAATCCAGCTTTTGCGTTCGCTATTGGCGACAAACTGATCTCCCGTAGCGATTACCCCCTCTTGGAGAGGGAGTCCTTTGGTCTTGGCGACTGCTCTTGCGACATCCATAAGCGTCTCATCTGCCATCAGACAGACATCCCCCTCAGGGACATAGCCGTGTGGGTGTCCAAATGCTGTGATATCCAAATCATGCTGACACACCCCGTGGGCGA
>Ga0256837_1001081_pt1 | contig 19510 bp, 16 predicted proteins | sample 4562384metaG_FD_185976 | JGI IMG/M metagenome (GOLD analysis project Ga0256837, IMG submission 185976) | Hydrothermal vent microbial communities from Guaymas Basin, Mexico - 4561-384 | ecosystem: Environmental > Aquatic > Marine > Hydrothermal vents | place: Mexico: Guaymas Basin | collected...
AGGTATTTTGGCAGATGATAGTGCCAATGCTTCCCATATGGCGATAGATTTGCTTTCTCAGGCAGAACATGATGAGATGGCAAGTTCTATCTTGATAACACCATCACAAAAATTGGCTGATGCTGTAAAGGTTGAGATTGAAAACTGGTTACAAAAACTTCCTCGTGAAGCTATTGCGAGAAAATCTATAGAAGATCGTGGAGCTATTATAGTGACAGAATCTATGGATGAAGCGATTGTTCTTATGAACGAAATAGCACCAGAACATCTGGAAGTAGCGACACAAAGCCCTTTTGAATTGCTTCCATACATTAAACACGCAGGTGCAATTTTCTTAGGACACAACACTCCTGAAGCGATAGGGGATTATATTGCTGGTCCTAACCATACGCTGCCTACTGGAGGTACGGCGAAGTTTTATTCACCGTTAAGCGTAGAAAATTTTATGAAAAAAAGTTCTATTATCTCATTCTCCAAAGCAGCTATTAATGAGATAGGTTCAGAGTGTGCTTTAATTGCAAATACTGAAGGTCTTACAGCACATGAACAGTCTGTTCGTGTTCGTTTAGATTGATAAAAAGGGTATACAGAGTATACCCTTAAAACAGCTTTTTTTTCCCAATATATTTTAAATTTATAACTACTATAACTCTACAAAATATAAGTTTTTTAAATATACACATTCCTATCACAATCACAAATAAATATCACATTTTTATATATTCTTTAAGCTAAGTTAGCTAACATATACACAGTAAAAAAAGCCTCTAATGCCGTGCATAAGGGCTTCTTTTAATGTAAATTAGTCGTAGTTATAAAACTTGAAACTAGCCATTTTTGGCAAAAGGAGAATATATGCAATTAGGTTTCCTAGTTGATTTACACCTGTGTATGGGATGTAAAGGTTGTGAGATCGCATGTAAAGTGGAAAATGAGGTTCCACTAAGTACATGGAGACTTCGTGTTAAGTATGTGGATGTGGGAACTTATCCTGAAACAAAAAGAACATTTACACCGCTTAGATGTAATCACTGTGAGAATGCTCCATGTGAGAGAATCTGTCCAGTATCTGCTCTTCATTATATTGAAAATGGTATTGTAAACATTGATAAAGAGAGATGTATCGGTTGTGCTGGTTGTGTTATGGCATGTCCGTATGGTGCTATCTATATTGATCCTGAAACACAAACTGCTGACAAGTGTACATACTGTGCACACCGTATTGCATCAAGTTTAATGCCTGCGTGTGTTGTTGCGTGTCCTGTTGAAGCAAATATCTTTGGTGACTTGGAAGATCCAACATCAAATATCTCTAAATATATTCAACAGCATCAAGGTGATGTAATGGTTCGTAAACCTGAGAAGGGTACTAATCCTCATCACTTCTATGTTGGTGGTGGTCAAGTTCATCTGAATCCACTTGCTTCAAAACGTGAAGAGGGTTATAACCTATTTAACAATATTACACATCTTCCACTAGGAGGGCATCACTAATGGTACATGAAACTTTAGCTGCAACAAATGCAGTAGTAACTTTGGATGTAGCACTGCCAGAAGTATTTTGGGGCTGGTATGTTACTATGAATATGTGGGCAAAAAGTATAGGTACAGGTTTAGTGTTTATGCTTTTCCTTTTACTTAGACGTAATCCAGAAGAGATGAAGGGTTTAAGAACATCTGTGATGATTGCTTCATTTATCATGATGAATATTTTCTTGCTTTTTACATTGGCGGATTTACACCAGCCATTTAGAATGTGGCATATCTTTTTCTATCCACACTTAACGTCAGCAATTACTGTTGGTGCATGGATGGCAACTATCTTTGTTGGTCTTGAATTTTTAATGATTGCCGCAATGATTAGAAAAGAGAAATGTTTACTTACAAAAGAGCCTGTAGCATTCTTTGATAAAACATTATTTTGGGTTACACTTCTTGCTATCCCTGTAACACTTTATACAGCAGGAATTATGGCAGAAGCTACAGCTCGTGAACTTTGGCAAATGCCAACAGAAGCTGCTCAAATGATTTTAGCAGCAACACTCTCAGGTTCAGCTGCTATCATCTTGCTTGGTGGCAATAAACTAAGTGAGAGTACAAAGAACTTTTTTGCTTCTATTTTAGGATTAAGTGCTTTAATGGCATTTATCATCTATATGTCTGAATACATTTTTGGTGCTATGAAAGCTGAAGAAGTTGCGGCAATTTTACATTATGTAAAAGGTGACGGAGAATATGCAACAATGTTCTGGATAGGGCAATGGGTAGCATATATTTTACCAATGTTACTTATCGCACTTTATAGAACAAGTAAAAGTAATGCGATGTTAAATCTTGCAGCTATTTTAGCAATTGCAGGTCTGTGGATCGTGAAGCATGTATGGCTTGTCATTCCACAATTATTACCACTTAGTTAGGGAGAAAATTAAATGTATTTACAAAGTAGAAGAACATTTTTAAAAGGTGCTGCATTTAGCGTTGCAGGTGTAGCTATTGCAAAGGGTGTCTTTAGTACAGACGCTGTTGCAGAATCTGTAAAAGATTCAAAATTTACAAATACTCCAGATCATATTGGATTTTATCCTGACCATTCTGAGTGGGATAACTTCCAAGAACTCGATGGAAGTGACTGGAAACGCGGTGGTATCGAGCGTCATGGTGTAAGAAGTGTTGATAATCCTGATGGGATTCAAGTAAACAACTACACTATCGTTCCAACAGTATGTTCAAACTGTGAAGCTGGTTGTGGTCTTACTGCATGGGTAAATAAAGATACTATGACAGTTAGAAAATATATGGGTAATCCACTTCATACAGGTTCTCGTGGTAGAAACTGTGCAAAAGGTTATGCAGTAACGTCACAAATGTATGATCCAGATCGTATTCCATTCCCATTAAAAAGAGCTCCAGGTTCTAAACGTGGTGAAGGAAAATGGGTTCGTACTACATGGGATGAAGCGATGGCTGCAATCGGTAAGAAGATGCACGATACGCTTAAAAAAGGTGATGAAATCTCTAAGAAACAGATTATCTACCATGTTGGTCGTCCAAATGAAAATGGTTTTGGTCACCGTGTACCACACTCTATGGGTATTGATGGATATAATTCACATACAAATATCTGTTCTGCTGGTGCTCGTCAAGGTACTATCCAATGGGCAAATGATGATAGAAACTCACCAGATTGGGCAAATGCTGAGTTGATTTTCTTACAGTCATCTCATGCTGCTGATGCAGGTCACTACTTCCAACAATCAGCAGGTCTTATCGCTGATGCACGTAAACGTGGTGCAAAAATGGTTGTTCTTGATCCTCGTATGAGTAACTCTGCTGGTATTGCAGATCTATGGATCCCTTGTTGGCCAGGAACTGAAACTGCACTTTATTTATATCTTGCAAATCGTGTTTTACATGAGAAAGATAAAAACGGTGAAGATTTAGTTGCTCACGATTTTGTAAAAGAGTGGGTAAACTGGGATCGTTTAATGGCGAACAAAGAGTATCTACAAAAGATGGTAGGGTATGGTTATATCTCTAAAATGCCAGAGGGTGATACATACGAAGATTTCATCAAGTTAGCAAGAGAGTTATATGCACCATATACAAAAGAGTTTGTACTTAAAGAGTGTAAGCTTGAAGGTATGGAACATAAACTTGATCAACTATGGGAAATGTACATAGATGCTGGTGATAAAATCGCTACATATTTATGGCGTGCTGGTCCGATTGCTCACCGTGGTGGTTGGATGATTACTCGTGCTGGTTTCCTTTCTTTAGCACTTCGTGGAGCACTTCGTGGTGATATCGGAGGAACTAGTTTCCACCACTGGCATGAGATTTCTGTTGCTGGTAAAGGTGATAAAGCTACTGTTGCTGGTGAGAGACCTGCTAAAGTTGATGTATGGAATGAGATTCCTTGGCCACCTGAGTATCCACTTTCATCTTATGAGATGAGTCATATTATGCCTCACCTTATGATGGATGATGCTTGGTATGAGAAGTGGACGAAAAAAGGGCTTAAAATTCCTAAGAGCGTAGCAGTATATATGCCTCGTATGTATAATCCAGTATGGATTAACCCAGATGGTTTTAGATGGATTGAAGCGCTTAAACGTGAAGACAAATTTGAGCTTAGCTTTAACCTTTCTCCTACATGGTCTGAAACAAACTGGTATTGTGACTATGTACTTCCTGTTGGACTTGCTGGTGAGAGAAATGATCAACAATCAACTCCTTCTAAACCTGAGCAACGTATTGAGTTCCGTCAGGCAGTATTGCGTGTTGCAGCTGAAAAAGCTGGTTGGAAAGCAAAAGATCCTGCTCGTGCAACACTTGAAGCGCATATGAAGTTTGGTCTTGGTGAAGTTTGGGAAGAGAGTGAATTCTGGCCAAACATTATGGTTCACTATGTGGATCCAGATGGAAGCTTGGGTATTAGAAAATACTGGGCAAGTAAAAAAGATCCATCTCGTGCAGTAACTGTTCCTGAGTATTTTGATGCAGCACTTTCTCTTTTACCAAGATTGAAAGAAACAGCAACAAAAATGTACAAAAGTGAAGAGTTCCCAGTATATAGCTATATGAGAGATCATGGTGCTTGGACTGAGAAAACTAATGTGTACAAATCACAAGAAGAAGAGTTGCGTGTTGACGGTGAGTATGTATATGCTCATGGTAAAAAATATCATAAAGATCATGTGAAAAAAGATGCTTTTGGAACACTATGGGTTGAGCATGATGGAAGAGAACACTCTATTGGTATAGTAAAAGATGATAAAGTGCTTGCAGGTTTCCATACATTAAGTAAAAAACTAGAGTTCTTCTCTGAGTGGTTTGCTGAGTGGAAATGGCCAGAGTATGCTGTTCCAGTTTACCCTAGAAATGCAGGTGAATACAAGAAAATGGAACATATTGTAACACATGTTCACCACTCTATGATGAAAGGTGATAATGAGTTCGCATTAAATACAGTATTTAGATTACCGTATAACATCCATACGCGTTCAGTAAACTCTAAACACCTTATGGAGATTTCACAAAACCATAATCCAGTTTGGATCTATACAAAAGATGCTGAGAAACTTGGTATCAAACGTGGAGATGCTATCCGTGTTAAGATTACAGATACAGTTTCTGGTCTTGACTCTGGTTACTTTGTTGGTATGGCTGTTCCAACAGAAGCTACACGTCCTGGTGTACTTGCGTGTTCTCACCATGCAGGGCGATGGAAACTTAAAGATTCTATAGAGATTCCAGGGTTTGAACATAAACTTGGCATTATGGGTGTTGGTGCACCTCTTTATGAGATGACAAATGATGGAAAAACTGGAACACTGAAACCTGTAGCAGGTATCCAAAAACGTCATGCTGGTCATAATCTGTGGAGATTTAAAGAGTACAATAAAGATCTTGACAATATCTGGTGGGATGGATTGAGTGGTTCATGGCAAAATGCAGTTGCTCCTTCACATCCAGATCCAATTGCGGGTAACCATGCATGGCACCAAAAAGTTATCATCGAAAAAGCGCATGCTGATGATAAGATTGGTGATATCGTTGTGAACTATGAAAACAACTTTAAAGTGTATCAAGCGTGGAGAGATCAACTTACTCGTCCACTTGACCATAACGATAAATTACGTCGTCCACAACATATTAAGCGTCCAGCTGTACCTTTGTCCAACAAAGCGTACGCAGTTAATATCAAAGCTTAATTTTCTTATTAAAGCCCACGTTATGTGTGGCTTTAATATACTTTCTACTATAATGCAAATAGAATAAAATATCCAAAGGTACATTATTTATGAATAATGATTTAAAACAACAACAAATCGCACGTATAAATCTTTATGCACTTACTTCACGACTTATGATGAGTGAAGTTGATGAAGGGCTATTAAAATCAATAGAGACAGATGAGAATATGCTCGCATTTTTCCCAACATATAAAGATTGGCAAAAACGCAAAGAGTTAAACTCAAAAGATTTACGAGAAAAATATCTTGATGTTGATTTTACTAATCTTTTTTTACTCCATTTGATCCCATATGAATCTTTTTATATGCGTGAAGATCAGATGATGGAAACAGGTGGAGATAATCCTGTGCAAAAGCTTTTTAATGATTTTGATTTTAGAGTAGAACTTGACAAGGCTCGTGTTATGAGTGCTGATCATATCGCTGTAGAGTTTGAATTTTTATATAAGTTGTGTGAATCAGAGCTCAAAGCCTTAGAAGCTGATGATTTCCATGCAGCAGCAGAGATAGCAGATATAGAATACCATTTTTTAAAAGAGCATCTCTTAGAGTGGGCACCAATGTTTTTACTTAATGTAAAAAGTGAAGCAGGGACGGCTCTTTACTTTGATGTAGCTGATCTTGCACTAGAGTTTATGTTAAGTGATTTTGAATATCTTACACAACTTAAAAATAACGGATATGACTACCAAGCATGAGTTTACTTACTTTAGATGTAGCAAAATGTGTACATACCTCTAACAAATTTGCCATTTGTAACAGTTGTGTAGAGGTGTGTCCTGTTGAGACTATTAAGATAGATAACTCTCAAATATCTTTTACACCAAGTGATTGTATTGGATGTGGAGGATGTTTGGCTGCATGTCCAACAGATGCATACTCTCTTGATGATTTTAAACCTTTAAACTATATTTTTAAATTTTTAGAAGAAGATCGAGAGATTTTTACCTGTAAAGATGAGGAGTTTCCTTGTATCGCTGCACTGAGTGTTGAGGAGCTTTTAAGTATAACACTTATCTCTGACAAACAACTCACACTTGATATTGGACCGTGTAAAGATTGCCCAATAGCTAGTACAAATTTATCACTTATTGAGCAAAGAGCCGAGGAGGTAAACTTTATACTTGAAGCTATGATGCAAGATAAAGAGTTGCGTGTTGCAACTCTGAATGTTACTTTTGAAAAAGAAGAAGATGGTATAACAAGAAGAAAACTTCTCTCAAAAGAGGGTGTTAAGAAAGTACTTACCATTAAAGAGCAGTTTCAAAACAGAGTAGAATCTAGTGATGAAGATATCAAAACCCATACAGTAACAAATGATGATATAGCAAAAATAAAATCCAAGAACATACCAGAAAGAAGAAGTTTACTGCTTATGGCAATGAAGCGTGCAAAAGTACCTGAAGTATTTCATAATATCGCTATAGAAGATATCTCTTTTATCTCACAAAAAGATTTGGATGAAACTACATGTACAAACTGTCAAATGTGTTATAGAATCTGTCCAACAGGAGCACTAAGTTCTGATGCTAGAGGCAGTGTAATCAACTTTAATCCACTTGCGTGTGTGCAATGTCACAGCTGTCATGATGTGTGTGAAGTAGATTCTCTTACACTGAGAAAAAGTTTTGCACTTGGAAATTTCTTTGAACCAAAGATAGAAACACTTGTTCGTTTTGATATGAGACGATGTGATGAATGTGGCAGTTTCTTTGCTTATACAGGTGGTGAAGTGATGTGTCGTAGATGCAGTATTGAAGAGGAAGAAGCAAAAGCGTTATGGGGGATAGAATGAGTGAACATTTAGAAGTAGTAGCAACAATGAATGCAGACGATGCTATAAAAAAACAGACAAAACTCTATGGGCTCATAGCTGAGAGTGCAAGTACGAACAGACTTTTTGTCATGTTGAACAAAGAGATAAAAGCAAATGGCGCAGATGCGATGATGATACCTATGAATATACGAGCTGATGATTTTTACTTTACTGTATCGAATATGAAAAAATCACATGTCAACGGTGCTTATATTGCGTCAGAGTACCAAGAAGAGGTTGTTGAAATTTTGGATGAAGCTGATGAGTTTGTACAGGTATATGGCAAATGTGATTTTGTTGTTCGTGAAGGTGAGAAGCTTTTTGGTACATATATATCGAAAAATGGTGTGTTGGTTGATGAAGCATTGGCACATGAAATATTTGAAAACTATATAAAAGAGTAGGGAGAGAGAATGAATATTCAAGATTTGAACGAATTAAGAAATGAATTTGAAGAGATGCAAAAAAGAGCAATGGTTGATGCTTGTGTAGATAACAGTTGCTCTGAGGAAAGTTATGATGATTATCCAGATTATCTAAAAGCGATTTATGAGGAGATTATGCCACCTGTAAAGAGTGGTATCTACTTCTCACGTTGGGATTTAAAAGGGATGGCTGCAGAACTTGATGAGTCTTTTGCAATTGATGTTCGAGAGAGAATGTTTCAAAAATTTATGCAATGGGTTTCTACACCTGATGATATGAAACTTGTTATAGAACAGTTTAAAAATAATATAGATATCAAATGTGATATGTACAAAGAGTATTCCCAAAAATATCCATCATCAAAAGAGATATTTGATAAAAAGATAGAAAAGGCCAAGAAAGCAAAAAAATATCTTGATAAAGTTTATGTAGAGTTTTTTACATAAACTTAAAAAGTGATTTGAAAAACTGCACCATTGTCATTGTATGCTTCAATGGTCGCATTATACTTTTCACAAATGAGTGAACACATATAAAGACCGATGCCTGTACCACCATTTTCCTCTTTGGTGGTAAAGTTCATTTGAAAAATATTCTCTATGATAGATTCATCTATGCCCTCACCACTGTTTTTGATCTTGATAACAGTTTTATTGTTTTTTCTAGAACACACAATCTCTATCTTTCTTGTATGTGATGGAAGGTTGTTTTTTACCATCTCCTCTTTTGCATTTGTGATGATGTTAATAAGTAGTTGTTTAATATCATTGGCATGTACTTGCAAGGTAAGATCTTTATCGCATGAATGTACAACCTCTATTTGATGAGCTGTAAGTTCATCCTTGAGTAAAATCAATGTGGCATTAATAATCTCTTGAAGACTAATATTATGCAGGTTGTTGTTTGGTCTAAAAAAGTTTCTAAACTCATTGAGCGTTGTTAAAAGGGTATCAACTTGAATATTGAGGTTGTTGTAACACTCTTTAAACTCCGATTTTAAAACCTCTTCCTCCATAGATTCTATATCGTTTTCAATCATAGAAGCATGCATCACTATGGAGTTTAATGGTTGTTTCCATTGGTGAGCGATAATATCTATCATCTCTCCCATAGCTGCGTGTTTGGATTGTTCAAGCAGAATTTTATCTTTGTATCGTAAGACTTCTAATTGTTGTTGAACTTTGTTTTCAAGTTGAGTTTGATACTCATGGTGTTCTTTTTGAATTTGTATATCATGCACACATTTATACAAACTGTGTTGAAACTGGTCTATATCGATTGGCTTTACCAAATAGCCATCAATACCGATTTTGATAGCATTGATAAAATGTGTTGAGTCATTGTACGCGGAAAAAATCAAAACAGGTATATCATGTTTGATTTTTTTAATCTCTTGAACCATACTAAGACCATCCATTTTAGGCATATTGATATCAGTTATAACAAGATCGATTTTATGCTCTTTAAACTTCTCAATACCTTCCATACCATTGGATGCAACTATAATTGTGTTAAAGAAATCATTTAAAATAACAAGAGTCATCTCTCTTACATCTTGATTGTCTTCAACATACAATACTTGTAAATCTTGTGAATATTGAATAACTGTATCAATATTAAGCATTCTTTTCTCCCTCAAGAGTTATTGTAAAACAAGCACCCTCTTGTGTATTGTTCACTGAGAGTTTACCACCACAGTGATCTTCAACAATTACTTTACTCATATATAAACCCAATCCTGTGCCATCCTTTTTTGTTTTCGTTGAAAAATAAGGTTCAAATATTTTTTCTAAAATACTTTCATCAATCCCACCTGCATTATCTGAAACACTTATAGTTGTCCCATTTATAAGCACTTTAATATATGGGTTGTTTGGTTGCTGTTCTTTGAGTGCATCTTGAGCATTTTTTACAAGATTTAAAAGGACTTGTTTCATCTCATTTTCAAAGGTGTTGAGCTCTGCAAGTTTTTTTATTTCAAGTTGAAAATCTATTTGATTGTTTTTTAATGAACTCTCTGTAATAAGTAGAACACTTTCTATAAGTTTTTTGAAATCTGTTATTGAGGTCACTTTATTTGTTTTAAAAAAGTTTCTAAAGTCGTCAATGGTTGCGCTTAAATGAAAAGCAAATTTTTTAATGTTGTCTGAAAGCTCTATAGCTGTTTCTGTGTTGAGTTTGTTTTTTTGAGCTTTTAGATGTATCGCTCCAGTAGCTATTGTAATGGCATTTAAGGGTTGTCTCCATTGGTGTGCTATCATATTAATCATCTCACCCATTTGTGCCAAACGACTTTGATATAACATCATTTCATCTTTTTTTCTGTTGTTCTCAACTTCTATAGCGACTTGTTTTTTAAGGCTTTCTTGAAATTGGGCTTTTTCTTTTTCAAGCTCTTTTCTTTTGGTTATATCCCTATATACAGCATGGAGAAGTTCTTCCCCATCAACATAGATTTTTGTGAGGACAAATTCAACCCAAAAAGGTGTTTTATCCTTTTTGATATATTTCCATTCAAAAGTATGGTGCCCCTCTTTTAAAGCAACTTTGACCATTTGTAGCATCTTTCTCATCGAGAGAGAGCCATCATCTTGGTATTTTGGCATAAAAGCGGAGACGTGAGTGCTCAGAAGATCTTCTTTTGTGTCATACCCAAACATCTTAACCACAGAACTGTTACAGTCTTTAAATCGATTGTTTTGGATTAAAATAATTCCATCGGGTGAAGATTCATAGATTGTTTGAAATGTTTCATTCATAAGGGTAATTTTATCGATGAGTCTATACTGTTTTAGTCCAATTTTTAATATAAGAATAGTGAAAATCGCTAAGATAAATGCAAAAAGATAAAACTCCTCTCCACCAAAATAAAGGATAGCACCGATAAAAGAAACCATATTTAAAATTACAAAATAAAGATAAACATGAAATACACCAATAAGTGTTGAAACTGATCCAGCTGTAATTGTAACTATCATCGTTGAAAAGATGAAAATAGTTGTTGTTGGGATACCTTGAGAGATACTTAAAATGATGATATATAAATTTAAAAAGGCATTAACAAACAAAAGTCCAACAAAGACTTTAAAGTAAGGTTTTACCTTATCACTTTTTACTGAGAGAAAATAGTGAAGTTTTTTGATAATAAAGATTCTAAATAAGAAAATAAATAGCACAAGAGCAAACCATAAACTAAGCAAGGTTGTATCGAGAAAATTATATGTTAAATAGAATAATATAGCAGGCTCAAGAATATTTGCTGCAAAAGCAGATAAAAAAGCATTTTCTAAAAATAAACGGATGTTTTTTGTATTGTAATCAAATTGGAAAAGTGTTTGAAACATATTAGCCTAACTAAATATAATAAAATAGATACAATTATATCAATAGAATCTAATGAATTTGTACTTAAATCTGTTGAATCTGTTTTATGCTCATATTTGTTTGGATACAACAGTGGTTAGAATCTCTTTTTTAACCTCTTTAAATGTTTTGCTACTGCGTTTATACTTAATCATTTCAAGTTCTTTGATAAAGGGTTCTAACTCTTTAATATTGTATCTATTAAGCAAAATAACAATAAGTTCGTGTGGAGAGTTTGATTGGGTGATATCATCATACTTTGTAGGTTGTTTTATCTTTTTTTGTTTTTTATTTTGTATCAAAGCACTGAGATAACCACTGCCAAATATAAGTAGGTATATAAAAAGCTCTTTGATTGTATCTATGCGAATGAAAGGTTGCGTGTTGGGAGATTCTTTATCATCTAAAAGGGTACTTGTGTCGATTTTTTCTACATTGATTTTATATGAGGGTGTTGTAAGTGTATAAAATTTTTGAAGTTTTGGAGAGTAGGCCTTGAGTGAAATAGCTTCAATGGTAAAGTCTTTCTCGCTGCTAAGTGCATAGATATACTCTCTGTGGATAAGGTAGCCATCTTTTGTTAGTTTGGAATAGGCATCATTGATTTCAGAAAAAAGTGTTACATCTTTTTGTGGATGCAAAAGGGTGATATTGTTGTCTTTATACCCTTTGCCTTTGAGTGTATAGAGTAAGTGTAGAGATTCATACTGATTGATGGTTGTTGTATTTATTTTCGATTTGAGGGTGAAATCTCCTACAAGATCTACAGGTTGCGGGAGTTGTTTTATTTGAAGTTTGAGGGGAGGTACTGTAACATTGGTATCTTCTGTATCTATCCATTTTACATTATCACGACTTCCTGTATATACCTGTGCAACAGCTTCATCACTGGCAACTTTGATGGTAAAGTCAAAAGCAACACGCAACTCTTTTGCCTTGAGGGGAAAAAGAATATAGGTAAAAGTTGTTGTATAGTTATGATAAGAAAGTTCTGTTGTTTTTTTGTTTAAAAGTTTGATCTCATAATCATCACTTTTTTTGGGTGTGACAAAGAAAAACATCACATCACGATGGTCTAGCTGATCAGCTTTAAAGGTAATTTCAACAGCTTCTTTGACATAGGCCTTAGTTTTATTTGCACTCAAATGATACTTTGCAAGTGTTTGAGCAAAAAGAGTTGTTGTAAAAAGTAAAAAAAGTGGGAGTATCTTACCAAGGTTCTTTTTCATTTGTATATCCTTTATTTATCTGCTCATAGGCTTTGTAGCCGATTTTATAGTTGTTTTTTTGAGATGGTTGGGATGATTGAGTTTTGTTTTTGCTCTTTTTGTCTCCAGCACCGTTACTGCTTTGGTTTGCACTTTGTTTGGAGTTGTTTTTACCACCGCCACTTTTTTTGTCATCTTTTTGTGTTGCAGTTTTTTTGGATGAGTTCTTTTTTGTTTGTGCATTTTTTGGTGGCAGCATATCGATAATGTTTTTTAGAGTTTTGAGATTGAGCTTTTGTAATGTTTTTAGATTCTCTAAAGTATCTTTGTCATATCCAAGTGCTAATGCCTGTATGTAAAGTTTTTTTGCCCTGTCGTAACGTTTGAGTTTAACCGCACAATTTGCCATATTGTAAAAAATCATCTGTTTGATTTTTTTGTTGCGTGTTTGTATCTGCGTGTAGTAGTTGAGGGCACTCTTACAATGCCCCGCTTTGGCATAAGATGTAGCGATGTTGTAGTAACTCCGCACTGATGGTGTGGCTTTTTCAAAATAGTGTGCCGCTTGCAAATACTCTTTGTGTTGAAAACTTTTGTTTGCTTCATGGATGTAGTAGCTATCAATGAAAGAAGCATCAGCTTTGTAGGGGAGTAAAAAAAGCAGTAAAAATGTAAGCTGATGGAGTTTGGTGATGGCACTGAGATAGATAAGTAAGGCAATAAAGAGTGGAATATAAAAAAGTTCATAATAACTTTTCATCTCAATATCTTCTTGTTGTAAACTTTGTGTAGTTATATCTTGCGAGAGTTCATCTATAACATCCAAAGAGGTGTCAAGTTTATAATATTTTCCACCGCTTAAATGTGCCAAATCCTCTAAAATAGGGTTGATTTTAGAGATTACCAAAGAGGAATAGATATCTTTAAGATATCGCCCATCTTTTTTTAAGGCTGATCCCTTTTGTGTAGCAGTTGCAACAATGTAGGGGATGATAGTGTTCTTTTTTGCAATTGTAAGCAGTTGTGCAATATTATGTTCATCACCGCCATCACTGAAAATGATAAGATTTTTTTTCTTAAAAGAGGTATTTGCAATGGTCTCAAAAAGGTTTAAAAGGCTTGTGCTTTTTGTCAATATATATTTTGGGTTTAGTGCATTAAGAGCCATCATACTTATGGAGGTGTCTGTGGTTGGCGGAGAGATAAGAAGTGTGTTTGATGTAAAGGCAAAGAGGGTAAATCTGTCTTTTGGATGTTGTTTTAAAAGTTTTGCTATCGCTTTTTTAGCTACTTCATAGCGACTAGGAGGCAGATCATCTGCCTGCATCGAATAGGAAACATCAAGTGCTATGATATAGTCTTGAGAATCAAACTTCTGTTTTTGTATAGCATTGTCAACAACAGGTCTTGCCATAGCCATAAACATAAACACAATACTGAGAAAAATAAGTTTTATTTGTCTTGTTGCGTGTTGGTGCTGTTTGTATATCAAATATAAAGGGATAAGACCAAAAAGTACCCATGCATTTAAAAGCAACATCTAAAACACTCTCTTTCTTGAGAGAAGATAAAGTAAAATCAAAATAGCCATTGCCAAAGGGTAGCTGTAGAGCATCTGTTTGTTAAGATAGTGTTGTGATCGGATAGTGCTTGGTTCAAGAGTATCTAGCTCCTGATACACCTCCTGTAACTTCTCTTTGTTATCTGCTGCAAACATTTTGCCGTTTGTTTGCGAAGCTATGGTTTGTAGGAGTTTTGCATCAAACTCTTTTTGTGTTCCTATCCCTATGGTATAGATGGTAATATCTGATTTTTTTGCTTCTTCAACTGCTTGTTGTACTGAAATTTGACCACTGTTTTGGTATCCGTCTGTTACTAAAATGATCACTTTGTTCTTTGCATCTGAATGCTTGAGAAGTTTTACAGCACTCATAATACCATCTCCGATAGCTGTGTTCTCTCCTGCTATACCAACTTCTAAAAAATCAAGTAAAAAAGCAACAGCTTTCATATCATAGGTGAGTGGTACACTTGCAAAACCATAGGAACCAAAAATACTTACCCCTACATTGTCATCAAAACGGTTTGTGATAAAAGCACTGATGATCTGTTTTAAAATATCAAACTTTTGCTCTGTTCGTTGCTCTTTGTCATAGCCACTTTGTGCCATGGAACCACTTGTGTCAAGGACAAAGACAAGGTCTCTTCCTTTGCGTTTGCTTGAGAGTTGTGCATCATAGCTTATGGGTGATGCAAGGGCTGTAACCAACAGAGCAAGAACAAGAGAGTAGAGGAGTTTGTCAATGTTGACCCAGTTAGTGAATTTTCCAAAAAGGTGGATATGGGGAAAGATGATTTTTTTTATACTAAGGGGGCATTTGTAGATACATATAATGAGCAGTAGTAACAAAAACATAAAAGGGTGTTCAAACTCAAAATGCTCCAACTCTGTACCAACTTTTTGTATAATTATACTTTATAGTGACTAAAAATGAGATTTATTGTTTATATGTTTAATTGTCCTTGGGAAAGTAACTAGCCCACAACATTCGAAGATAAAGTCCTATAGAACTGGTGTAACCAACTTCACTGAAGATGAGGTTGTGGTTTTTATCATAAATAAATGTGGTTGGGTACGCATTGATATGAAATTCTTGTGCAAAAGAGCCATCTTTGTCATTGACAACAGGAAAATCCAAACCACGCTCCTGCATATACTGGTAAATATCATAATCACTGCCTGATTTTACAGCAAAGGTGAGGACATTATAGTGTTTTGAGATTCTTTGAATATTATCAACTTCCATTTTACACGTAGGGCACCATGTAGCCCAAAAGTGGATAAGTAGTGGTTCGTCTTTTTCCATAGTATATATTGTATTATTAAAAAGTTTTATAGATTGTAACTTTAATGGTTGTTTGTTAAGCTCCTGAGATTTATAAAAACTTATTCCATTTGCAAAGATTGTTATAACCAGAATAAACAGGAGAATCTCTTTTGTGTAATATATGAACTTTTCTTTCATTTTTTTGTTATCCTACATATTTTTTAATATTATTGTAGTAGAAACTAGTTACAATTACGATATTTTTTAAAAGGTTTTTTTATGTTACGCTATTTTTTCTCTTTTTTAGTCCTGTTGTTATTTACAGGATGCCAAACCACTACAAAAAATCCCTCTCCAGAACACAGCACAAACCAAATGAATACAATGCCTGCTAAGATGTTTCAAAGTGTCAATGCAAATGAGGCAACATTGGTTCAAAAAGGTAAAAATAGACTTCATTGTGCTCGATGTGGTATGAACCTTGTAATGTTTTATAAAACAAGCCATACTGCAAAATATGAGGATAAAGAGTACCAATACTGTTCTATTCATTGTTTGGCTGATCATCTGGGTGAAGGGATTGAATTACGAAATCCAAAAGTGGTTGATGTTGTTTCTTTAGAGTTGATACCTGTACAAAATGCTTATTATGTTGTGGGTAGTGATGTCAAAGGCACTATGTCACGAGTGAGTAAGTATGCTTTTGCCTCTTTAAAAGATGCTCAGGCATTTCAAGCAAAACATGGTGGAAAAATTGTAGATTTTTATGCAGCATTGGAAGCTGCAAAAAAGGATTTTAAATAAAGATGCAAAAGAAAAACTATAATATTTTAATCGTTGATGATATTGAAGATAATCGCCGCATTGTTGAGGGTATTTTAAAGATAAACGGATATAAAACAGTTTGTGTATCTGATGGTATGAGTGCATTAAGAATGGTAAAAAAAAACTCTTTTGATTTAATCTTACTCGATATTATGATGGGAGAGATGAGCGGGTTGGAAGTGTGCCGCTATTTGAAAGTAGATCCTGAAAATAGTAATATTCCTGTAATTTTTTTAACCGCTAATTCTGACAGGGATACAATAACTAAAGCGTATAAAGTTGGAGGCAGTGATTATATCAAAAAACCTTTTTACAAAGAGGAACTCTTAGCAAGGGTTGAAACAAGGCTTAGTTTACGTGATTATGAAAAAAACCTTGAAGAAACAGTTGCCAAAAGAACACAGGAGATCCATGAAACACAGGTACAACTGATGCATATCTTAGGAAGTGTTGCTGAGGGGCACTCTGAAGAGACTCAGTATCATGTCAAAAGAGTTGCTGCATTTTCTTATAAACTGGCTGTATTGTATGGACTTGATGAACAAGAAGCGAATCTTTTAAAAGATGCTTCTTTTTTACACGATATCGGTAAAATCGCTATTCCTGATTCTATTTTACATAAAAATGGTGTTTTGACAAACAGTGAATATAAAAAGATGAAAGAGCATGTGACTTTGGGAGCTGATATATTAAAAAAATCCCATTTACCACTTTTTAAAGCAGCTAAGATTGTTGCAGAACAACATCATGAAAAATGGGATGGGACAGGATATCCAAAAGGTCTTAAAGGGGAAAACATACATATATATGGTCGCATTGTCGCCATTGCAGATGTTTTTGATGCTTTATCATTTAAGCGTGCCTATAAAGATAAATGGCAAAAGAATGAAGTATTGTCTTATATGAAGGATATGAGTGGAAAACATTTTGATCCAAAGCTTATAGAACTGTTTTTTGATAATATTGATGACTTTTTAAAAATATATAATCTTCATGTCCAAAAAATTGAACTAGACAATAAATATAATGTCAGAAAAAGAAAATCGATTATGGATTGGTTGTTACAGCGACGTTAAGTTAAAGTTTGAAAAGTAGATTATTAAAAGTGTAAAAAAAGAGGGGGGCAGAAAGATAGAGTTTTACTCTATCTCTGCATCGATAACATCATCGTCATCTTTTTTCTTAGATGTATCAGCACCACCTTGCGCTGCTCCACCTTGCTCTTGTTTATACATTGACTCAGCCATTTTATGACTTGCTTCTGTAAGAGCTTTTACTTTCTCTTCGATTTGCTCTTTTGTAGCATTTTCATCTTTGAGAACTTCTTGTAAATCTTTGATAGCTGCTTCAATTTTTGCTTTTTCTTCAGCTTCAAGTTTATCACCCATTTCAGTCATAGATTTCTCAGTTTGAGCGATAAGCGCATCTGCTTGGTTTTTAAGTTCAACTAACGCTTTGCGTTTTTCATCTTCAGCTTTGTGAGCTTCTGCATCTTGAACCATTCTGTTAATCTCTTCTTCGCTAAGTCCGCTTGAACCACTGATAGTGATTTTTTGCTCTTTACCAGTTCCTTTATCCATTGCACTTACAGTTAAGATACCATTTGCATCAATATCAAATGTTACCTCAATTTGTGGTACACCACGTGGTGCTGCTGGGATATCTGTAAGTTCAAATAAACCTAGAGATTTGTTGTCTTTAGCGAACTCACGCTCACCTTGTACTACATTAATGCTAACCGCTGGTTGGTTGTCTTCTGCTGTAGAGAAGATTTGCGATTTTTTCACAGGGATTGTAGTACCTTTTTCAATGATTTTTGTTGCAACTCCACCAAGAGTTTCAATTCCAAGTGATAATGGTGTAACATCAAGTAAAAGAACATCTTTTACATCACCACGTAAAACACCACCTTGGATAGCTGCACCTGCTGCTACAACTTCATCTGGGTTTACAGATTTATTAAGATCTTTACCACCGAAGTAGTCTGATACTTTTTTCTGTACTAATGGTACACGAGTTGAACCACCAACCATGATGATCTCTTTGATATCACCTTTGCTTAAGTCTGCATCTTTCATCGCTACTTCGATGTGATCCATAGTTTCATTAACAAGATCTTCGATCATACCTTCAAATTTAGCACGAGTCAGTTTTACAACCAAGTGTTGTGGTCCCGCTTCTGTCATAGTGATAAATGGCAAGTTGATTTCAGTCTCAGTTGCTGAAGATAACTCTTTTTTCGCAGTTTCAGCTGCATCTTTCAAACGTTGTAGAGCCATTTTGTCATTTTTAAGATCGATTCCATGGCTACCTTTGAACTCATCAGCTAACCAGTCAACGATTTTGTTATCGAAGTCATCACCACCTAAGAATGCGTTACCATCTGTTGAAAGAACCTCAAATGTACCATCTGAGATTTCAAGTGTTGTAACATCAAATGTACCACCACCTAGGTCATATACAAGTACATCTTCATCAGATTTAGAGTCTAGTCCGTATGCAAGTGCTGATGCAGTTGGCTCATTGATAATACGTAAAACATTAAGACCTGCAATAGTACCAGCATCTTTTGTCGCTTTTCTTTGGCTGTCATTGAAGTATGCTGGAACTGTAATTACAGCATCAGTTACACTCTCACCAAGATAAGCTTCTGCATCTTCTTTTAGTTTTGTCAGGATTTTTGCTGAAATCTCTTGTGGAGTATATACTTTACCTGCAACATCAACAGCAGCCATACCATCTTTGTCAACGATTTTGTATGTTACTTTATCTTGAGCGAGTTTAGCGTTCTCCTCATTCATCATCAGACCCATAATTCTCTTAACTGAAGAGATTGTTTTTTCTGGGTTTGTGATAGCTTGACGTTTTGCAGGATCTCCTACTAAAACCTCACCTTTATCTGTAAATGCTACTACTGAAGGAGTTGTGTTTTTACCTTCTGCATTTGGGATAATTTTTGCTTCACCACCTTCATAAACCGCTACACACGAGTTTGTTGTTCCTAAATCTATTCCTATTACTTTGCTCATTTTTCTTATCCTTTAATTTTATTTTATAAAATTCAAGGGAACCTTTTTAGTTATTCCCTTTTTGTCACAGAAGTGAAAGTAATTTCACTTCTTACGCTAACGCTTGGTTTCCTTCGGCAGGAAGCCCATGACTCTTGGCGTCTTTGCCTCCAATGGAGGCGAAAAACTTATTTATTTTTATTACGATGTAATTATAGTAAGTTTTTAAAATCTGTTTTGCAACTAATGTTGCATAGTGGCAAATTTAATTCGCCACTAC